>Ga0164297_10002204_pt1 | contig 19616 bp, 28 predicted proteins | sample GEODES058metaG_FD_113539 | JGI IMG/M metagenome (GOLD analysis project Ga0164297, IMG submission 113539) | Dystrophic lake water microbial communities from Trout Bog Lake, Wisconsin, USA - GEODES058 metaG | ecosystem: Environmental > Aquatic > Freshwater > Lake | place: USA: Trout Bog Lake... | reverse complement strand
GGGCCGCTCCGGTTATTGGCAAAAAGCCACCCACAAGAAGTGCCGGACGTGGACGATAGATATAAATATTCTTGCAACGCCGGGTTCTTCCGACGTCGGTATCAAATAGACGCTTGACATAGCGATGTCTTTACTGTAGTATTACTACAGAACGCCCACCGTAGCGGTATTCTTCCGCAAGCAAAATAAACTAAACTTTTGGAGTTTGATTGTGAGAAAAATTTTTTACATGTTGATTCTTTACGCCATTGCAATTTCTGCAATTGCCAAAGAAACAGTAACTATTGAATATGCATGGACAGCTGGTGACGGACCTGCCAATTACAGTCGTGCTATTATCGACGAAGCAAATCACATACAAGACAAATATACTTTTATATTTGACACGCGACCCGGTGCAGGCGGTGCTGTGGCTGCAAATTATGTTAAAAATACGCCCAACACAATTTTGGCCACTGCTAGTGCATTTTTTGTGCGCCCTAACTTTTTTCCAAATGAAAGTTATGATTTGTCATTATTCAAGGAAATTTATTTGCAATGTACAGCACCAATGGCTATTACCAGTGTAAAATATAAAACTTGGGCTGAAATTCCTAAAGATCAACCGTTGACCATTGGAGTCAGTGGCCTGGGTACCACTACTCATTTGTTCGCTACACAGATACAGGCACAGTATCCAAAGTTACAAGTAATACCATTCAAAAGCACCAGCGAATCACTGTTAAGCGTGGCCAGTGGAAACACAGATTTGCATGTTGCTTTTTTAGGCGAAGTCGAAACCTGGGGTGCCGACAATCCCAAGTTTAAAAAATTAACAGTGTTGGGTATCAGCGGTTCAACTCGTGTGCGTGGATTTCCCACTTTGGTCAGCCAAGGTTTTGGCCATACAGTGGCCGATATCGGTGTTCCGTTTCATTTGGTCGTGCCGGCCGGCATGCCCGATAACAAATTCAAAGAATGGCGAGATATTTTAGTTCGTGCTGGCCAGTCTGCTAATGTCAAGCAAACTTATAAACTGGACGCATGCATAGCGCAGGACATAAAAGACAGTGAACTAGAGCCTTGGTATCATGCACAAGTGATAAAGTGGCAACGGTTAAGCCACGGAGTGAAACTGCAATAATTATGACCTATCTTTATCATAACAAAGGCATCTATAGTTGTAACAACAAATTTTTCCATAACAAGATAGATGCCATTTTTGAGGCCAACACATCAGGTAAATGGGTTAAATGGGATTATCATGACGCAATATTCAAACAGCATAACTGGACTATTGATCCGCCAGTTGAATTGGAGGAATTGTATCGACAACGGGCACTACAGCTAAGAGAAGCATACGATCATCTAGTATCGTTTTATTCCGGTGGAGTAGATTCATGGTATATTTTGAACACTTTTATTAAAAATAATATACGGCTAGACGAAATTTACATGTACGGACCTTTTGAAGCAGAAGAAAAAATGTATGACAGTTTGGGCATGGATCGCAGTCCCGGATACTACACCAGAGAAATACGACAGAGCTTGCCTTTGTTACGAAAATTGGTAGGCGAACGCAACATCAAGGTCAATGTATTTGACTGGACTCGTCATATAATTGAAGCTGCAGATGATCGCGACTGGTTCTACACAGCCGGTGTTAGATTTGATCCCACCTGCATGGTACGCAGTAAGTTTCACAAGATATTCCGTGAACATAGCGAACTACGCCACAAGGGAAAAAAAGTAGGATTTGTTTATGGTATAGATAAACCTCGGTTGATTAGAGATGACCATAGCATTTACTTTGCCTTTCTGGATGTTATTTTTACCACCAGTGTATTGCCCACCAATGACATCATGGGCGAGTTTTATGAGAATGATGAATTCTTTTATTGGACTCCTAACATGCCCCAACTTTCTATCAAAATGAGTCATGTTGTAGTCGAATATCTGACAGCAACAAATCAGCTGAATTTAATCAAGCACATAGATAACATTGCAGCTTTTCATGACGAAAGTTATTACAAGCAGGTAAACCGAGCTATTTTTCCAGATTGGAATCACAATATTTGGCAGGTGAAAAAACCTACTAGTGCTATTTACAATGAACAGAGCAAGTGGTTTTTAGACAGTGATCTTGAAGCCAAAATCAAATGGGTAAGCAGCCTGCACGAACTAGAGCGTATCTGCGGCAAGCAATGGTTTAATAACAACACCGTAAACGATGGGCTACGAGGATTTTTAAGTCCTATGTATAAAATAGCAGATTATAAAGGAACAGAATATGCAACAGGATTTAACAAAAACATATCACCTATCAGTGTATGATAACGAAATAGATACAGACCTACAACAGGATGTTACAAATTTTCTATTAGACAGTGAATACTGTGTTAATTTTTATGATCATAGTCATAGTCTATGGCATCCAAGAACAGACACCTGGATAACTCCCAGGACTCATCCCAGTCAACCACGCTTGCCACTGGCCTGGGATGATATGAGTTTGAAACATCGTGCTCCTGTTGTTCATGATCTATGGAGCACAATTAATTCTGTATTGGATAATCAGTATATCATCGAAGGTGTTCCTGAAGGCATGGGCTATATGACCGGGATTAGTCCACTTAGCAGTTTGACTAGGCCAGACGGAACCCCAGGAAAGCCAAATAGTGCCTGGCGAGTCTACGGCAGTGGCAACGAGCGTGAATTAAGAGCCCACACCAAAAGTGTACACCGAGACAGTCCATTTTTAGATCGTGATGACTATTTTAATTTGGTATATTTTGCCAACTCAGAATGGCACCCACAATTTTATGGTGAAACACTGTTTCATAGCGACAATGGCGATACCGGTGACTACACCGGTAGATTTGAAAAAGACCAAGCTAGACAATTTCCAATCGGAGAAGTGGAAAATGTTGTGGCCATAAAACCCGGAAGATTTATGCTATTTGATGCCAGATATCTGCATCAATTAAAACCAGCAGCTTACTATGCTCCAAATATACTAGGAGTCGTCTTTAGATTACTGTTAAAACCCGCCGGTTGACCAAAAACTTTCTTTTTGTTATAATAGTTGTATAATATAGTTTAGTAGTTAATTTCAATCGTAATTTAAAGGACACAGCCCTTATGTCAGAAACAAGAACAGTCACTTCGGTGCAGGCCCGCAAGAGCCTTCTCAAAGCATTTAAACGTCAACGCCCAGTGTTCCTTTGGGGTCCTCCTGGAATTGGTAAGTCAGAATTGGTAGCAGACATCACAGCCGAATTGGGCGGTCACATGATTGACCTGCGCCTGGGTCAGATGGAGCCCACTGATATTCGTGGTATTCCGTTTTACAATAAAGATTCCGGCAAGATGGACTGGGCCGAACCAGTGGACTTGCCCAGTGAAGAATTGGCCGCAGACTATCCTGTGGTGGTCTTGTTCCTGGATGAGATGAACAGTGCAGCACCAAGTGTACAGGCCGCGGCTTATCAGCTGATCTTAAATCGCCGTGTGGGCAAGTATCACCTGCCCGACAATGTGGTCCTGGTGGCCGCAGGCAATCGCGAAAGTGATAAAGGTGTTACCTATCGCATGCCCACTCCGTTGGCCAATCGTTTTATTCACCAGGAAATGAAGTGTGACTTTACCGCCTGGCAAGAGTGGGCCGTTAATCACAACATCCATAAGGATGTGGTTGGTTATTTGAGTTTTGCCAAGCAGGATCTTTATGACTTTGATGCCAAAAGTGCTAGCCGTGCTTTTGCAACACCACGCTCATGGACATTCGTGAGTGAACTGTTAGAGGACGAAGATGGTGACGATGACACCATCATGAACCTGGTAGCCGGTACTGTGGGTGAGGGTCTTGCTGTGAAGTTTATGGCACACCGCAAGATTGCTGGTCGCATGCCCCGTCCCGAAGACATCTTGTCGGGCAAGGAAAAAGAACTGGATGTCAAAGAAGTTTCAGCCATGTATTCGTTGGTCATCAGTATGTGCTACGAGCTCAAAGGTGCTATCGAGAAAAAGGTAGCTGACAAAGAGTTCCACGCCATGGCCGATAACTTTTTTGCTTACATGATGAAGAACTTTGAAACTGAACTTGTAGTAATGGGAGCCCGCATAGCTTTGACCACCTATAATTTGCCATTCCAGCCGACCAAGCTGAAGAACTTCGATGAGTTCCACAATCGTTACGGCAAGTACATCCTACAGGCCAGTAACTAAGGTCCAACAGGAGGGTGGTGTGGATTTTACACAGGGCTGTGCTTGCACCGCCCTCCTACCTATCATATGAACTATACTGTACTCGAAACTGCTGACCCAGGGCATTTTAAATATTTTATCAGGATCGCCCGAATGATCGAGTTTGATACTGTAAGAAAATGGTTGTCACAGACCTACGGCCTGGCCGAACACATTGATAGAGATACTGTAAATAATCCCTATTGGGGATTCAACATTAGATTGGGTGGTAGCATTGTGTATCTGCGAGGCGACGAAGAGCTCGGTTGGTTTAAGATCAAATGGGGCGATCCCGAATGAATCATAATCATCCTGCGGCAAAATTGGTTGGCGGTAGTCGCTTTGAACTAACGGGTGATGCCATGCAACCCAGCTTGATCATCTTGGATCACGACTGGTGGCAAGCCAATCAGACCCAGATATATGACTGGATGGCCGAACACCTGAGCCGTGGCATACATCATCATTTTGGATCCTTGTTGAACTTTAGTCATCCGCGTGAGCGCATGATGTTCCTGTTGAGGTGGTCATGATCCGAGTCAACGTGCTAGATGATACTTTTAATACTGCATACTGGAATGCCAAACGCACCTTGCCGGTTGAGCATTTAGAATTACCAAGACAGTATGGCGCTCGCTGGCGTGAAGCGTTTCGGTGTAGGGTCGATAGTAAAAGTCCGCCTGGCACGTATTACTATATTTTTGACCGTGATGCGGACTACACCTGGTTCATGTTGAAGTGGGGATAAATGGCTACCGAACGTAATCCCGAATTGACTGTTCCGGTCCGAACCTACAGTCACTATGCCGAATGTGAGCCTTGGTTGTTGGTCAACATAGGTGAATGGAACGCGGCCTGGTGGCGTGACTTTCCGGACATGGCCATGAGTGTGGCCCTGGGCCAGGTGCCGCAACCCGAAACCTATTGGTTTACCTCGGAACAAGATGCGCTCATGTTCCAGTTAAGGTGGGCATAAATATGGTGAGAAACACTATGCCTATACCTGGAATGGATCCACCCCGAGCACAAGACCGCTGGGAAAAACACTTTATTATCTGGCCCAAGATCATCAACGGTCGTTGGTATTGTAGAGACTGGGTTTGGCGTCGTTATGTGTCCAGTCCTGGTGGTGGCTTTTGGGAATACGGTGATGCGTTTGATAGGTTACGAGACTCGTGAGACAGTTTATGGCTTGGCCTCCTCCAGATTGGACCCAGTGTGTGGTCACTTGGGACGAAATCATGAGCTCGCATCGCTTCCGCCCACAGGCTCTGTACGACTGGTGTGATCGGTATCCTAGCCAGTCATGCTATCATGTACACGGATGGGAAAGCACTGAAGGATTTGCATTTCGGTTTGAAGACCCTAGAGATGCTACAGTTTTTAAATTGACCTGGACTTGCCAATGAACTACTATTACGAACTGGACGAACGAACCGAAAAGGCCTTTAACGAAAACTGGCGGTACTGGTGCTTGTTTAACTGTAGTCCGGCCGACAAAGGACACATGCCGTTTCACGTACATGATGAATTTCTGGCCAATTCAAAACGTGTTTGGTTAGAAAATGCCAATGGTGTGTACCAAGTGCATCCAGCCTGGCACGGACACAGACCTGTAGATCCACACGAGTTTACCTTGATCAAATTGAAAAGCAAGACAATTCGGTATGAAAGATGAGTATTACCAGGATTCTGCCGCCAGGCTAGACACTCTCATAGGTGGTGATACACAACACTACTTACGCATACAGCGAGCCAGAAACGAGTACAATGCACTGTATCCTGAAAGTCTGGGCTCCGCACATAATCGTAATTTTTTTGCCTACGTGTTGGACCGCTATGGCATCCAGTTGGAATTTGACGGCGAGAATGTGTGTTTGGATTATCGCATACAGGACGAGAAAAAATACATGATGTTTGTACTAAAGTTTGACCGATGAAAAAAATATTGATATTTGGTATGCCAAGATCAGGCACCACATTTTTGCAGATAGATTTGGTAAGAGTTTTTAAATGTACCAGCTACAAAGAGCCTTTTACCGATCAGGTGTATAGAAACAGTATAGGAGATCCATACGAGTGGGCAAAAAATCTATCAAGTGGTGTGGTCAAGGTCCTGGCGCAGGATCTTGACTATGTTGATTTGTTGAAATTGATCAATATAGGGCAATTTGATTCGGTAATTGTTACTCAACGCAAAAATATTGCAGATATATGTATTAGTCTTTACTACGCCGAACAATTGACAGGCATTTATCATTATGATTATCAGCCTGTTTTGTCAGACATAGTACCATTCAAGGTCACTAGACAATTTATCGACGATTTTTTGGTTATTTACAAATATTATGTTGATATGCTAAAACAAATCAAAATCCAGCAGATACCCCACACGGTGTTTGATTACGATTTATATCTGGCTGGAGAAGTTCAAATCATACAAAATACTGAATTCAGCCTGGCAAAACAATCTAACGTTATTGGGATGCCTGTCAGGAGCAATATTTTGTATTCGCAAGTGTGCTTGAACTATACCGAAGTCTCCGAAATAATTGCCAATGAAATCGACTATTAAAAAGAATCTTATTATTTTCCACAACCCATATGAATGGTATTCATTGGCCCAGCGTCTTAGAAACGAATATGGGCAGAGCATCATGTTAATTTCGGCCCGATGCCGGCGAGAGTTGGGATTTACTGTGCGTCATCACAAGGGCTTGGCCGAGCACGATAAAGACACTTGGGAAGTGATGAAAAGCGAAGGATTCCATAATCGCTACCATTATGAAGATCAAGTGCACCTGGACTTCTATAACGAAGCACAACTGACCTGGTTTGTGCTTAAATATCTAACGGTTGACCAATAATGGCATTTCAAGTATAATAGTAGTATAGTTAATAATAAGGACAGGTATGAGCACAGCCACTACAGCCAATAAAAAAGAGTCTGACAAGTTCAAGGACTTGCTGGGTCCGACTGATCCTAAACTGGATCGTGATGTCCGTGAAAAGCTGATCACAGCTCGTGTGGGTCTACTACTTCGTGCCAGTTTCTTTGGCAACCTGGCCACCCGACTCAAATTGGTCAATGCCGATGGTTGGTGTCCTACTGCCGCCACAGACGGGCGTAATTTTTACTACAATAGCCGATTTGTAGACATGCTCAAACCCAAAGAAATTGAATTTTTGTTTGGACATGAAGTACTTCACTGTGTGTATGATCACTTTGGACGCAGAGGTGACCGTGATCCTCAGCTGTTCAACATTGCCAATGACTACTGTGTCAATGGCGACTTGAAAAAACATCGTGTGGGTGAATTTATTACCACTGTACCTTGTTTATATGATGCCAAGTATGAAGGCATGAGTTCAGAAGAGATCTATGACATCTTGTACGAAAACGCTGAAAAGATTGACATCAGTCAGTTGATTGACAAGATGCTGGACGAGCACTTGGATGGTGAAGGATCTGGTTCAGGATCCGGTGATGAGGACGACGAAGGTGGTAAAAATGGCAAGGGTCGCCCCAAAATCAGTCCCGAAGAAAAGCAAAAGATCCGTGACGAAATCAAAGAAGCTGTGTTAGCAGCCGCAGCAGCGTCAGACGGTGCAGGAAACTTGCCCGCAGGTGTCAAGCGCATTATTGAAGACATGACAGCACCCAAGATGAACTGGCGTGAATTGTTGCGTATGCAGTTAGAAAGCACTATGAAAAGTGATTATACCTGGATGCGTAACAGTCGCAGAGGCTGGCACATGGACGCCATTATGCCGGGCATGAAACTGGATCCCATGATTGATATTGCTGTCAGTATTGATGCTTCGGGTTCGATTGGTGAGCGCATGCTCAAGGACTTCCTAAGCGAAGTGGCCGGTATCATGGAACAGTTTCCGGCCTATCGTATTCATGTGTTGACCTTTGATACTGAGGTATATAATCCCCGGCAGTTTGATTCAGAGAACCTGGAAGATATCAAGGACTATGAAATTTCCGGCGGTGGCGGTACAGACTTTGATTCGGTGTTCAACTACTTTAAAGAAAACGAAATCGAACCCAAGCGTCATGTCATGTTTACAGACGGTTACCCGGGCGGTTCGTGGGGTGACGAACAGTATTGCGATACAGTATTCATTATGCACGGCACTACCTCAATTGTGCCACCATTTGGACAGTATGCCTACTATGAAGAAGAAAAGTCGCATTAAATGAAACTAGAATTGCAATTTAGAATACCAATTCTAGGAGTAGATACACAAAATCTAATCAATCAATCAAGGTCTCAAGCAGGACAAGATTTGTTTGTTGTTGCTCTCCTACAAGGTAAAAAAGAAAAGACATTTTTAGAAATCGGCGGATATTGTCCTCTAATAGGAAATAATACTTGGCTTTTGGAAAAAGTTTTTGATTTTTCAGGAGTATCAATTGATAACAAAGAACGACCCGAGCAGTGGCCAAGAAAAATAGCTTTTGAAAAATTTTACAATAATATTAAAGATTCTAGTTGGCCAATTGTTGACAGCATAGAGTTGTTGCCAACTCATATTCAACAAGAACTGATCGAAGTTCACAACTACAATCTATATGTATTAAGTTACCCGTATCATATACCGCACGGTAAAGAAGGTTGGGAAATAACCAGACCAAAAACAAAGTTTATTCTTAATGATGCCTTGTTGTTTGATTATAGTCAACTACCTAATTATTTTGATTATCTTCAAATTGACATTCACCCGCCAAAAAACAACTGGTTGGTATTAGAAAAAATAATAAAGCAAAAAGAATTTGCGGTTATAACATTTGAACACGATATATGGGACAACACCCCTGAATCCAAACAAGCCAAAGTAAATGCATATCAGTTGCTGGCTCAGCTCGGTTATACCCTAGTCGCCGATAATGTAACCATAGAACCAGAACATACCACTAGTACAGCCGACGGACCAATTTATTTTGAAGATTGGTATGCTAACCCCAAATACATTGATAAATCTGTAATAGATTGTTACAAGTGTATAGGAACAGGGTGGCCAAAGTATTACCAACAAATTCTTTTTCAACCCACTGTGAAAGTATGAACTATGATCAAAGGATTAGAACATGTTGGGGAAGATCACAAGTGTAGCGTATGCAGTTGTGATTTTACCGACGACGAAGGTGGTATTCAAGGATATTTTGGTATGTTGCCTGTAGCATTTTGCCCTACCTGCTACAGTTGTATGTTGGATATGGCTGGGCAGATTTTAAATGGAGAAGAAAATGAATAAAATCAAACAATTTTTTTATCGTTATAGAACCGAAATCAACTGGTTCTTGATGGGCTGGTTGACCTTGGCTGGTTTTCACTCTCTAGCCCAAGGCGATTATCTCGGTGCCGCAATAAGTTGGGGTCTGGCATTTCTCAATTTCAAACTGATTTAACCCACTCAATTTTGCCAAAACACTCCATTTAGGGGTGTTTTTATTTTTGCCAACCACAAATCTTTATTAAATATCTACATGGAAAATACAACTCAACCCACACAAATTACTATTGCAGATCTTGACACACTTAAAAATGTTGTGGATCTGGCCAGCAGTCGCGGTGCTTTCCGTGGTGCTGAACTTACGCAGGTAGGTGCCATCTATGACAAGTTGACTGCCTTTCTTAACGGAGTAATTGCACAAGCACAGGCTCAACAGGAAGCTGATGCACAGGATTCTGCCGATACCGTAGAATCAACCGACACACCATCTCAAGGAGAATAATATGGCATTTATGAAACACGTAGGCAAACACGGCGACCGAAAGGTGTGTGTTTTATTTAGAGAAGTACCAGGCGAAGATCACATGTGCTTGATTATCTATCCAGAAACCATTCAGGTAGTTTGGCAAGACGCTATCCAGAAGGTGGTAGAAAGTGATATTGGACAGCAGGCTGATCAATTAGCCGATGCCTTGCATCGTAGTTATTTGCCAGATGGTCGTCCTATACTTGAAACCTTGCACCAAGAGCGCATGATTAAGAAGGTACGCACAGCCGATGTTATCATGACTCCAAATCAATCCTCCAGTATTCGTTTGGACGAACTCAACAAGATGTTGAACGAAATGAAGCAGGGCGAAGATGCTGTGAAACGCCTGGCTGAAAATGATGCTAGTCGCGGTATGGTAGCGCCCGAAGTCAAGCGTGCAGCCGAAGCTCGTTACAAGGCCGAACAGGCCAACAAGACTGCACCTGTGCAGACTCTACAGGCTCCTGCCGAAGGTGCACTAAGTGATCGCGACATTGCGGCCAACATGGTATTCCAGGCCAAGAAGATGGAGCAAGAAGCCAAAGCCATGATTGCTGAAGCTGCCCGCATGAAGAAAGATGCACAGCGCATGGATCCCAAGGTAGTGGCCAAAGAAGCGGCAGTTACAGTTGCCGAAAGTGAACCAACAGCCAAACGCGGTCGTAAACCAAAAGCCGTCGTAGCCGATGCCGCTAATTGATGACTTTGTAGATCAATGGGAAAGCATACTAGCTGAAGTAAACAAAACGGATGTACCGTTGGAGTGTATTAAAAAAGTTGTTGTAAAGCTGACCGGTGGTCGTCAAAAGACCATCAACGTACATACATTGTTGAAACAAGGCCTAGAGCTGGAAGAAGTAGAAAGTATGTTGACCCGTTTCTTTACTGAAAATGATCATGCCATCCGCGATGTGGATTTTGTGGTCGATATCCGTGCCGTGGCCAATCTGGTCCAACCCGAAACTGATAAGTTATTAGGCAAACTCTAGATCGCAAGATCCGGAGTTTTTGTCTATAATAGCAGTATGCCCCAGATCACACTACATACCTTTACCATGGGTGATGTTGAAGACCCTTATCTTTATGCGGCCTTTCCCATATCGGAATGGCAGAAAACCGAACACGGAGCCTGGGTAATGGAACATGCCATAGGCGAAAGTACTTTTTACTGTAATGCAGATCCTAGCTCTTATGGATTTAGAGTTGACATTGTAGGCGAGTTATCGGATCAAGATTTAACTTATTTCAAATTGCGGTGGGGCCGATGAAAATACTTGTAACCGGCGGATTGGGCTTTATAGGGCATGGCGTAGTGGCACAGTTAGAGTTGTTGGGTCATGAAGTGGTTGTAGTAGACAATCGCAACTCTTATGGCATACTCAGCGCCGAAGAACTAGATCCGCTCGTGGCCGAGCGTCAGCAACAGTTTAGCACACATCGAGTGTTTGATTATGATATACAGGATCAGGAAGGCATGGCCTGGGTATATAGACACTATCTGCCCGAAATGATCATACACCTGGCCAGCTTTCCTAGACAGAAAGTGGTCAACGCCCATCCGCAGTTAGGCAGTCAGACCATGAGCGAAGGGCTCTTGAATTTGTTGGAATTGAGCGCCCGCTATGCTGTGCGCAAATTTGTATATGTGAGCAGTAGCATGGTCTACGGCAACTTTACCGATACTTACTTTGATGGCGTGGACGAATCACATGACTGTAAACCCTTGGGACAATACGGTATCATGAAGTTGGCTGGTGAATGGTTGGTCGAAGATTATGCACGACGCACTGGCATGGATTATACTATCGTAAGACCCAGTGCTGTATACGGACCTAGAGATGTAGAAGATCGTGTGGTATCTAAATTTTTCCTGGCCGCAATGCGTGGCGGAGTCATACAGGTCAACGGTGAACATGAAAGTCTGGATTTTACCTATGTGTCTGATGCAGTAGAGGGTGTAGTAGGCGCTAGCGTCAGTGATGTTACCAATAAACAAATTTACAACATAACTCGTGGTTCGGCTAGAAGTCTTCTGGAAGCCGCCGAACTGGTTGTTGAAATAGTAGGATCAGGTCGCATACAGATCAACGAAGCCGACGGAAACTTTCCCAGCAGAGGTCAGTTAAATATTACAAAAGCACAAACAGACTTTGGTTTCCAACCCACTGTTGATATTGAACAAGGATTTGAAGAGTACTATGCCTGGCTTAAAGATTCCATTTACTGGACTAAAAAAACAGTATAATAACCTGCGTACAGAAATCTTAGATGTTACCGACGAGGTACTGAGATCAGGCCAACTCATGGCTGGCAACTACACAGCTGAATTTGAAAACTGGTTGGCCCATCGCAATCACAGCAAATATGCGATTACCTGTCACTCGGGCAGTCAGGCTCTGGAAATCATAGCCGAGTACTACAGAACACAAACCGCCGCACATCCACCCAGAGTGGTGATTCCCAGTATGACCTATGTGGCCACGGCCAATGCTTTTATCCGCGCTGGTTGGGAAGTATGGATTGCCGACACTGATCGCAATGGACTGTTGGACATAGACAAAATACCACACGATCTCAGTATACAGGCCACTGTCTTGGTTGGACTCTACGGAGCCGCTGTCAATGCCGATCGCTTTTGGGGTACTGACCTTGTGATCGAAGATGGCGCACAGCACTGGTTGGCCAACAAGTGCAACAGAGTAGGTAATGCCACGGCTATATCGTTTGATCCCATGAAGAATCTCAATGCCTATGGCAATGGGGGTGCTGTGGTAACCGACGATATTGATCTGTTGGAGTTTGCACGTGAGTGGATCAACAATGGCAAACCAGCTCATAAAAACATAGGCACCAACAGCAGAATGAGCGAAATAGATTCGGCACAGATGCTGGTCAAAACTCAGCACATTGATGCTTGGCAAGCTAGGCGTAGAAATATCTCGTTGTACTGGTTGGGTCGATTGAAGAACACTGGCATACGCAGTTTGATTGATGTCAACAACTTTGAAACACATGCTTATCACAAGTTTGTGATTGATGTAGACTCCCGCGATGTGTTGGCACGCAATTTGGAATTAAAAGGCATCGAAACTCGTGTGCATTATCGCGAACCCTTACACGAGTTGCCGGCCTATACCGACTACACCGGTCCTGATATCTTAAGTGTGGCTTCGGCCTTGAGTCGTCGTGTACTCAGCTTGCCTATCTATCCCGAACTGACCGATCTTGAAGTGGAATACATCATTGATCAGGTGTTAGATTTCTCTTTATCAAGGCATAGCTAGCCAACCAGGCCCAGTCATAGCTTTTACGCAGTTCAGCAAAATTGCCCGACACTGTGTCATAATATTCAACAGCATCTTCGGCACCTTTTTTACTCCATTGACCTTCGGTATTGTCACGAGTCAGCCATTGATTCAACCGGTATTCGTTCTCCACATCGGGTAGGCTGTGTTTCAACTTGATGCATTCACGGAAGGCTGTGCGCCAAGACATCCAGGCACTGCTGTCATAGTAGGCTGTACCACTGAGTATGGGCACTACTTCGTGTGCATCATCTAGAGTAAAGTCCAAGCCTGTTCCACTGTTACCCAGGACCAAGCCGCAGTTGTAGGCAATCATGGCCTGATGTCCGTATTCTAGACCATTGATGGGATTATGTGCATGAAAGATATAGTGCTTGGGTTCTTGTAGTCGATCTGGTTGCCAGGTCCAATCAAACGATTCACTGACTTGTAACTTGGCAAATACAGCCAGGAACCAGGGTGTGGTACTGAGTCTAGCAGCTGCTTGATAGGCCGCAACACGGCCTGTGACTCCGCTACTGCGATGAATCATATTTCTACCCAAAGGAATAGTTTGCAACAAGGTTTTCCAATTATCTTCTGCATTGGGTTCACCATTGTCAATAAACACAACATCCAAGGGTTGGTCATTATACATGTGACGCTGAGTTCTATCTATGTAGGGATAGTCGTAGGCCTGTGTTTTGATATAGGGCACAGCAGTCTTAGGCACAATCACATGGCTAGCACCCAAACTGAGTGGCACAATGGTCTTGGTTTTTTCACGCCAGAGTGGAACGGTGGGTACTTCGCTCACCTGACCATTGGTAGAAAATATGGCCAAGGGTCCTTTGAAATCCTGTTGTTTTATGGCCGCCACATGTGTGTCTTGATCATGTTGTATAATGGGCAAGGGTCTGCGTGGCACATCAATATTCATATAATTGATATCGTACCAGTCCAGCAGTTCTAATCGTTCTGCACGCAAACGAAATGTGGGCACATGTACAAAGAATGTGTCGCCAAATTTTTCCCCCGAACTGGGAAATACATGCAGCATGGTGGCCTGCCATACTTCGGGGTGCCAGGTAAAGTCAAAGTTGGAGTAGTCACAAATGGAACTGCAGATCCAAACAAATTCATGTTCTTCTGGAATAGACTTGACCAATCTCTTGAGAGTATCTAAATAATTATCAAAATATCTAACAGTGCGTGTGGTGTCGGGTATCTGTCCCGAATTTCCGTCCAAATGATCTATTTCATATATGGCCGTGGCCACTCTAGTAGATCGAATTCTGATCTGATCCACATACTTTGTTTCAGTAGCGCCGGGCACCGGATATTGAGGACCGCCAGTGCGCTGATGCTGTGTTCCAAATTGATAGATATAAGGCGGATCTCCAGGATCTGGTCTCCAGCTAAAATCAAATGAGGTGGTGTCCACAGTGTCAGGTACCACCCACGGAGTCATGTCTACCTGTAATTCGGCTCGCGGATACAACATGTATTTTTTTTCAGTGGCACCGGGCACGCGATATTCCACTGTGGGCTGTTTGACCGCACTCCACCATTGATTACCAAACACATAAATCAATGGTGGATCCCAAGGCGATGGAGTCCAGGTGTGGTCAAATTGGCACGGAATTAACTCATGCCAATTGTCCGTTTTTGTAGCGATAGGTAAAATTTGATCATGCATGTGATATTCTGCAATTTGCGTTCGAGGAACCAAACAGCATCCGTAAAATTCAGCCACCGTACTAGGCCATGCATGTATGTAATTGGCCTGCCAAGGCACCGGTTCCCATAAAAAATCAAACGCCGTATAATCAGTTAAATAGTTTACCCACCAGAAATACCGGGTGCCACACATTTCTCTAGCATGCTCGATATCTTTAGCCGGTTGTTCGTGCGGAAATAGATTGGGTTTTACGCCACTATAAAATACATCAAACATAATGATCCGAATTGACGAAATTCACGAAAATACTTTTTTTGCATGGCTCAAGCGACATAGATACGGAGTAAGAAGTTTTCATATGCATCCAATTGGATCCAGCAGTCCCGAAAACATATATTGCCAAGGAACTCAAGAAGTCTGGGAACACAATTATATAACATTTTTTGATGCAGAGCCTATACATCTGGACAAGTTCCTTCCGACCTTTGACAAAATACGTCACGATCTTGCACTAGACATACACCAAAGAAGAAATTCAGACACAATCGGTACTATTATTACCAGCGAGCATGACAGTGAAAATGTTGACAAATTGTGCAGTATATATGGTTGGCAAAGTAGACACTATTTCTTTTGGGGCTGGGCTGCCATGGATTGGTATCGCGGATACGATTTGACTTTTTTGATGCCAGAACCGCGTGACAGAACCATAAACAAAACATTTATAGCACCCAATCGTATTGTGGGCGGTGCTCGTCGACACAGAGTAGAATTGCTGTATTATATTTTTAAAAATAAATTGACCAACAACTGGATCAGTTGCCCGGCTCAGTGTCCAGTAGAGGGAACCGATATACTGGAAATTGTTCGTCCCCTATCAGATCGTTATGCCGACATAGAATCAGTTTTTGCCCAACAGTCGTTGCCGTTAGACATGCCAGGAGAAACTGGTCATCCTATGCACTCGTGTTGGTTGAGTTTATTTGAACCCTGTGCCGACAGCTTGTTGTACCTAGTAAGTGAAACAGTTGCTACCAAGCGACGACATCATCTCACAGAAAAAATATTCAAGCCTATTTGCCTGCGCATGCCATTTGTATTGCACAGCACTCATGGCAGTTTAAAATACTTGCGTAGTTATGGCTTTAAAACATTTGGCGATCTGTGGGATGAAAGCTATGACGACGAACCAGATGACGCCGTAAGAATTCGCCGTATAGCCGAGTTATTGACCGAGCTGGATCATTTGTCAACTGATGAAAAACAAAAATTGTTTGATAGTGCCCAAGCTGTATGTGAACACAACTATCGTCATTTTTACCAAGGTGGATTTCAACAGGTGTTATGGAAAGAATTAACTGAAATGTTGGCTAGCCTAGATGATTAGAATAGATGAAATATATCAAAATGTATTTGTGCCTTGGGCACAATCGCAAAGAAATTGTGGAATGCACTGGTTTGATCCATTTGGCAGCACAGACCTGCAGGATCTAGTCAACCAACCACAGGTAGATCAACTTGATTCACGCCGTTATTTGTTTTGGGATCAAGAACCCTTGCATAAAGATACTGTTGCTGTAACACTGACCAAATTTAAAAAAATGTATAGCGGGCATCATCATATTATTACCAGTGAAAAAGACAGCGACCAGGTAGAGTACATTAAAAATACCTACCATATTACTCCGCATTATTATTTCTTTCACGGTTGGGCTGCCTTGGATTGGTATCGTGGTTACAATCGATCTTTGTTGATACAACCACCAGAAGAGCGCACCATTACACGCACATTCATAGCACCCAATCGTATCATTGGGGGTCAACGTCAACACAGATTATTGATGCTGTATCATATATTCAAATATGAATTGACCAATAACTGGATCAGTTGTCCTGCTGTGTGTCCCGACGAACATGTGCCTGTAGTAGATCTTGTTAGATCTCTTAATCACATTTATCCTGACATAGAACAGATATTTTCTAATCAGCCCTTGCCCATAGACTTTCCAGGCGAAACGGGTCATCCAATGAAATCCTGTTGGTTAGACCTATTCCGCGAGTCAGCTGATTGCCTATTGTATCTGGTGACTGAAACCCTGGCCTCGGGGCGTAGACAACATCTGACTGAAAAAACATTCAAACCTATTTGCCTGCGCATGCCGTTTATCATTGTCGGGACTCAGGGCAGTTTGGCTTATCTTAGAAGCTACGGATTCCGTACATTTGGTGAGTTATGGGACGAAAGCTATGACGACGAACCCAACGATACAGTTCGCATAGAATGTATAGCCAGCCTGCTACGCAACCTAGATAAGTTGCCAACTCAAGACAAACAGGATTTATTTGATCAAGCTCAGGAAATTATTGAACACAATTATCAACATTTTTATTCTGGAACATTTGAACAAATACTATGGAATGAACTGCAAGGAATGTTAAATGAATTTTAACTTTGTGTTTGATCGACGCAACGATAGCCGTCCATACCCTAATTTGGCTCCAATGATGGACAATCCGCACGACAGCTATCATGGCATGGGGGATAGTTATCCATGGATAGCTCCTTGCAGATTATTGTTGTATTGTGCCGATCACGGCTATCCAATGAACATCAGTTATGTAGACGAGCCCATGCCTGCCAATGCCCTGTACCCAGTTGGCTTGGCATTTTTCAGTTACGATATAGATTATTTTGACATGATACCTGATCAGACACTTGAGTTGATCCGTGGTGGTCAACTCCGGGTGCTGTTTTATTATCACGAAGGCGATAATCCTTATCGTGAAAAAGAAAAATTAAATCAGTTGTGTGAACAACACGGTTTGCCTACAACTTGTTATTTGTTTATTTCTGGCAATACTGAAGCAGATCGAATAAACAATTTTGTATTTTTTCCAGATCACGAACTATTTTATTGGCGCAATGGTGTGGTGTGGAACGGTAATCCCAGACCCGGAGTTGTTGCACACGATAACAAAAGAAACAAACAGTTTACCATGTTGAGTCGTGTGCATAAATGGTGGCGGTCAACTATCATGAGTTACTTTCACCGTGAGAAACTTTTAGAACATGCCTACTGGAGCTATGGTGACAGCGACATGGGAGATTTATACACAAACAATCCAATCATGCTGAGTAAGTTTCCTGGCTTGGACGATTACATGAAAGAATTTTTGGCGCAAGGACCTTATAAATGCGACGACCTAAGCGCCGAAGAGCACAACAGCCACTGGATCTTGGCCGACTATCTATACAGCGATAGCTATTGTTCATTTGTGTTGGAAACTCTGTACGATGCTGAACAAAGCGGCGGAGCTTTTTTGACCGAAAAAACATTTAAGGCCATACGCAATGCACATCCTTTTGTAATTTTTGGCTGTCCAAATAGTTTGGCCACCCTGCGTCAACTGGGATATCGCACGTTTGATAATTATATAGATAATTCATACGATCTAGAACAAAATAACACCGAACGATTTATTAAGACTATCGACAGTGTAAAAAAAATACTGGATCAGGATCTGCATGCTTGGTACCAAAATTGTCGAGATGACATAGAATATAATCAACAACTGTTTGTTGGTTCCAAGTACTCAAGATTAGAACAACTGCACACCCGATTGCTGGCCAAATTTTAATAGCCAAGTGTTTTATGAATGTACTGTTACACCGTAACACTTTTCAAAACGATCGGCATCTGTGCGATCATTGACCATGGGTTCACCTCTGATGTTCAAGCTGGTGTTGAGCAACATGGGACAGCCTGTGGCCTGATACCAGGCTTCTAGTAGCCGTCGAATTCCCGAACCATCCGCCGATACTGTCTGTATCCTACTAGTGCCATCAACATGGGTAATAGCAGGAAATAGGTCAGGACGCCTGCAACAACCGATGACCTGCATATACCTAGTGTCGCAGAAACCACCAGGGATATCAAAATACTCATGCACATGCTCCTCCAGAATTGCTGGTGCGAAAGGTCTGAACTGTTGTCTACGTTTGATTTCATTTACTTGTTCCTTTATGTTGGGTCCTCTAGGATCGGCCAGGAGGCTTCTGTTGCCCAGGGCTCTAGGACCAAATTCAGCACGTCCTGAAGCTACGCCACAGATTTTATTTTGAAGCAAACTGCGTACTGCTGAATCAACCGGGTAAGCACCTGGTATTTCAGTGCCAAGAAATGCCGAACTCCAGTTGACCCGACCGCCATAGGCCAAGGCAGCTGCACCTAGGCTTGATCCAGCATCACCTGGAGCTGGCATGATCCAGACCCGATCAAACCAATCGCCTAGATTTCTATTGGCCAAGCAGTTGAGTGCTACACCGCCTTGATAAACCAGGTTTGGACTCCAGTTAAATGCTCTGGCTCGTTGCATTACTGCATAAATTAAATCTTCAACCAAACTTTGTGCCGCTCCAGCAATGTCTTCGGGTTCAGAATCCCACATGAAGTCTGGCGCTACTCCGGCGTGTAGGTTGTCTTGAAAACGTATTTCTTTTAGATTCTCTACCAGTTTGCTTTCCATATACAAGGCCAGGCTTGCCTTGTTTTTACCGTAGGCACTCATGCCCATGGTAATGTATTCTTCGTCCATTGGGTGTAGACCCACACGATCTGTAATGGCACTGTAAAAAAGACCAATTGAATGTGGG
>Ga0164297_10002202_pt1 | contig 19638 bp, 19 predicted proteins | sample GEODES058metaG_FD_113539 | JGI IMG/M metagenome (GOLD analysis project Ga0164297, IMG submission 113539) | Dystrophic lake water microbial communities from Trout Bog Lake, Wisconsin, USA - GEODES058 metaG | ecosystem: Environmental > Aquatic > Freshwater > Lake | place: USA: Trout Bog Lake... | reverse complement strand
TGAGCAGGTAATGCGCCTTGGGGCTGAACAGTTGTGGATCGATCTGGAAGCGAGCCTCGATATGCTCCTCCGCCAGAATGGGGCGTCCCGCTGCAACCCGACCGATCAATGGCAGGCCGATCTGATCACGCATCGTGTCCTTGAGCTGGATACCCCGGGAGGCTCCGGGAATCAGATCAATGACCCCTTTGCGCTGCAGGGTTTTCAGATGCTCCTCGGCGGCATTGGCGGATTTGAACCCCAAGGCGGTGGCAATTTCAGCCCGAGTCGGCGGCATGCCGGATTGCTCGACCTGATCACGGATGAAGTCGAGGATCTGACGTTGGCGCGAGGTGAGATCAGTCATGACGATACCTGTTTATCCATACAGTTTCTGTGATTATATACAGTCTCTTTTGGGATGCAAGGGTCCTCGCGCATCGCGCTCACCGGATGACCGATCCCACGCCCACCCCTCGGTCATTACGACTATTGAGTGTTTTTAATGGTGACAAAATGCGCCATCGGGTACATTTGACCCGTTGTGATGGCCACCGTCACCGATCGGATGCGATCCGATCCAATGGTTTGCTTGGTTAATGTGTTGAAGTTCCCGTCAGGAAGGAGTTTTTATGAAGAAAATGCTTATCGTTGGCGCTGCTGCGCTGTGCGTTCTGTCGGCCGGTTGCACGGACCTGAAGCCGCTCCAGTCGCAGATTGATGACCTCAAGAGCCAGGTTGCCAAGGATCAGGCGGCTCATGCCGGCCTGCAGGCTGGTATCGACAGCGCTGCCAAGGCTGCTCAGGCTGCCATGGCTGCCGCCCAGAAGGCTCAGGCGACTGCCGATGCCGCCAATGCGCTCGCCCAGGACGACAAGGCACGCATCGATGGCCTCGACGCCAAGTTGACCGAGAAGATCACCAAGGCGTTCAAGAAGTCGCACGAGAAGTAAGCAGCGGGTCGGACGGCAAGGGTTTGCCCTTGCCGCACCGCCGATGTTTCATGCCAAAGCCGCGGTTGCCGCGGCTTTGGTGTTTGTGGGCCCGGGACCCTTGTCAGACGGCCTTCAGGGGCTGTGTGCCGCCCGCCCACCCGCCTCGTCCGCGCCATCGCTCACCCGGACCGGCATCCCCACCGCACCGTCAAAGGCGCTCTCCGCCTGTTCCCACGCAATCGGGCCGACCGACCGACTGCGCGCGATGTTGGTGATCAGGTGCGCGAGTGCCATCCGGTCAGGCGCCACCACCACACCGCTCGTGCCGAGCAAGGGTGGATGCACTTCCACATACAACTTACCGTCGCTCAATCCCGCCTTCAGCGGTTGATTGACGAGCCGCACCGGTGTGTCCACGGGCACGAGCTTGAACAGTTCCTCGATGTTCTCAGGGTACAGTCGCATGCAGCCGTGCGTGTCGCCCATGCCGACACTGTCCGGGTTGTTGGTACCGTGAATCATGTAAGAGCCACCACCAATCGCGAGGCGCATCGCGAACGCCCCGAGCGGATTGTCCGGGCCCGGTTTCACGACCTTGGGCAGGATGTCGCCGTTCGCCGCATGTTCCTTGCGAACCGACTCCGGCGGATACCACGCGGGATCCTTGATCTTGGCTGCGACCCGCGTGAGCCCCAAAGGCGTCGACCAGTCCATCTTGCCAACGCTGACCGGATAGGTGAGCACCACTCGAGCCTCACCCGCCTTGGCCGGTGGGAAGTAGTACAGCCGGTGTTCCGGCAGGTTGATGACGATGCCCTCGTGCGGCGAGTCGGGAAGGATCCGGCGTAACGGCAAGCGCACCACCGTGCCTGCGCCCGGGGTCCACGGGTCGACGTCTGGATTGGCGTTGACGATTTCCTCGAACCCCAAACCGTTGCCGCGTGCCATCGAGAGCAGCGTGTCATCGGCACCCGCGATGACTTCGCGGTAGCTGCCGACGAGATCACCTTCCGTCGGAAGCGGCACGCTCGCCGCCCATACCGCATTAAGTAAAACGGCCCATAAACCTATGGCCGCGACGCACTCGAACAGAGAACCACCACACATCCCGTATGGCGCGCGCACGCTACTGTGGCCCACAATTCATCTCCAGATTCAGATCACCCACATGGAAAGACAAGATCCACCGCCCTCCGAACCGCAGGCGACCACCGACTGGACCACCGGTTGGAGCGCGCATGAGGTGTGGCGCCAACATGTGCTGTTGCCTCGACTGCGCAAGCTCTCGGAGAGCGGCGCCACTGCCATGAGCACTTCGCCGCCGGCGTCCGCGAAGATCACCCCGCTGAAGGCCGCCTCGCGACCCAAGGCTCAGCCTTAGTAGCGAATCAGTGCGGATCCCCAGGTAAAGCCGCCGCCAAACGCCTCGAGCAACAGCGTCTGTCCACGCTGAATGCGGCCATCGCGCACCGCGCGATCGAGCGCCAACGGAATGGAAGCGGCCGAGGTGTTGCCGTGATCCTGCACCGTCACCACCACCTGTTCCATCGGCAGCCCCAGTTTCTTGGCGGCCGCCTGGATGATGCGCAGGTTGGCTTGATGGGGCACCAGCCAGTCCACCACCGAGCGTTCGACACCCGCCTTCTCGAGCGTCTGATCGACGAGTCTGGACAAGGTGTTCACGGCTACCTTGAACACTTCGTTGCCCTTCATGGTGAGCCCGAGCGTACCGCCGCTGCGCAACTCATCAAAGCCCGACGAGACGCCATACGGATAGTAGAGCAAGTCCTTGTACTGACCGTCTGCCGAGATCAGCGTGGTGATGATGCCGGGTTCCTCCGAGGGCGTCAGGATCACGGCACCGGCGCCATCACCGAACAGCACGCAGGTGCCACGATCGCTCCAGTCGATGATCCGAGTGATGCACTCCGCACCGATGACGAGCGCGCACTTCGCCTCACCCAGTCGGATGTACTTGTCTGCGACCGACAGCGCGTAGACGAAGCCGCTGCACGCCGTCTCCAGTTGGATCGCCGGAGTGTCGTGGATGCCGAGCGCGTTTTGCACCATGGTCGCGGTATTCGGGAACACGAGGTCGGGAGTCGTCGTGCCGACGATGATGAAATCGATATCCGCCGCGGTGACGCCGGCCATCTGCATGGCGTTGCGCGCCGCTTCGGTCGCCAACGTCGAGGTCGTCTCCTCCGGCCCGGCGATGTGCCGACGCTCGATACCGGTGCGCGTGCGAATCCACTCATCGGTGGTATCGATCGTCTTCTCGAGATCGGCGTTGGTGACGACCTTCCTCGGAAGGAAACTGCCGGTGCCGGCGATACGGGAATACATGTCAGCTTGCCTTTGTACCAAGAACGCCATGGATGGTCGCCGGGACGTCGCTACGCGCCTCCACCACCGCCCGCTCCACAGCGTACCCGAAGGCGGTGGCATCGGCACCCCCGTGGCTCTTGATGACCACGCCATTCAGTCCGACCATGCTCGCGCCATTGTAACGCCGTGAATCCAATCGGTGACGGACCGCCCGCAGGGCTGGCAGTGCCGCGAGCGCACCCAGCTTGCGGCCGGTGTTCACCGTGAACTCCTCGCGCAGCGCACCGACAATCATCCTCGCGAGCCCTTCCATGGCCTTCAGCGCCACGTTGCCGGTGAATCCATCGGTGACCACCACATCGACGGCACCACTCATGATCTCGTCACCCTCGACATAGCCCGCGTAGTCGAGCGCGGACGCCCGCATGAGCTCATGAGCTGCCTTGACGAGCGGTGTCCCCTTGATGTCCTCGTGACCGATGTTGAGCAGGCCGACCCGAGGCCGTTTGGCAGGGTTGTCGGCGGCAGCGACGACCGTGCCCATCCAGCCGAACTGCAGCAATTGCTCGGCGGTGGCCTGGGCGTTGGCGCCGAGATCCAGCAGGAAGGTATGACCCCGCAGGGTCGGTATTGCGGCGACGATGGCGGCGCGTTGCACGCCTGGCACCGTGCCGAGCACGAAGTGGGCACACCCCATCAGGGCGCCGGTGTTGCCTGCACTGACGCAGGCGCGTGCCTCGCCGCTCGCGACAAGGTCGAGTGCACGACGCAACGAGGAGTCCTTCTTGCGGCGAATCGCCTCGCGCGGCGCCTCATCCATGGCCACCACCTCGCGCGCATCGACGATACGCAGGCGGCGCCGACAGTCATCTGCCAAGCCATCAAATGCGCTCGTCAGGCACTCGGCTCGGCCGACCAGCAACAGCGTCAACTCGGGGTGACGGACAAGCGCCTTCAACGCCCCCTCGACACAGACCGTCGTACCGTGGTCGCCACTCATGGCGTCCACGGCGACGGTCAAGGCGACAGGCGTCTGCGTCACGCTGCGCGAGCGGTGAAGCGCCAGGCAAACGCCCAGCCGCTAATCACTCTTCGGACGTTTCCACCGGCGTATCGATGACCTTGCGACCGCGGTAGTAACCGTCGCGGCTCACGCGGTGACGCATGTGCGTCTCGCCCGAGGTGGGATCCACCGACAGCGCCGGCGCCGTGAGGTGATCGTGCGAACGGTGCATACCGCGCTTGGACGGCGTCTTTCTGCTTTTCTGAACGGGCATTGGTCTCTAACTCCTCACAAACCGACTATCAGCGCTTCAACAAATTCTTCAGGTCCGAAAACGGCCGCGTGTTCGGCGCGAGCGGCGTCGGCGCAGCAGGCTCCAGCGCGGCACCCGCACGACGCCCGCTACAGGCGGCACTGGCCGGGTGCATCGGCACCAGTGGCAAGGCCAGCAGGAGTTCCTCTTCGATGAACTCCTCCAGCTGGATTTGCCCGCCCGGCGCCGTCACGGCGTCGTACTCTTCCGGCACCCGACTCGCCTCGGCATCGCGCGCCACAAACGCCACCCGGACTGGCGACTCGAGCGTCGCCTCGAACTCCCTCAGGCATCGCTGGCAGGTCAACCAGGCGCGCGCCAGAACCGCACCCTCGAGGGCCGGGTAGGCCCCCGCCACATGGAAGCGGAAGCGTGCCGCCGCCTGCCCTTCCGGGCGGGCAAGGCTGTCCCGCACGCGGGCAAAGCCCTCGATGGGGAACTCGCGTTCAAGCTGGATCCGCTGGGCAGCGAGCTGCCCGACGTCCAGCGGCTCTTGCGTGGGCGGCACCATAGGGGCGCGTATAATAGTGATCCAAGCCCCTGCTGTCAAAGCAGTGTGAGTCGCAAGATCTTGATTTGCAAGCGTTGATACACCGAATGGAGCCTGGTCGCATGGTGCATGGAGCAATTCCGCTGATTCTGGCCTCCACCTCGCGGTACCGGCGTGAGCTGTTGACGAGGCTCGGGGTGCCCTTCGCCGTTGAAAGCCCCCACGTCGACGAGATGCCGCGACCGGCCGAAGGGGCTGCTGATCTTGCGACACGCCTCGCCGAGGCCAAGGCGCGGGCGGTCGCTCGAGCGCACCCGCACGCTCTGGTGCTGGGCTCTGATCAGGTTGCCGAGTGCGGTGGCCTCATCTTCGGCAAGCCCGGCAACTTCGAGCGCGCCTGCAGCCAATTGGACGCGGCGAGCGGTGCCGAAGTGATCTTCCACACGGCGGTTTCACTGGTCGGCGAAGACCGAGCGATCAGCCTGAGCCACCGCGACGTGACCCGTGTGCGCTTTCGCCCGCTCGATCGGACCGAGATCGAGGAGTACGTCCGCCGTGACCAGCCCTATGACTGTGCCGGCAGCTTTCGCTCGGAAGGCTTGGGCGTCACGCTGTTTGACGCGATGGAAACCCAGGATCCGACCGCACTGGTCGGGCTACCGCTGATCTGGGTCACCAAGGCCCTTCGGCTGGCTGGGCTCAATGTTCTGACAAAAAGGACGTGATCCGCGAGGCCGCGGCCTCGACGGCACGTGCATAGGTGTCCTCCGAACGCTCCGCGGCATCCATGCGCATGGTGAGGTCTCGCAGTAGTCCATCCGCGACGTCATAGGCCCAGCCATGAATCACCAGCGGCTGGCCGCGCTCCCAGGCCTCCTGCACCATGGTTGTCTGAGCGACGTTCATCACCTGTTCGATCACATTGAGTTCGCAGAGAAAGCGTGCGCGCACCCTCTCCTCGCTGATCGCGCCGAGCAGTCCCTCGTGCCGACGCATGACATCCTGAATGTGTCGCAGCCAGTTGTCGATGAGTCCGAGGCGGCGATTTTGCATCGCCGCGATCACACCGCCGCAGCCATAATGACCACAGACGATGATGTCCTGCACCTTGAGCACATCGACCGCATATTGGATCGTCGACAGGCAATTGAGGTCGGTGTGAACCACGACGTTCGCGACATTGCGATGCACGAACATTTCACCGGGCAATAGCCCGCAGATCTCGTTGGCCGGCACGCGACTATCGGCACAGCCGATCCACATGTATTGCGGCGACTGCTGGCTCTTCAGCTTATCGAAGAAGCTCGGATCGGTGGCTAGTGTGTGCTCGGCCCAGAGGCGGTTGTTGTCAAAGAGCAGACGCGTGGTTTTCAACGCCGAGGTCTCCTGCGCTTGCGGGCCGCTGCCAGATTGTCCAGCACGGTGGCCAACTCGGGCGGTAGCGGTTGGCTCACGTTGAAGCTCTTTCCGGAGCCCGGCCAGTCAAAGGACAGCGATTGCGCGTGCAGAAAGAGCCTGTGCAAGCCAAGCTCCGCCATCTCGGCGTTGAACGGCCGGTCACCATACTTGTCATCCCCGGCGACCGGATGCCCTGTGAAGGCCGCGTGCACACGGATCTGGTGCGTGCGGCCGGTGCCGATCGTCACGTCGAGGAGTGTCGCCCGTGCGCCGAAGAAATCCACCGGCGTGAAGGTCGAGTCCGAGTCCTTGCCGCCTTCCTCGACACGCACCATTCGTTCACCGCCTTGGCGGGCACGGGTCGCGAGCGGCGCTTCGATGGTCTTCTTGCCGAGATCCCAGGATCCTTTGAGCAACGCCAGGTAACGCTTTTCAACCCGCCCCTCCCGTAGCAACTCATGCAGTGCCCGCAGTGCGGTGCGGTTGCGGGCCACCAGCAGCAGGCCACTGGTGTCCCGATCGAGCCTGTGCGCGAGTTCCAAAGTCTCGCTCGGTCGGGAGGCCCTAAGCGCCTCGATCACACCGAAGCTCATGCCGCTGCCGCCGTGCACCGCAAGGCCGGAGGGCTTGGTGATGACCAGCACGTCCTTGTCCTGGAAAATGACGCTCTCCTCGATCGCATCCACGGCCCGCGCAGGGACGTGGCTGGCAACTCCAGGCTCGATAGGCTCCGCCGCTCGGATGGGCGGAATACGAATGTCATCGCCGGCCACGACCCGGTAGTCGGGCTTGACGCGATGCTTGTTCACCCGCACCTCCCCTTTCCGAAGAATTCGGTAGATGCGCGAGCGCGGCACGCCCTTGAGCTCGCGAAGCAGCCAGTTATCCAGCCGTTGGCCGGCCTGATCGGCGGTCACCGACAGGTGGGTCACGCGGCTCGGCGGGGTCGCTGATTCGACGATTGGGTCTAGAGTCGGATCGTAAGACATTGATTTACTGACACTGGTCTGTTAGCTTCCTAGGTTCTGGTAGACGATGCACGGTCACGCGAAGCGGACCATGGTCGCCACCATAGCGCGGTTCTCGCTGCTCGAGACGCCCCATCTTGGAATCTGGCCTAGGCCAGTCCGGTCGGCGGAGTGTGTTGCGGCAACCGCATATTAGTTGGTCTGGCCATCCCCGTCTCGGGGTATCGGACCATCGTTCGGCCGATGACCAGGAGACGCGGCATACGCCGCCTGCGAGATCGCCACGGGGTGGCGCTCGCAACGACCGGTTAACGGGCGCGAGTATTAAGGACTGCAGGCGGGGTGCGCCACCGTGGATGGATGTCCATCCGGCGAGCGCGCCCGCGATCGAGCGAATCAGCAGATGGCGAACTTGTTTCCATCCACGACCCGCCGCCCGGCAGTAACTCTGTTGCCACGTACCCTATCGAGCGTTTCCCGGATCTCGGCCTCTAGTTCCCAAGTAGGGGCCCATGAAGAGAATGTTGATCAATGCGACGCAGGCCGAAGAGCTGCGCGTCGCCCTCGTTGACGGTCAGAAGCTTTACGACCTTTCGATCGAGATTGCCTCCAAAGAGCAGAAGAAAGCCAATATCTACAAAGGCCGGATCACCCGGGTCGAGCCTAGCCTAGAAGCCGCTTTCATCGACTACGGCGCGGCGCGCCACGGGTTTCTTCCGCTCAAGGAAGTCTCCAAGGAATACTTCCGCCAGACGCCGCAGGGCGCGCGCGCGAACATCCGCGATCTGCTCCAGGAAGGCCAGGAGATCGTCGTGCAGGTCGAGAAGGAGGAACGCGGCAACAAGGGTGCTGCGCTCACGACCTTCATCAGTCTTGCCGGGCGCTTTCTCGTTTTGATGCCGAACAACCCCCGGGCCGGCGGCGTGTCGCGCCGCATCGAGGGTGAAGAGCGTGATGCCACTCGCGAAGCGCTCGAAGGACTGGTGATCCCGGAAGGCTGCGGGGCCATCGTCCGTACCGCGGGCGTCGGGCGCAGCACCGAGGACCTGCAGTGGGATCTCGACAACCTCCACAAGAATTGGCAAGCGATCGATGCTGCCACCCGCGAGCGCCCCGCGCCGTTCCTGGTCTACCAGGAAAGCGACGCAGTGGCGCGCAGCATCCGCGACTACCTGTCGGACGACATCGGCGAGATCCTGTGCGACGAACCGGCGGCCTACCAGCGTGGTCAGGACTACATGGCGCGCTTCATGCCCGCCGAAGCGGCGCGCAAGCTCAAGCTGTACACCGATGAGGTGCCGCTGTTCACCCGCTTCCAGATCGAGGGGCAGATCGAGTCGGCTCACAACCACAAGGTGAACCTGCCCTCGGGCGGCAGCCTGGTGATCGACCACACCGAGGCCCTGGTCTCGATCGACATCAATTCCGCGCGTGCCACCCGCGGATCTGACATCGAGACGACCGCCACCAATACCAATCTCGAAGCAGCCGACGAGATTGCGCGTCAGTTGCGCATTCGTGACCTTGGCGGGCTGATCGTGATCGATTTCATCGACATGGAGTCCAGCAAGAACCAACGCGCGGTCGAGGATCGCTTGCGCGATGCGGTCAAGATGGATCGCGCGCGCATCCAGATCGGCAAGATCTCGCGCTTCGGGCTTCTCGAGATGTCTCGCCAGCGCTTGCGTCCGTCGCTCGGCGAATCCACGCATCTCGCCTGTCCGCGCTGCGATGGCCTCGGCACGATCCGTAGCGTCGAGTCACTGGCGTTGGCGATCCTCCGCCTGATCGGCGAGGAGACCCGCAAGGATCGAAGCGTCAAGGTGATCGCGCAACTGCCGATCGAGGTGGCGACCTTCCTGATCAACGAAAAGCGGGAAACGCTGCAGCTTCTCGAGGAGCGCAACTCGGTCGAGGTGGTGCTGGTACCCAATTCTCACCTGCAGACCCCCAATTATTCGATCCGACGGGTACGCGACGACGAGGCTGGCCTGCCCGAGAATACGGCGACCAGTTACCAGTTGGCCGACAAGCCTGCGGTTGAGATCCAGACGACCAGCACGGAGCCCAAGAAGCCCGCCGAGGTCGCTGCGGTGCAGCCGATCATGCCGTCGACACCCGCCCCCACGCAGGCCGCGAACGTCTGGTCGCCCGATGCGCCCAGCGCCCAGCCGGCGGCCGTGGTCGCCACGGGCTACCGACCGGGTGTGTTCGTGCGCCTGTGGCAGTGGTTGTTTGGGGCGGGCGAGAAGCCCCAGAGCAAGTCGCGCACCGGTCAGCGGGATGATCGACATGGCGCACGCGATGGTCGTTCCGACCGTGGTGGGCGCGGTCATGGGCGGCGTGACGAGCGTGGCGCTCGTGGTGACAATCGCGGCCGTGACGGTCAGCGCGACGGCAACCGTGAAGGACGTGACCGCAACGAGTCACGCGAGCCGCGGCGCGGCGGTCAGGATCGGCCGCGCGACGAGCAGCGTCCGGCCCGCGAGCGTGGTCGGGAAGAGCGGTCGGATCGTGGCGAGCGTCGTCCACGTGACGAGGCGCGTCCGGCGCGGCCGGAGCCTCTGAAAACCCAGGAGGAGCGTCGGCCGGAGCCACGGCCGGCACCGACAACGTCCGATGGCGACAATGCCGCCGCAACCGAGTCGCAGGATCGACGACCCAGCGATGGGGATGCGAGTGGCGACGGCCAGCGTCGTGGACGTCGTCGTGGACGACGTCGCGGTCGCGGCGGTGGCGGAGCTGGCGGCGCGGTCGGCGAGAAGCGTCCAGAGGGCGTCACCGACGCGCCGCAAGGTGTGCCGGACATCGGCGACTCCGGCCGTTATCCGGTGCTCGATGTGGGCGCCTACGAACGTGAGCAGGCCGCCCGCGCAACGCCCGTGAGTGCTCCCCCAGCGCAGCAGAGCTTTGCCGAGATGGCCCCACCTGTGCGCTCCGAGATGACCGCGCCCGTGCCACCGGTCGCGGCAGCGCCGGCACCGTCGATGGCAGCGACGCCACCGCCGGCCGCACCTGCGGTGACGGTGTCGGCTACCCCACCCGCGTCGGCGCCGAGCGCGCCGCAGCCAACGCCGCCCGCGACGGGTGGACCCAGCGAGTCGGGGCCCGTCGGCTAGCGCCGGGCGCTACACCTCGAGGCGGTGCATGAGTTCGTCTGCAGGTCGACCACGGTCGTTGCAGCGCATGCGCCTACCCTCGGGGCGTGCGGGGTGTCGCTCGTGATTCGTCGGCGTGAGCGCAACCCCTGATGCGTGATTTCGAGCGACCCGGTCGCAGCACCAGTTACGCGGCCAACGCGATGGCGGCCACGTCCGTGCCCCTCGCGACCCTCACGGCGTTGGAGGTGCTGAAGGCCGGCGGTAACGCCCTCGACGCGGCGGTGGCCGCCACCGCGCTGCTTGGCGTGATCGAACCCCAGTCCACCGGCCTCGGCGGTGACTGCTTCTGTCTGTACCAGCCGGCAGGTGGTGCGGTCATTGCGATGAACGGTTCGGGCCGCACACCCCGGCGACTCACGCTGGAGACGCTAGCGACACGAGGGGTCGCCGCCTTGACCCCCTCCTCGCCCCATGCGGTCACCGTACCCGGTGCGCTGGCGGCGTGGGAAATGCTGCTCGCTCGGCACGGCCGCAAAGGCCTCGATGAACTGCTGAGACCTGCCATCCACTATGCCGAGGAAGGCTTTCGGGTGACCCCGCGCGTGGCGTACGACTGGGCGCATGCCGCGCCCAAACTACGCGCCACCGGTGCGCTGAGCTACTTGCCAAACGGCGGCACGCCTAGCGCCGGTGATCTGTTTCGACAACCCGCACTCGCCACCACACTACGCAAGGTCGCCGCCGGCGGCGCACGCGCGTTTTATGAAGGAGACATCGCGGCGCAGATGGTCGCGATGCTCGCAGCGCAGGGCGGTGTCCACGACACGGAGGATTTCGCGGCGATGCGTACCGCCGTTGAGTTCGTCACGCCGATCCATACCCGCTGGCGCGATCATGAGGTGTGGCAATGTCCACCCAACGGATCCGGGATCCTGGTGCTGATGCTACTCGGCATTCTGGAGGGTCTTAAGCCTGCCTCGAGTGATCCTCTCGACGTACGACGCCTGCATCGTCACGCCGAGGCCGGTCGCCTCGTTTACCGTGACCGCGACGCGTTTCTCGCCGACCCAGCGGCTCAACCGACCGCCACCGGAGCTTGGTTGGACCCAGCGTATCTCAACAAGCTCCGGGCCCTCATTCACGACGAGCGCGCGCTGGCGCCGCTGCCGCCGGCCGGGGTTGCGAGGATGGCGGAGCACAGGGACACGGTCTATGTGAGCGTGGTCGATCGCGACGGCAACGCGTGTAGTTTCATCAACTCGACCTTCGAGCATTTTGGTTCCGGCTTGGTCTGCCCGAAGACCGGCGTCGTCATGCACAACCGCGGCCTTGGGTTTTCAATGGATCCATCGCATCCGAACGCACTCGCCGCTGGCAAGCGACCGATGCACACCATCATCCCGGGGATGCTCACCCGTAACGGACGAAACGCCCTGACCTTTGGCGTCATGGGTGGCCACTACCAGCCCTTTGGCCAGACGTGGTTGCTGACCAATCTGTTCGATTACGGAATGGATCTGCAAGAGGCCATCGACTGCCCACGCTTTCTACCGCACCTTGATCAACTGCAGGTCGAACGCGGTATTGGGGCCGAGTTGCGCGCCGCGCTTGCGGCCCGCGGCCACCGCATCATCGCCACTGAAGAGCCGCTGGGCGGGGCCCAGGCGATCATGGTCGATCACGCCCGCGGTGTACTCCTCGGGGGCTCGGACTCTCGCAAGGATGGCTGTGCGCTAGGCTACTGAGCGCGCCCCGCCACCCTCCTCGCGCCGCCGATCCTTCAGCTACGGGCGACGAGCACGACGCCCAGGATGATCACCCCGATGCCCGCGAGCTTGAGGCCCGACAGCACCTCGCCGAACAGGTAATAGGCCGCCACGGCGTTCAGCACATAGCCGATCGACAGCATCGGATAGGCCACGCTGACCGGTACCCGGGTCAACGCCGTGAGCCAGACGCCGACGCTGATCACGTAGCACACAAGGCCACCGAAGATGTGCGGCTCGAAGACAATCCGCAGGCCCGACATCACCGGATTCGAGAGAGAGAGATCCATTGTTTTCAGTGCGTTAGCGCCTGCTTTTAACAAAAGCTGACCCACCGCGTTCAACAACACGCCGACCAGGATGATCACGAAACTGAGGATATTCACGTCTTAGGACTTCCCACGCGCACCGCGATTTGTCGAACGAACCCGTAAACTTGAGACTCGCCGTGCCGGCAACTCGCAGGCGGCCACCCCTCAGCCCGCCAATAGCGCGCTGACCCGGAGGAGGTCCGCTTCGGTGTCCACGCCGGGCCCCGGCACCTCGCGCGCCACCGCCACCACGATCGACAGGCCGCGCTCGAGCGCTCGCAACTGTTCCAACGACTCCGCCATTTCGAGGCGGCCCGGAGGCATCGCGGCAATGTCCAGCAACGCCGCCGAGCGATACGCATACAGGCCGAGGTGTCGCAGCGCACCGGCATAGCGGCGGGCATCGGTCACCTTGTGCAAGGCCGCGTCACGCTGCCACGGTAGCGGTGCCCGACTGAAGTAAAGCGCCTCACCCGCGTCGTTGACGACCACCTTCACCACGTTGGGGTCGAGATAGTCCTCCAGCGTATCGACCGGCGTTGCCAGAGTGGCCATCGCCGCGGCTGGCGCCCGTTCGAGAAGCGCGGCCACCTGCGCGATGTTCGCCGTCGGCAGCATCGGTTCATCCCCCTGCACATTGACGACGATGTCGCCGGGCGCGAACTGCCGATACCGCGCCACCTCCGCCAGCCGGTCAGTACCTGACGCGTGACTGGTCGCCGTCATCACCACCTCGGCACCGAACTGGCTGCAGGCATCGGCGATCCGCTGATCATCGGTCGCGACCAGTACTTCCATGGCCCCCGCGGCGACGGCGCGACGGTAGACATGCTCGATCATGGGCTTGCCGGCGATCATCCGTAGCGGCTTACCGGGCAGCCGAGTCGAGGCATAGCGTGCCGGAATGACGACCCTAAACGTCACGACTTCAGCGCCGGGTCGTCGAGCCCGAGCACCCGTGCCTCCTCCTCGAGCATCACGGGAATGTCGTCACGGATCGGATACGCGAGGCGATCGAGCCTGCACACGAGTTCCGCCGAGGGCTTCAGCAGCACCAACGGGCCCTTGCAAACGGGGCACGCCAGAATATCGAGCAACTTAAAATCCACGATTCAGGCCCCTCCGGCATCGATCTTTGCGTGGGTCAGGATGGCTTGCAGCAGGCGTTCGGAATCCTCGGGTGAGAGGCTCGCCTCAACCTCGAGATACACCCGGTGGCCCGCCGGAAAGCCCACACATTTTACGGCATCCTTCTCGGTCATGACGATCGGCAAGTGATCCTGGAAGGTGACATCCCGCGCGGTCAGGATCGCATGATCCGCAAGCGGATGCTCGATCGGATCGAGCCCGAGGCTGCGCAGTTGCGCGAAAAAGCGCGCGGGATGACCAATCCTCGCGATCGCGTGCACCCGTCGGCCGCGCCATGAGGCAAGCGACTCCCGTGCGCCACTCGCCACATCGACGAAACCCGTGGCGACCAGCGCCATGGCGTACTCGCCACCGGTCGAAGCACCGCCGTTCACCACGGTCGCATCGACGGCGGCAAGACGACCGATGGGCTCACGGAGCGGCCCTGCGGGCAGGAGCTGGCCGTTGCCACAGCGCCGTTGTCCGTCGACCAGCGCGATCTCGAAGTCGCGTTGCAGGCGGTAATGCTGCAAGCCGTCATCGGCGACGATGACATCCACTTCGGCCGCGAGCTGTCTGGCAGCCGCGAGCCGGTCGCGCGAGATCACGACCCGGGCGCCGCTGCGTCGCGCGAGGATCAACGGCTCGTCACCGACCTGATCGGCCGACGCCATCGACGACACCTCGGTCGGTGCGCTCGCCCGACCCCCGTAGCCCCGACTGACGATGCCAACCCGCAGACCTCGTGCTGCCAGCGCGCGCGCGAGCCAAAGCGTGAACGGCGTCTTGCCGCTCCCCCCAACCGTGAGGTTGCCGACCACAATGACCGGCCGCCCCGGATGACCACTGTAGAAGAGCCCGCGTCGGTAGAGGCACTGCCTGAGCCGCACCAACTGCCCGAACAACAGGCTGAGTGGCCGAAGGAGGATTCCGGCCGAGCCCCCGAGATACCAACCACGCTCGAGCCAGCCACGCATGTCAGTGGTTGAACTGCATCCGGTGCAGCGCCGCGTAGGTGCCATTGCGGCTGATGAGATCCGCATGACTCCCGCTCTCGATCAGCCGTCCGTCCTCGAGCACCACGATCCTATCGGCGTGTTCGATGGTCGACAAGCGGTGTGCGATCACCAGCGTGGTGCGATGTCGCATCAGATGTTCGAGCGCATCCTGGATGACTCGCTCGGACTCCGTGTCGAGCGCACTGGTCGCCTCGTCGAGGATCAGGATCGGCGCATTCTTGAGAAGCGCCCGTGCAATGGCGATGCGCTGGCGCTGGCCGCCCGACAACAGCACGCCACGATCACCGACCTCCGTATCGAGACCCGCCGGCAGCTGCATCGCGAATTCCAGCACGTGCGCGGACCGTGCCGCGCGCTCGATGTCCTCGGCGGACACCCCTTCGGCGTTGAACACGATGTTGTCCTTGATGCTGCCGTTCATCAGGATCACGTCCTGACTCACGAGGCTCACGTTGCTACGCAGCGACGCTAGGCTGAACTCCCGCACGTCGACGCCATCGACGGTCACGACGCCTGACACGGCGTCATAAAACCGCGGAACCAGGCCGACCAGCGTGGACTTGCCGCTACCGGAGCGACCGACGATGGCCACCGTTTCGCCGGCGGCGGCGGTGAACGACACGTTCTGCAGGGCCGGCGCCTTGTCGGGATAGGCGAAGGAGACGTCGCGAAATGCCACATCGCCCTTCGCGCGCCCAACCGTATGGGTGCCGCCGGTCGGTTCGGTCGGTTCATCGAGCACGGCGAACACGCTCTCGCCCGCCGCGATCCCCTGCTGGAGCGCGCCGAACACCGCCACAAGGCGGCGAAGCGGCGCGGTCAGAAACAGCAAGGCCGCTAGGAACGACGTGAACTCACCGACGGTCATCTCATGGCGAAGGACGGCTCGGATGGCGACATACATCACCATCGCGAGCGCGCCCGCGGCAATCATCTGTACGATCGGGTTGCTCATGGCGCGCGCCCGCATGAGCTTCATGTTCTGAAATCGGTTCGCCTCGATCACCTGCTCGAAGGCGTCCGCTTCGTAGCGCTGGGCGTTGAACACCTTGATCAGTCGCTGGCCCTCGATCGCCTCCTTAGCGACCCGAGTGACATCGCCCATCGAGTTCTGGATGCGCGCCGAATAGCGGCGAAACGCCCGGTTGATCACCTGGATCAGAAATATGATCAGAGGGGCGACCACCAGCGCGAAAGTGATCAGCTTCCAGTTACTGTAGAAAAGCCAGATCAATAAGCCGATGATCGTCAGCGAATCACGAATCAACACGGTGATCGAATTGGTGGCGGCTTCCGACACCAGCTCCGTGTTGTAGGTCAGGCGACTCAGCAAGGCTGCCGACGAGCTCTGATCGTAGTAGCTGGTCGGCAAGTCGAGGTAGTGTCGGAACAGGTCGGCGCGCAGATCCTTGATGACGCGACGACCTACCCACCCGGGGGCGTACACCGACAGAAAATCCCCAAGGCCTCGGGCCGCGAACAGCCCGAGGATCCCGACCGGAACGATCATCAAGGTCGCAGGATCGTATTGGAGAAACGCACCATCCAGAAAGCGTTTGACCAGAATCGAGAAGCCGGTATCGCAAGCGGCGAACAACGCCATCCCGACGACGCCCAGCGAGAACATCGCCCAGTGTGGCCGCGCATACTGAAAGAGTCGCAGGTAAACCGACAACGACGACGGCGGCGCCTGTACGGCGTTCGAAGGACGCGCCATGATCAGTGCTCCGCCATTTGTGTCGTCGCGATGTTGACCTGGGTGAACCCAAGCCGCCCCACGACGTCCATCGCCGTCACCACCGCCTGGTGGGAGGCCGTCGCGTCTGCCCGAATCGTCACCGCCTGACGTACCGAGTCACCGACGGTCTGGGTGACCGCGAGGCGCAAGGTCTCCGGCGAGCGATTGACCAACGAACGGCCGTTCACGGTGTAGTCGCCATTGCTGGCGACCACGATCAGCAACGGATCAGCCGCGCGACGTTCGGCCGCCGCGGTGGCCGTCGGTAGTCGAACCTTGAGGCGCCCATCCTGCTGGAAACTGGTCGATACCATGAAGAACAGCACCAACAGCAACACGACGTCGATCAATGAGGTGACGTTGATTTCCGGATCCAGATCACGCTTGCGCCCGAAATTCATGGCGTCGTGGTGCTCGTTGCGCCGCCGCTCTTCGGACGCGTGAAATAACCCGTCTCGGAGCCGCGATGCTGATCGATCGAATAGACCAGTCGCAGCGCCTCCTTCTCCATCTTGACGACGAGCTGCTCGACCCGGCCCTTCAGGTAGCGGTAGCCGATCAGCGACGGGATGGCGACGATCAGACCGGCCGCCGTGCTGATCAGCGCCTGACCGATGCCACCGGACAATACCTTGGGGTCACCGACGCCCTGCTGGGTGATCGCGCTGAAGGCCGTGATGATACCGATTACCGTACCCAGCAACCCGAGCAACGGAGACACCGACGCGATGGTACCGAGCGTGTTCAGAAAGCGCTCGAGCTCATGCACCACGTGTCGACCCGTGTCCTCGATCGCTTCCTTGACGTATTGCCTTGGGCGATAGCGGTTGGCCAGTCCCGCCGCCAGCACCTGGCCGAGCGCAGAGTTCTCCGCCAAGGCCAACAGGTGCTTGTCGCTCACCTGGTTGCTCTCCACGAGCTTCCAGATCTTGTCGGTCAGATCCTCCGGCAGAATGCGGCTTTCCTGCAAACTGTAAAGACGCTCCGCGATGATCGCGAGCGCCACCACGGACAGTAGGATGATGGGCCACATGACTGGCCCACCGGCCCGGATGATTTCCCACATCGGTCGTCGCCCCCCTGGGTCGGCTGAGATCTGGCTAAGTTCAGGATCCGTAAAGGATACTACGCCTTAAACGGACGCGTGGCTGCGGGCCAGTCACCCGGCCGGGTGCAGTCGACCCTCCCGTAGCGTGACGATTCGATCCATACGCCTAGCGAGGTGCTCGTCGTGAGTCACGATCACTAGACTTGCACCAAATTCCCGGTTGAGCTCCAACATGAGCTCGAAGATGGCCGCGGCGTTCGCGCCATCTAGGTTGCCGGTAGGCTCATCGGCCAGCACTAGCGCAGGTCGAGTCACGAGCGCTCGTGCGACCGCCGCACGCTGCCGCTCACCACCCGACAATTTGGCCGGACGATGACTCAGGCGATCGCCTAAGCCGACGCGTCGCAGCACCGCTTCCGCCGCGGCAAAGGCTTCGGCGGCAGCGGTGCGGCGAATCAGCAGCGGCATGGCGACATTCTCCAGTGCGCTGAATTCGGGCAGCAGATGATGAAACTGATAGACGAAGCCCACGGCCCGATTGCGAAGATCGCCGCGGGCACGATCGCTCAACTCGTTCATCCATGCGCCATTCACTGCCACCGCACCGCGCGTCGGCAGATCGAGCCCACCCAGCAACTGCAACAGCGTGGTCTTGCCCGAGCCCGAGGCGCCGACGATCGCCACCCGCTCGGCGCGCCTCACCGAAAAATCAACACCATCCAGAATGCGCAGGACGGCCGGTCCTTGCTGGAACTCCTTCACGAGCCCGCGCGCCTCGAGCACCTCCATCGCATTCGGGTCAGTCATGTCGTAGTGCCTCGGCAGGTTGGGTACGGGCAGCCTTGTAGGCCGGATAGAGCGTCGACAGGCAGCCCACCACAATCGCGGTGGTGCACACCATGAGCGCATCGGGCAGCGTCACAATCGCTGGCAGTTCGTCGATGTAATAGACCCGCGCGTCGATCAATGTCGTGCCGAGCACCGACTCAAGCCCATGGACCAGGGACGGCAGCCGAGCCGCGATCACAAGACCCAGCAGGAGGCCGACGCCGGTACCGAGCAGCGCGATCGCGGTGCCCTGGAAAACGAATACCCGTACGAGTGCCGCGGGGGGCAGGCCGAGGGTGCGAAGAATCGCAATGTCGCTGCGCTTTTCACGCACCAGCATCACCAAGGTCGCGACGATGTTGAATGCCGCGACACCGATGACCAGCAGCAGCAAGACGAACATGATCGACTTGGTGGTCGCGATGGACCGAAAAAAGTTCGCGTGCTCACGCGTCCAGTCGGCGATGTAGAACCCGCCGCCCAGATCGACCGCCACCGCCTCAACCACACGCCCCGCCGCAAAGGGATCATCCACCTTGAGTCGCAGCCCAGACACCGCGTCGCCGATTCGGAAAACGCGTGCCGCGTCACCGAGTGCCACGATCGCAACGTTGCGGTCGAACTCGTAAAGCCCCGAGTCGATCAGCCCGATCACGGTCAGTCGCCGCACACGCGGCACCACGCCCGCCGGCGTCACGGTGCCCTGCGGGGCCGCGAGCACCACCGTGTCGCCCTCGCCGACCTGTAACTCGCGGGACAACTGCTTGCCGAGCAGCACCCGATAGCTGCCGTCCGTCCGTCGATCGAGCGTACCGGCGGTCACATGCGCTCCGATACCCGAGACGCCGAGCTCGGCCGTTGGGTCGACGCCGCGCAGCAGCACGCCGCTCACCTTGGCGCCGTGCGCGAGCAGGCCCCGTTCCTCGATGTAAGGCGCCACCGCAAGCACATGCGGCTCCGTGGCGATGCGCCCCGCGAGCGGCCGCCAGTCCGTCAGGGGCCCGTCGACACTCGAGAGCGTCGCGTGTGCGGTCATCGACAGAATCCGTCGTTGTAACTCCTGCTCAAACCCGTTCATCACGCCGAGCACGACCAGAAGAACAGCCACGCCGATCGCCACGCTGGCAGCCCCCACCACGGTGATGAAACCCAGAAAGCCGTTCTCCCGCCGCGCGGCGAGGTATCGGAGGGCGATGCGTAGCTCGAGGCGCGGCAGAGTCATCATTCGTATCGCAACGCCTCGGCAGGCTCGGTGGCTGCGGCCCGCCGCGCGGGGTACACGGTC
>Ga0164297_10002201_pt1 | contig 19640 bp, 16 predicted proteins | sample GEODES058metaG_FD_113539 | JGI IMG/M metagenome (GOLD analysis project Ga0164297, IMG submission 113539) | Dystrophic lake water microbial communities from Trout Bog Lake, Wisconsin, USA - GEODES058 metaG | ecosystem: Environmental > Aquatic > Freshwater > Lake | place: USA: Trout Bog Lake... | reverse complement strand
GCCGGTGTGTAGTAAAACCACATCATGAATAAGCCAGGCCACGTAAAAAACTGAACGAGCGCCAGTTTCCGCATTTTCTTCGGCATCGTTACAATAGAATGAAATATCTCTCTCACGCCTGCGCCAAAGCCTTTTTTCGACTCCTTTAATTTTTGACGTTCATTAATGTCTGCCGGAGGATATTCAGTACTGGTGAAAATGGTGTACAAAACCGCTGTAATAAACGCAACCGCTCCTATATAAAATGAATAACGCACCGAAGGTGGTATATGTTCACCAGTGATCAATTTTGTACGAACGTTGAACCAATTCGACATCATCCAGGGTAATGCAGATGCTACAATAGATCCTAACCCTATGAACACCGTTTGCATTGAAAAGCCATGTGTACGCTGTTCATCTGGTAGTTTATCAGTAATAAATGCCCGGAATGGTTCCATACTGATATTGATCGAAGTGTCAAGTATCCATAAAATACCTGCTGCCATCCAAAGCGTGGATGATTGTGGCATAAAAAACAGACAGATCGTACTTAAAATAGCGCCAATTAAAAAATAGGGCCTGCGCCTTCCCAGTGTTCTGCTCCAGGTATGATCACTTAAATACCCTATAATGGGCTGAACGATTAGACCTGTTAAAGGTGCCGCAAGAAACAACAAGGGAATATTGTTGGCTTTAGCGCCCAGGTATTCGTAAATGGCGCTCATATTGGCCATTTGCAATGCCCAGCCGAACTGGATACCCAGAAAGCCAAAGCTCATATTCCATATTTGCCAAAAACTCAGCCTTGGCTTATTAGTCATGCTCGCGGTTGTCATAATTTATTGGTTAGGTAATTATATAGGTCTAAAATTCAAGCAGCACACCGCCCATCGGTGATAATTTAACTGATATACCTTTGGCGATATCATCAGTATTTAAACTATTTCCGCTTAATAATTCTTTGAATTGAAAGCTTCCACTCAGCTTAAGCAATTGCAACAGGTCGGCGGGCAATAGCACGTTTATATTTCGATCCTCCCTGTTAAAATTGGCGATCACCAGAACGCGTTGTTTATCGGTATAGCGCAGGTACAGGTAAAGCCCGGCATCAAAACCTGGCTGACGTTCATTGGCAAGCATCAATTCCCAAAATTCGCCACTGATGATAGCTTCATTTTGCCTGCAAATATTGAGCAATTTGCTGTAAAACTCGCGCAGTTCTTTTTGACCCTCAGTCAATTGACCACCATCCATCAAGCCATTATTTAACCATTTTTGGTGATCGGGCACCCCCCAATAATCAAAAATTGTGGTGCGTCCATCATCATTACTAAAACCTTCGTAGCCTCCGCCCTGCTCACCAACCTCCTGCCCCATGTAAACCATTACCGGTCCGGTGTTTAAGGTGGCTGTAACGATCATACCCGGAACGCCATTCCAGCCATGATCGCCGAAATAACGCGAGGCAACACGTTGCTCATCATGGTTTTCCATAAAGCGCAGCATATGCTGATCGATTCCTTTGGCATCATTATTCCAAACCTGATTAATATCCCAGGTGCTGGCATCCCATTGGCTATAGGTGAGTTTCCTGATGGCGTCATATAAACCTACTTTGTCGTACAGGTAATCGAATTTTCCATCAAAAATATATTCCCGGTATTTACCGGTGTCATAGGCTTCCCCAATAAAAATCAGTCCCGGGTAAACAGCCTTGAGTTTAGTTATAACCCAGTTCCAGAATGCAACCGGCACCATTTCAACCATATCGCAGCGAAATCCATCTATCCCCTTTTCAGCCCAGAAATGCAGGATATCATAAATTTTATGCCATAATGGCGGAATCGGATCGAAATAAGTCTTGCGGTAATCCAGGTAATCAACGCCATAATTTAACTTTACGGTCTCAAACCAGTCGTTGATCGAAGGTGTTGGGGTGAATTTATCATTACCCGTGGCTTTAGCGGGATTTTCATCAAATAATCCGTCTTTTAAGGGACTCGTAAATTCATCACCTCCCGGATTATATCCTTTAGGAACTACAAAGGCTTGCCCCGGTGTATAATAAAAATCGTTAAGCGGGCTAAAAGCTTTCGTCGGATCATCATCTGCGCCAAAATCGCGAACCCCCTCGGGTTTCTTATCCGAATTGTAGGTACGGGCCACGTGATTAGGCACCAGATCGATGATCACTTTCAATCCGTTATCGTGACTTCGCTTAACCAGTGCTTCAAACTCGCCCATCCGGTTATTGACATCCACCGCCAGGTCAGGATCAACATCATAATAATCGCTGACTGCGTAAGGCGAACCGGCGCGACCTTTAACTACATCCGGATCATGTGGCTTGATACCAAATGCAGAATAATCGGTCATAGTAGCATGTTCTATGATACCCGTATACCAAACATGCGTAAAACCCATTTTTTTAAACTCCTGCAGGGCTTTATCGTTGATATCATTGAATTTTCCGCAGCCGTTCTCTTCTATCGAGCCATAATATTTATTACGCGTATTGCTATTGCCAAACAAGCGCGGCAATAGTTGGTAGATGATGTGTTTATCGTCAGCAGCCAAGAAACCTGGTTTTAATAGAAATTTAATTTATTATTTGGCTTCCACCAATAATTCTGTGTTAGCCTTAACGATTTGATCCTTGTCGTAAATTGTGACGGTGATCTCATTACCCGATAGGTTTTTGATCTGCACACCGTCTTTTCCAACTCTAATATTAAGTAAATTTCCCCTAAATCCGATATGAAAGGAAAAACTCCCCCATTTACCTGGTAAAAAAGGATTAAAGTATAATTTATCATTCTTCACGCGCATCCCCCCGAACCCCTGTACCACTGCTAACCATGTACCTGCCATAGAAGTGATATGGCATCCGTCTTCTGTATCATTGTTATAATCATCGAGGTCGAGGCGCGAGGTCCGAAGGTAAAACTCATAGGCTCTGGCTTCGTCACCCAATTTGGCAGCGATCACCGCATGAACACAAGGTGACAATGATGATTCGTGTACCGTACGCGGCTCGTAAAAGTCATAATTGCGACGCAAGGTGTCCAGATCATAATTATATTCAAAAAAGTATAGTCCCTGCAATACATCAGCCTGTTTAATGAAACAGGAACGTAAAATACGGTCCCAGCTCCATTTTTGATTTAAAGGACGATCGCTCGCTGGCAGATCTTTAACCAAAATTTGTTCTTTATCAAGATAACCATCCTGTTGCAGGAAAATACCCAGCTTTTCGTCAGTAGGGTAATACATCTTAGCTATAATATCCCTGAATTTGGCAAACTCAGTTTGTTCATCCAAACCAATTTTATTTACCAAAGCAGTATAAACTTCCGAATGTTCTGCCTTTACTTTAGCAGCCACCGTCAGGGTATATTGTAAGCACCAGGTAGCCAATGTACTGGTATACCAGTTGTTATTTACGTTGTTTTCGTACTCGTTAGGCCCGGTTACGCCCAACATTACATACTGGGCTTTATCGTCCGACCAATTGACACGCTGTGCCCAGAAACGAGCTATGGCGATCAATACTTCCAAACCATATTCGCTGAGGTATTGCTCGTCCCCGGTATAACGGACATAGTCGAATATAGCGTGGGCTATTGCCCCATTGCGGTGTATCTCTTCAAATGTTATCTCCCACTCGTTGTGGCACTCCGTGCCATCCATGGTTACCATCGGGTACAACGCAGCACCGTTGTTAAAACCTAAAAGCTTTGCATTTTCAATGGCTTTGCCCAATTGTTTGTACCGGTACAACAATAAGTTGCGGGTAACCTTCTGATCGGCCGTAGCCAGGTAAAATGGTACGCAATAAGCCTCGGTATCCCAATAGGTTGAACCGCCGTATTTTTCGCCGGTAAAGCCTTTAGGACCAATATTTAACCGATCGTCTTCACCGGTATAAGTTTGATTTAACTGAAAAATATTAAAACGGATCCCCTGCTGCGCCGAAGTATCCCCTTCAATGATAATATCGTTATGCTGCCATTTTTTGTCCCATGCGGCTGCCTGTTCAGCAAGCATCTGGTCGAAACCTTTGGCGCTAATGTTATTTAATGTTGATATCAACACTTCCTTCAGCGTGTTTGCTGGGTGATTCAAAGACGAAATATTAGCCGCAAACTTGGTGATCGTTATCGGCTGGCCCGCAACAGATTGTAAGTTCAATGCGGTAGCAACATATTTATCCTTCTCGATATTTTGCCTGGCTACTGCCTCAGTCGTTCCACCGGCGCTTAAAACATACTTTTGACCAGTTGCAACCTCAAAGCCTGTTTTACGCGTACGCAATTGTACGTATCCTCCATCGGCCCAATTTTCTTTGGCAACCTCATCCCAGAATTTCTCATCGTAGTTTGAATCCTTATTTACTACGTCGCCGTCAATAAATGGTGTAATGGTCACTGGTCCTGAATAATTTACAGGCGTGAGTGTATATTTAATAGCACCGGTCTCATCATCGGCGAGGCTGCAAAAACGGATTGCTTCAACCGTTAATTCCTTGCCTTTGGGTGTAATGGCGCTGAAGGTGCGTTTCAGGTAACCTTCCTTCATGTTTAATTCGCGACGGAATGCCTTTACTTCGGCCAAAGCCAGATCAAGTTGTTCATCGCCTAAAACGATGTCGATACCGATCCAGTTTGCGGCATTAAGCACCTTTGCAAAATATTCAGGGTAGCCATTTTTCCACCAGCCAACGCGGGTTTTATCGGGATAGTAAACACCGGCAACATAATTGCCCGGAAGTGTCTGGCCGCTATAGGCCTCTTCAAAATTGGCGCGCTGCCCCATGCGGCCGTTACCCAAACTGAAGAGGCTTTCGGAAATCATATTAAGTTCAGGCTTAAATCCTTCCTCAATTATTTTCCATTCGTCAGGTAGTATATAATTCTTCATATTATCAAATCGTCTTCAAAACCAGAAACAAGGCACTGTTGACATTTATTCTATTTATTTAACCGACCCGTCGTTTTATTGCAGCAACAAGCCTAAATCATTCAATTTTTCGATATTCATTTGATCGAGCCCGCCAATAACAAGGTCGGCTTCAACCAGTGTTTTAGCAGAGCCAATACCAACTGCCAGCATCCCGCCGTTTTTGGCAGCTTCAACCCCTGCTATCGCATCTTCAAAAACTACGCAATTACGTGGCGCAATATGCAATTCTTCGGCGCCTTTTAAAAACACTTCCGGATCCGGCTTGGGTTTGCTCACTTTGTTGCCATCTATCACTACATCAAATAAATGACTGATGCCCACCTTTGCAAGAATCGTTTCGGAGTTTTTGCTAGCCGAGCCTAGAGCTGTTTTAATACCCGAAGCTTTGCAGGATTCAACAAATTCGCGGGCACCCGGCAGTACTTCCGCAGGCGTCATTTTAGTGATCATATCAACATACCAGTCGTTTTTGCGGGCAGCTAGCTCCTCTTTTTCTGCCTGGGTTTTTTCCATTCCGCCCCATTGCAATATCAGGTCGAGCGAGGCCATCCGGCTAACTCCCTTCAGCTTTTCGTTATCTTCTTCTGTAAAGTCGAAACCCAGTTCATTGGCCAACCGTTTCCAGGCCTGGTAATGGTAAACTGCTGTATCAACAATAACGCCATCAAGGTCAAATATGCATGCTTGTATCAAATTCATAATGTTTTTATTGCTATTAAACCGCAGCTTAAAGCCTCTCTAAATATATCTATTAATGTTTATTGTTGGGTAGAATTTCTAAAACAAGTGTTGCTTTTGCACCAATAGAAAGTGAGCCCAGATCAACTGTTTCTCCTGTTATCACATTCAACGCTTTGTTGGCACCGTTGATCCGTTCTTCGTACCGCCCGGTGCTAATAGTTTGGTATTTGTCCCGGCTGTTAAAAACAACCATAACGGTTTTTTGAGCATCATATCTGAAGTAAACATAAACCCCGTTTTCAGGAATGTATTGCATTAGCTTACCGGTCTGCAAGGCACTCGTATTTTTCCGGTAATTTGCCAGCGTACGTACATAATTAAAGGCGTAGTTTTCTTTAACCCCGCGACCAGTCGGCAAGAACATATTGTATTTGTCACCGGGCCAGCCTCCAGGGAAGTCTTCTCTAACCAGGCCATCCGGATTCGAAAAATTCTTCATCAGTATTTCGTCACCATAATACATTTGGGGCACGCCGCGCATGGTCAGCAAAAGCGCCATTCCCGATTTGTATTTTGTAAAATCCTCTCCTACAACTGACAAAAACCGACTCATGTCGTGATTATCCAGGAAGATGGTATTCCTGGTTGGATCTTTGTACAAAAAGTCCTGGGCCATAACTGAGTACAAGCGATTGACGCCTTCGGTCCAACCTTCGCGGGCATTTAAGGCATCATATACAGCTTCTTTCCATACACCATCGGTAACACCGGGTAGATGCGTATCAAAACCCCGGTTAACTGTATTTCCTTCGGTAAAAAAGGCCTGGTTGGCGGCTGACCAAACCAGTGTTTCGCCGAAAATAGACAGATGAGGAAATTCTGCTTTAACCTTTACTGCCCAATCTGCCATATACTGCGGATCATTGTAGGGATAGGTATCCAACCTGAAGCCGTCAACGCCAGAATACTCTACCCACCAAATATGATTTTGGGTCAGGAAATTTTGCACATAAGGATTGTTTTCGTTCATATCTGCCATGCGATGATCGAACCAGCCATCCAGCATCCTTTTACGATCGGCAGGCGAAGCATGAGGATCCATTACCGCCGCGTCGCGAAAATTGGAGGTAGTATAGGTGGGCCATTGGTGTACCCAACTTTTCATTGGCATATCTAATATGGTATACCCTTCGGTGCCGGCATGGTTATGAACGAGATCCATTACCACCTTCATACCCATTTGATGACATTTGGCAACTAACTGTTTGTAAAGTTCGTTCGTTCCATACCTTGGGTCGATCTTATAATGATCGGTTACTGCATAACCGTGATAAGAGGTTTTAGGCTCATCATTTTCGATAGCAGGTGTTAACCAGATGGCTGTTACGCCCAGGTCTTTCAGGTAATCGAGGTGATCAATAATACCCTGCAAGTCGCCACCGTGGCGGCTGTACATTTTAGCTCTGTTAATTCCCTGTTCACGCAAACCGGCTATCGAATCATTTTTTGGATCGCCATTTGCAAACCGATCGGGCATGATGAGATAAATCAGATCCTTATTGGTAACGCCCTGCGCACGACCGCCAGAATGATCGCGTTTGTTCAAAGTATATTGATAGATCAATGCCTTTTCGCCAGCTTTTGTGAATTTAATCGGGAACGTTCCCGGTAAAGTAGCAGAAGAAATGCGCAAATCGACAAATAAGTAATTCGGATTTTCGACCTGATGCACCTTAACAAGCTGTACGCCGGGGTAGTTTAGCACTACTTTTCGCGAACCAATATGGTCGCCATGGACGATCAGTTGCACATTCGGATTGCTCATGCCAACCCACCAAAACATGGGCTCTACGCGCTCCGGTGAAGGAATTTGTGCCGAAACGGCGAGGGCTGCCAACAGGCAGCTCAGGGTTAAAAACAATGATCTTCTCATACTTGGTTTATTCCGGGGAAACGGTTATGCGGCCTAAAGTATCAACACCTATCCGCGTTTCAAATTTAAGATAAAATTGATTTTTTGGTGGAAAAAGTGAAAATAGGGGTGGTAATCAGAGATTGGTGATTTGTGACTGGTGACTAGCGCTTAAATAGTTGTTACGAAAACTAAAATATCAAAACTAAATTCGCGAAACCAGAGTCTATTTCCCGATGAGCGAATTGAATAAAATCAAAAAGCCAAATACACCAATTGCCAATAAGATATAAAAAGGATAAAAAAGGTTTTTATTGTAGTAGGCATTGTAGTTGAGCGCCATTTGCCTGATATCTTTTGAATAAATCAGACTTAGTGAAGTATGTAAAACAAGCGGTACACAAAGGAACCATTTAAAATGTATCTCGGTATAGCTACCAAAAAGAAACTTACAGATGGTGTATTCAATTAATGTTAATATCCCTGTGCCAAAGCTGCTGACGTGATAGTCTCGTTGCACATCATCAAACAACGTAGGTAATGCTCCAACGGCACGGTATACTGACACATTTAGATAAAGTTGAATTTTCTCAGCTGTAGAAATAGGCTTTTCGGGTACAAGTTGCACGGGATTTAAAACTTTTGAACTGCTAATATAAATGTAAATAACAATTGCCATTTATAATTTCCCTCAAACAGAAAAAGCCACAGCAATCGATCCGATTTGCTATGGCTTTTTTGTTAGAAATATTGCTACTTAATTGGTCGGACCCTGCGCTAAGATCGCATTACGCATGATATCAAGGTCTTTCAGGCGCTGGCGTTTTACTTTTAACTGATCGGTAAGTTTCCTGATCTTTTCATTCTGCTTGCCAACGTTCTTATTGGCTGAACGAGAATCCTTAGCCTTGTCATAGGCATCATCGGCGCTCTTTTTCGCATCCTTTGAATCCTGCAAATTACCGCTGGTTGCTTTAGCAGCATCATTGCTATTGGTGGTAGCAGCTGTTTGGGCAGTGGCGTCAGCATTACCGGCTTTGGTTTGATAATCGGGCAATTCAGCTTTAGCTGCATCCAATTTAACAGTTAGGTCCGCTATATCATTTTGCACTTTGGCATATTCAACATTCAGTTTGCCGGTATCAGCAGTAGTCTTATATTTTTGAGCGTAGGTAGCAGTACCTAAAAATAAGAGGGCAGCAGAAGCAAACAGTTTAATAGAAAATTTCATTTTTTAATGGTTTAATAAAAGTGAAGGACTTCCAATAAGGCTTTCTGCCCTATCTTTGTCTTAATAACCAACACAATAAACTGGCGATTGTTAGATTAAATAAGCAAAAGCCCGGATAAACTGCGTCGTTTTACATTCAAACTACAATGAAAGCAATCTCTATCATTTCAATCCCGGTAACTAATCAGCAGGCGGCGAAGGAGTTTTATCTTAAATTGGGGTTTAAACTGTTAGTGGAAGCACCGATGAATGAGAACAAATGGATACAATTGGCCTTACCTGGGCAGGAATCCGTATCGATCACGTTGGTAACCTGGTTCCCAAATATGCCGGCAGGTAGTGTAAATGGATTTGTGATCAATACAGACGACCTTGACCATGAAATTGCTACTTTGACGGAAGCAGGAATTACCGTAGGTAAAATAGACCAAACTCCATGGGGAAGATTTGCAGCAGTTACCGATCCGGATGGAAACCGTATCAGTCTGCACCAGGCCTGACCGGTCAACGAACTACGAGGCTAATTTGAGTAATTGTGGGTTTGTCACCAAAGCCCGGACCTCCCCAATCTGTTTCATCTCCATTAAGTATCCTGACAGGCACAAATTTTCCATCTGAATAGCTGCCTTCTTCCACTTTCAGGTATTGCCATGCCCTACCGACATTTTCGCCCTCAGGCTTAAAGACCACATGGCATCTGCTGCCAATAAGAATGAATTTATTTTCGTCCAGTTTAACTGCTAAAAGCTTTCCGGTTGCCTCGGGCGTATAAAGCGGTGCGGCATTAGCCCGGCCATCCCCGCCAAATTTAACCACAAGTTCCCAGGAGCCTAAATTAATTACCTGATCCGCATGGTCGTCATGTTCAACAACGCTACTGATTTTACCCTTGGAGGCCTGGCTTGCCAGCGTTGTCATCAATGGCCCCAGAGTTGCATATTCCATTGCAAAAGGCGCCAACCTTTTGGCCGTCTGAGCAGCGGTTTCGGCGATGCCATTGTCGTCTATACCAAATGGTGAAAAGCCGATACCTCCCCGGGCAATAACTTCAAATAAATATTTTGCCCGTTCTTCACTCAGGCCCGCTTCAGGCACAAAAAGCGCGTTTTCAGGTTTGCTATAAAGATCGAGTACCTTTAATATCCGTTCACTGCCTGAAAGGTAGATGTCTGGCGCCACCAGATCTAAAGCCGGTGCGGCAGCCTTCCAAATGGGTATCACATTGTCAGTCGGGCCACCGCTTTCATAATTATTGGCGGTTGGGTTAGTCAATGGGTCACGCAAAGCAGCATTGGTGTAAAGCGGCAAAGGGTAAACCGATTTGCCTGCGGCGGCCACCTGACCTATAAAGCTTGCAGTATACCAGGCCTGAAAATATTCATCGGCCCTGTCGCCAAATACTTCCCGCCAGGTTCCCGAAGTTACCACTGGCACATTCAATGCTCCTAATAACCCGGGCTCCAATAATTTGACGGGAACAGGCCCCTCGAATAGTTTTTGCGCTTCAGCCGAATAATCACGAACACTTCCCCATGAACCCGATTCATTTTCAACCTGCACCATGATCACCTGCCGGTGCTGATCTGCTTGAGCCAGGTAGCTCATTAATGCTTTAAAGGCTTTGATATCGGCATGCAAAGTAGCATTTGCGTGCGGTGAAGGCGAGTCGATGGCCTGACCGTTTGTGCCCATAATGTTTGGATACCTGGCAGCATCTCTTTTCATCCATTCGGGCATATAGTGATTATTGCCGTTTTTCCAGGTGCCAAACCATAGCAGCACCAATTTAACCCGATGTTGACGCGATTGCTGCAAAAGTGTGTTTACAAATGAAAAATCAAATTTTCCAGGCTGAGGCTCCATCTGCTCCCAATAAATCGGGATTTCCAGTGTGTTCAGTTTTAAAATAGCCGCCGATCTCCATACCGCTGGCATCATTTTGGGCCAGGCACTTGAGTTGTGTACCTGTCCGCCGAGGATAAAAAAAGGCTTTCCGTCAACTATTAAGGAGTAATGGCCGTTTTTTTGCACCAGCGCCGGTAAGGGGCTATTTTGCGCAAAAGCTTGCCCTGTTACTAAAAGAACAAAGGCAAGCCCCTTTATAAATCTCATCGAGGAAGTCTTCAGCATAAGATCAAATCTATCAATTTTATGATCTTATAACCAAAGCGAGTAGCAGCGAAATCGCAAAGTCTATGCTTTTACCACTTATCTAATCCCAAAAGTTTCCTTCCCAATGGGCTAAGTTCGGCAACCGGGTTTTTCTTTTCTCTTTCCAGTGGGTCGCCCGGGAAGGCATAGCCTTGCATCGCTTCGCGACTTTGCCAGCTGTTGATACGCCATTGACGCAGCTCTTCGTTTTCTTCCTGTGCAGGCATCATTGCTATGTATTGCGCTATCCGCACCTTGTTACCACTTGTATTGGCCCTTATACCATGTGGTTCCAGGCTATTGAATATCAACAGGTCGCCAGCCTCCATTTTCACTTTCACTACTTCGAAACCCGTCACATCTGGTTTATAATGATCACGATCTTCAGGCTGTGTCAATTTCCAGGTGTCATAAGTGCGATACAATTCAGGCACGCATTGAAATCCGCCCATGTTTTCGTCAGTTTGATCGGCCAGGGCCAACACCCCCTGCACGTTTACAGGTTTTGTCTCGGGATCATAATCCCAGTGAATAAAACCTTTGTATTCAAACCCAGGCCTTAAAGGAAAATTCAGATTAGCCCTATCAATGGTAGACCACAGCTTTTCGGTACCCCAAATGTCCACGAAGGCTTCGTATACACGCGGATATTGACGGTTATCCCACAAGTATTGATGGTTATATATTTCCACCATGCCTGTGTTATTCAATTCAGTCATTTGCATTTGAACATTGGGCCGCTTATACCAACTTTCAATATCATTCTGATCTTTATCTTCGTATTCCCAAAGGTAATCTGCCAATCTTTTTGCCTGATCTTTAGGCACCGCATTTTTAATAACGATATAGCCGTTATGTATCCAAAACTGCCAGTCTTCTTCGCTCAATACGCGCAAAGGTTCGCCATTACTCCGATCGTTTAATTTCAACTGGCTTGATTTTGCTGTCGAAGGATTACCCGGAATTTCTTTGTGAGCATTTGCAGGAGCCATCGTCATTGCTCCCATGGTTTTTTGTGCTGTATCCATGTTTATAATTGATTTTCAATTCAAAGTTAGCACCATTATTATCTGGCATTATTCTTTGCAATAACCAGTTTTTGCTCTATATTAACCATTATTGTTATTTTTATAGAAAAAAAAGAGCAATAACGATGAATGAGATACAATTAGAAAAGGTTGAATTTGAACCGGGTAAATCATTCAAATTATTTTCTCCCCGTCTGCGCAATACTTTTTTGTGGCACTATCATCCAGAATTTGAACTTGTATATGTGGAAGCCGATGCCGGTATCAGGCATGTTGGTTCACACATTTCGGGTTATACACAAAGCGACCTGGTTTTCATTGGAAGTAACCTGCCCCATTTAAACTTCGATTACCGACTAAGAAGCGACTACCACCAGGTAGTCATCCAATTGCGGGAAAATTTTTTAGGCGAAGCGATCCGTATATCGCCCGAACTGGCAGCTATAAACCAATTGTTTAAAAAATCGGCCTCTGGTATTGCTTTTTTTGGTCAAACCAAACAAGAAGCAGCCCGGCGGTTAAAATTACTGCATGAACTCCCCTCTTTTGATCAATTGATAGAATTGCTGGATATTTTCCAATTCCTTGCGCAGTCAACAGAATTTGAGATCCTAAATGACGATCATATTAGTCTGCAGTTTTTTCTCAAAGATAAGATACGAATGGGCGCCATCTATGAATATATCGACGCCAATTATAACCTCAAACCCGATGTAAACACCGTAGCCCAAAAAGTTAACCTAACGACACCCGCTTTTTGCAGGTATTTCAAACGTCAAACGAAAATGACATTTACCGATTTTGTTAACCAATACCGCATCGATCTTGCAAAAAACTTATTGATGCAGGACAAAAATATAGCCGAGGTATGCTATGCGGTAGGCTTCGAAAGTATGTCCTATTTTAATCACCTTTTCAATAAAATTGTCGGAAAAAATCCGTCTGTATTCAAAAAAACATGGCACCATGCCAGTGCCGAAAAGCAGCTCCCCGCTTGAAGTAAGTATTTTTATTATGCTGTTTTTCAATACTTTATCTTACAAAGATTTGCAAAAAGCTGGTGGATAAATACTGCAAACCTATTTCAATTGTACGCGTATAAACCATTGTTCAAAAACTTATTATACCAGAGCGACAATTTGTACGGACCAATCATGAAAAAAGAAATAAGCGCCATTTTGTTATTTTCAAGCATCCTTCTTGCTTCCTGTACAAAAGATGCTGTAAACCCTGTTATTACATCGAAAGCCGTAAATACACAAACTACCGCAAGTGCACCGGTGACACAAACAGGAACATCAGACAATGCGGCAGCACTTAGTTCAGTAAATGGTTACCTGCGTCTGAAACTGGCAAAAGACTCTATCAATACCGATGGCATTCTGATCAATTTCAAACCTTCGGCAAGCGCTGCCTACGTTCCCGGGGAAGATGCTCCATCTATGCAGGGATTTGGTGTAGTTAGCCTTGCCAGTTTGTCATCAAATAATGTCCCGCTTGCTATTAATACATTGCCTTTAAAACCAGCAGGTACCAGCATCGGATTAAAAGTTTCGGCAAAAACAGATGGAATTTACTCCTTATCTCTTCAGGCAATTGATGCTATTCCCTCGGCATATAATATCTGGCTGAAAGATGGCTACAAAAAAGATTCCCTTAATTTAAGATTATATCCAAGTTACGCCTTTAACATTTATAATGCTGATACAGCTTCGTTTGGCAGAAATAGATTCAAATTGGTATTGCGACTTGGTCAATAATTAAATCCACGTTAAATTTCTATTTCCCGGAATTACTTAAGTCATTTTGTTTAATTTAGGCTGAGCCAAAATAAACAAATGAAATTCCTTGCAACCGTAGTTTTCGCGCTTACCTTGTTACTGATATGGGCCTTGCAAACCAAATTCGGCGACATCCCACCAATTGGTAAATTCCTGAATCCCGTAAGTGGGTTCTGGCAAAATGCCGAAAGTACCAATTCATCTTCCGGTACTGAATTGCAGTTGGATGGCCTGCGCGACAAGGTGATCGTCCGTTACGACGATCATCATATTCCTCACATTTTTACAAAGAACGACCACGACTTATATTACGTGCAGGGTTATCTGACGGCCAAAGACCGTCTTTGGCAAATGGACATTCAAACCCGGGCAGCTGCCGGCAGACTTTCAGAAGTAGTTGGGCCGAAAGCGCTTGATATTGACCGTTACCATCGTCGTATAGGCATGACTTATGGCGCAATCAATACGCTCAAAGGGCTGATGAAGGATTCGATCAGTAAAATGACAGTGATGGCTTATAGCGATGGCGTTAATAGTTACATCAGTCATTTGAATAAAAAAGACTACCCGATTGAGTTCAAACTATTGGATTATGCCCCTGAAAAATGGGAGTACATCAACTGTGCTTACCTGCTTAAAAATATGTCGGAAACACTATCCGGCGGAAGCGACGATTTTGAAATGACCAACAATTTGAAAGTTTTTGGTACTAAAACTGTTCGGGATCTTTTTCCTGACTATCCATTTCACGAAGACCCGATCATTCCTGCCGGCACTAAATGGGATTTTAAGCCCTTGCCTTTGCCAAAAACTTCGGCAGATTTTATAGCAAATACCAGTGATACCGTTAAACCTCAAAAAATAGTGCCCGGCGTTGGAAGCAATAATTGGGCTATAGCCGGAAGTAAGTCGGCTAATGGTTTCCCTATCTTAGCAAATGACCCCCACCTGAATCTTACCTTTCCATCGATATGGTACCAGGTGCAATTATCCTCACCTACCGTCAATGTTTATGGTGTTTCTTTACCCGGGGCTCCAGAAGTTATTATCGGTTATAATCAAAATATCAGCTGGGGCGTTACCAATGTTGATGCAGATGTATTGGACTGGTATCAAATAAAATTCAAGGACCAATCGAAAAATGAATTTTGGTATGATAATAAGTGGGTAAAAACCAGCAAAAAAATTGAGGAGATCAAGGTTCGCGGCCAGCCTACAGTTTATGATACGGTGATTTATACGCTTCACGGCCCGGTAGTTTATGACAAGATTGATCAAAGACCAAAAGGACGAGCAAATGTACCTGTCGGCGATGCTATGCGATGGATAGCGCACGATGAATCTGACGATTTCCAAACTTTTTATCTGCTTAACCGGGCCAAAAATTATCAGGATTACCGGAAAGCTTTAACTTATTTCACCTCACCTGCCCAGAATTTTATTTTTGCCGACCGCGAGAAAGATATTGCCATAACGCCTAATGGCAAGCTACCACTAAAATTTCGCGACCAGGGAAAATTTGTGATGGACGGAAGTGACCCGGCCAATAACTGGCAGGGCTGGATTCCTGCCGACCAGAATCCAACAGTAAAAAACCCGCCGAGGGGCTTTGTCAGCTCGGCTAATCAATCGTCTACAGACCAAACTTATCCTTATTATATCAATTGGCGTTTTGAGCAATATTATAGAGCCAGCCGGATCAACGGCAGGCTGACTGCAATGAATAAGGCAACGGTTGACAGTATGCGTTTACTGCAAATGGATAGCTATAGTACACTAGCTCGCGATGTATTGCCAACGATGCTAAAATATATCAACCCGGCAACGTTAAATGAAAACCAGGCAAAGGGATTGTCGATCATCAAAAACTGGGATAAATATTATGCTGAAGATTCGGAGGGTGCGAGTATTTTTGACGCCTGGTGGGATAACTTTTTTCACCTGACCTGGGACGATAAGTTTAGTCGGAAAGACATTGCATTAAATTACCCGTCATATGATCAAACCGTTCGGCTTTTACTTACAGAACCCGGGTCCACCTGGTTTGACAATTCTGCTACGAAATACAAAGAAACCTGCTCAGATATCGTAAATAAGGCATTTCAACAGGCAATTGATGGTTTGGTAAAAACTAAAGGTCAACCCGGTAAAAAATGGGCATGGGGATCAGTGAAAGAAACCTTTATCAATCATCTGGCCAATCTGCCTGGTTTTGGCACAGGTAATTTTTCTGCTGGTGGACGGGGAAATGTGGTCAACGCACTCCGGTGGAATACCGGCCCCTCGTGGCGAATGGTAGTGCAGTTAGGGCCCGAAGTGAAAGGCTATGGTGTTTTCCCCGGGGGTGAATCGGGTAACCCGGGAAGCCATTACTATGACGATATGTTTGAAACCTGGAAAAATGGGCAGCTTAATGAGCTCCTTTTCCTTAGTTCAGTCGATGAAAAATCAGACAGGATAAAATCAACCTTAATTTTAAACAGTAAATAAATGTTATTCCTCATCATATTGGTATTGACCATAGCCAGCAGTTATTTTTTACCCTGGTGGACCCTGGCTATGATTGCGTTCGGAGCAGCATACTTTTTTGGCAAGAAACCGGGCCAGGGATTTTTATCAGGATTTGCTGCAATATTCGTAGCATGGACCATATTGGCCCTGATACAAACATTACCCAATAACAATATTTTGGCCGACAGGGTGGCGAAACTAATGCAATTGCACAATTGGGTATTTTTATTGCTGGCAACCGGCTTAGTAGGTGGTTTGGTGGGAGGCATGTCGGCCTTATCTGGTGTGTTGATCAGAAAAGCTTTCACAAAGCCATAAAAAAAGCGCCTGAGTGTCGGGCGCTTTCCTGTTTTTCAACTGTAAATTTATAAACCAGCCAAAGTTGTTTTTATATCATTAACAGCTTTATTGGTGCTTTTAGAATTTGCAAAGATATCCTGAGCATTAGCGCCATCTCCGTAAAAATTATTGTTCGCGGTATTGTCGATAGCAAGATTTGAGCCATTGATACTGATACCCGCAAAGAGACCACGACTACGCGAATAAGAATAGACTTCAGCTTCTAGCTTGTAGTCGGTGTTTGCTGAGGTGCTTCTACCGACAGGGCCGGCCGTTGCTGAAATATCGCCGCCAATCGTAAAATCGCCTTTTTTCACTTCAGTCAATACACCTTTATGACGAAAAACCAATACCAGGTCAACTGATTGTATACCTATTTGCGGGCCAATACTGCCACCGGTAAGCGTAACAAATACAGGATTGCTCCATGTCCCGTCATCCAGTTTAACAATTGCTATCCCTTTACCCCGCTTGCCGCCAATTCCTATTCCGGCATTGATCAGGTTTGGTACGATCACAATTCCCTGGTACTGCGAGATCAGGTCGTGAGGAATACTTTCTTTCAAATTGCCAAAATCCTGTAAAACGCTATTGGCATCGCGTAGCTTTTCGGTTTCCTTATCGCCTTTACTGGCAGATGTAAAAATTAGTAGTAGCCCTAATAAAAAAGCACCCGTAATTAATTTTCTTGTTCTCATTGCTGTTTGATAGAATTATCGTTCAAATAAACTACAAAAAAGCTAATTGGTTTGTAAAAAATCACAATCGCTCTATTTTGCAAATATAACAGCAAGCTTCGGCATTGCGTGCATGAAGAAATTCGATCTCCGGATGATTTTCAAAAATTTCATTGATCAATAAGTCTACATCTGCTTCGCCAACCAAATGTGTAAGTATCATTAACTGCCTACTATTATAACCTATCAACGTCAATGGAAAATTAACTTTGTCGGCTTTAATTTCTGCCGGAAAATTGTAAATATCCCTATATGCTGCTACGTCATCCGCCTGAATAAAAACAGGCCCGGGTTGGTTAAAAGCATTGTTGATAGCAAACGGACTATGACAAAAAAGCAATCGCATATCGACATTTGTCTTAAAAGGTTTTAATGATACCCGGCAAGGCCCCAGGCCCGAGGCGATCTGCTTAATGACCGGGTTTCCAAATTCGTCGATGCCATTTGACCTTATTTGTTTGGCGTATTCCTCAGACATCGGTACGATCTTAAAAGTATTCATATTTGTTTTTTCTGTAAATTTCAGTTGATGAATCGCCAGTTCAAACCCGGAACTTGCTAAATGTCCTTTCTGTATATTTGCAGCAATGAATATACCGGGGAAACAAGAAATCTTTTCCATCAGCAACGATGATGAATTTAATGCCCTTGCTTTAAAAGTTTTTCGACACCAGGCAGCCAACTGTTCTGTATACCAGGAGTTTATCAATAACCTTAAGGTCGACCCGAACCAGGTCAAAAGCATCCGGGAAATTCCGTTTTTGCCAATTAGCTTTTTCAAATCAAACACCGTATTAAGCACAAAAGAGCAGGTACAGGTTGTTTTCAGCAGTTCGGGTACAACCGGTATGATCAATAGCCAACACGCCGTTTCTGATCTGGATTGGTACGAACAAAGTTTCAGGCGTACTTTTGAACTATTTTATGGCAATATTAAAGACTATTGTGTCCTTGCTTTATTGCCTTCCTACCTGGAAAGAGAAGGTTCGTCGCTAATTTATATGGCCGGGGACCTGGTAAAAAATTCAAGCAATCCCGCTAGTGGTTTTTATCTCTATGAATACAAAGAGTTGTACGATCAATTAAACAAACAACTTGCGTCCAATACGCCTACCCTGCTTTTAGGTGTGACCTTTGCTTTACTCGATTTTATTGAAGAATATAAAATCGACTTTCCGAACCTGATCGTAATGGAGACCGGCGGCATGAAAGGAAGGCGCAAGGAAATGATCCGGGAAGACCTGCATCAAAAACTATGTGCTGGTTTTGGTGTAAAATCGATCCATTCAGAGTATGGCATGACTGAAATGTTATCACAGGCCTATTCCCCCGGCAATGGTCTGTTTTATACGCCACCCTGGCTAAAGATCCTGACACGCGATACCAACGACCCCATGACAGTTCTTAAAAATAATCAAACTGGAGGCATCAATGTAATTGATCTGGCAAATGTAAACTCATGCTCATTCATAGCTACACAGGACCTGGGAAGGGTATATGAGGATGGCAGTTTCGAAGTTCTAGGCCGTTTTGATAATTCGGATATACGGGGTTGTAATTTATTAGTGGTTGATTGAGGGTTCAGTTGTATTGGTGCCACATGTTATATTAGTATTATCGGACTGTAGGCAGTAATTATTACACAGGACTCTGTTAGAACTAAACAAAATACGGGTTAACGAATCAACGGTTAACGAATCAACGGTTAACAAATCACTAATTAACAAATTACTAATTAACAAACCACTAATTAACAAATCAACTAACCACAAATTAATCCCTAAATTTGTGCCAGCATCAAAACCACGAAATAACAAAAATGGACAAATTTTTGACTGACCAGCAAGACCCGAAAGCGGTTGAAAAGGTATATACCCGATTAGTTGATCTATTGACAACAGGCGAAGAGATCATTTACATCGCTACCCAAAAAAAACCCTTGGTCAACCTGTTGCCTGACTGTGTTGCCTTGACAAACAAAAGAGTTTTGTTTTTCACTCCGGCTAATCTGGGATTATCCATAAAATTTATAGATTTTGTTTGGAAGGATGTTGTCGATGTTCATATCAAAGAAGAGATCATCGGTGCCATTTTCACCGTAAAAACCACCAACCAGGCCGAAATGGGTGTCGATTACTTACCTAAAGTGCAGGCACGTAAACTATACCAGTATGCGCAGGAGCGTAAAGAAGAAGAGCGCGAACTTAGGCGCCAACGCGAACTGGAAGAAAAAAGAGCAGAATCAGGCTCTTTTAATTTTGAACAAAGCGGTACAGCACAGCAAAGCCCTAAACCCGTTGCCGAAGAGATTTATGCTCCACCTGC
>Ga0164297_10002199_pt1 | contig 19646 bp, 16 predicted proteins | sample GEODES058metaG_FD_113539 | JGI IMG/M metagenome (GOLD analysis project Ga0164297, IMG submission 113539) | Dystrophic lake water microbial communities from Trout Bog Lake, Wisconsin, USA - GEODES058 metaG | ecosystem: Environmental > Aquatic > Freshwater > Lake | place: USA: Trout Bog Lake... | reverse complement strand
GTGTCTAATTAATAAAGGATCGTCGATTGCTAAAATTTGTTCTTTAAATCTCATACTGCGCCTTATTATTTGCTTTTATCATTCGGCTTCTAAGCTAAAAGCGAAATTGTAATTTTATTTCAATTACCCATTTGCTTTCTATTTTGCTCGTTTGGCAGGCCTTAAAATAGGGTGACAATAGGTAAGAAAAATTAAGGGCCAAATCAGACAGAGGTCAATTCGTCGGTATGGTAATCGCTCGAAGTACCCTAATGTATGGTTGTTATTCGCAAGAAAAATGGGGAGAAGCAAAAATCGATTTTCAGGCCCCAAGATTAGGTTTTTGTAGTTTTGGAGGTAGGGTAGGACTTGTTACACGCTAAAAAATTATAGTCTTCCATTTTCTTGCCAATAGGCATCGGAAGACTTTCTAGTAGTCAAAAAAATTAGAAGCAATGACAATTTCCTGAGTTAAAAATAAACTTATTCAAAGAAGTAATTGCGATAGGATTGCCTTATCATTTCCTTAATTTCCTCTTTTAATTCTTGCGGCTCCAACACCTGAGCATTTGCGCCATAGCTTAAGATCAGCGTTTTTAATTCGATCGTATTATAAACATTTAGGGTAACGATCATCTCATGTTCAGTTTTAGAAATGATTTCCATCGATGGGTGTATCTTATTTTCAGAAACCAAAGTGATCAAGCTTGAATTGAACTTTATTTTCACCTCGATTGGCCGCTGTCCGTGCAGATGGAAAACTCCAAGGCTATATTTGAAATAGTCATCTTTATTAAATGTTTCATCGATTTGAAATGGTTCTCCTGATGGTTCAACTTTTTGAATACGCGTCAATTTAAAAATATTTGTTTTGCCAATGTTGCTATCGTCGGTGTAATGAGCAACCAGATACCATATATTTCGGTATTCTTTCAGTAGATAAGGGCTGATTACCCGTGTTTTTGCGGCTTGTCCGTAGCCTTTGTATTGAATTTTTATTGTTTTGGAATTAATGATAGCATCATATATCGGTTCGATCCATCGCTGCCCAGTTTCACCTATCAATTCCCCGATTTGTATATACTTTTTATGCCCTTCTTTATTTAAACCGCGCAAAACAGAACCTGCCATCAGTCTTGTGATCACATCATCGAATTTATCAAATAGCCCAGAACCTTTATAAATTGAAAATGCTTGCAAAGCCATTTCGATTATATTGCGATCTTCTCTTCTTAAAATCTCATTGCTTATCGAGTCCTCTTTCGATTCGTATTGATATGTGCCGTCAGCTCTTTTTAATATTGAGACCGAAAATTCTGCCTGCATATTTTCGATATCCTTATAAATCATCCTCAGGCTAACCTGCTTATAACCGTCTTCCTCTAACTGTTCATTTACTTTTTCCATTATTTCATTGATGGTGTAATGCTTTATACTTTTGAGGATACCATCAATCAAAATGTACCGGCGGCGGGTGTTTTTACTTATCGGCATAAAGGAGATTTATACAAATATAAAAATGAAACGTAATTGAATAAATTTCAAAATCTGGTTAATTTTTCAAAAAACATTTTTCAACCTGTAAAATTTGCAAAATACTTGTTATAGCCTATTTATATATTGTTCAAGAATAAACTGGGTAAATCAACGATGTTTTATTTTTGGTGACGCTTATAGCACATTTTTTTATTGAAATTTTCAACCAGAGTCCTTGCTGGTCAAAAAGGTAAATGCCGTGGCTTTATCCAAGGGACTTATGACAGCAAATAAATATTTTCGGTAACTAAAAAAGGCCCATTGAAAACAGGCCTTTAATTCGCGATAGATTGATCTTATTATCAATTTATCTTTGATAACTGATAGAAATGAAAATTTAACTGCTTTTTTATATTACAGGGGTATTCAAGGCAGACAACGATGCATTAATCTCTTCCTGTGAAACTTCGTAATCAACAATTTTACCCGAAAGGTATTGATCATAGGATGCAAGGTCAAAGTTTCCATGCCCGCATAAATTAAATAGAATAGTTTTAGAGACCCCCTCTTGATCAGCTTGTTTTGCCTGCCGTATAACTTCAGCTATGGCATGAGTTGCTTCTGGAGCCGGTATTATTGCCACTGTTCTGGAGAATAAAATGCCAGCCTCAAAACATTCCGTCTGGTTAATGGCATTGGCCTCGATCAGCCCATCATTTAATAACTGACTAACAATAGCTCCTGCTCCATGGTATCGCAATCCACCTGCATGAATCGGTGATGGAATAAAATTATGTCCAAGAGTATACATTGGTATTAAAGGAGTCATGCCAATGGTATCACCAAAATCGTAACGAAATACTCCGCGAGTTAATTTGGGACAAGATGTTGGCTCAACTGCAATAGCACGTATTTTTTTGCCTCCAGTTAGGTTATTTTGAAGGAAAGGGAATGCGATACCAGCAAAGTTGGAACCGCCTCCAAATGGAGCCACTACAATATCAGGGTAGTCTCCTGCTTTTTCCAATTGCTTAATCGCTTCCAGGCCAATAACGGTTTGATGCATTAATACGTGATTAAGTACGGAGCCTAGAGAATATTTGGTATCCTCGTTTGTGGCTGCAACTTCAACGGCTTCGGAAATGGCGATTCCTAAACTACCGGGACTATTGGGATCTTTTGCCAGAATGCTCTTACCGGCATGGGTGAGATTGCTGGGTGAGGAGTGTACTTTAGCACCCCAGGTATTCATCATGATTTTTCGATAAGGTTTTCCTTCATAACTTACCCTAACCATAAAAACTTCGCATTCGATACCAAATAGATTGCAGGCAAAACTCAATGCACTACCCCATTGGCCAGCGCCTGTTTCTGTCGATATCTTTTTTACACCCTCTTTCCAGTTATAATAGGCTTGTGGTATCGCAGTATTAGGTTTATGTGACCCCGCTGGACTAACCCCTTCATATTTATAATATATTTTACTTTTCGTGTTTAATTCTTTTTCCAGACCTAATGCCCGAAACATAGGTGTAGGTCGCCAAATAGAATATAAATTCCTAACCTCATCTGGTATTTCTACCCATTTTTCTGTACTAACTTCCTGTTTGATCAATTCCATCGGAAATAGGGGAGCCAAGGCATCTGGACCAATCGGCTCTTGTGTTCCTGGATGGAGGGGTGGCAATGGTTTGCTTTTCATGTCTGCCAAGATATTATACCAATGGGTAGGTATTTCGGACTCTTCTAATAGAATTTTACGTTGTTGCATCGGCGTAAATAAAATCGTTTAATGGTTTAAAGAATAAATAACAAGATGAAAACAAATTTTATTAAAATCAAGTTGCTTTGCTTGTTTTCTATCTGGCAGAGGTTAGGAAAAAGTCATTTATTTAGTTTATCTACCCGGTCGTAAAATTCATCTTGTAATTGAAGCGTTTTTGTATCGGCTTTTACAGTTTTAATAGCTTTTATGAACGTCGCGATTTCGTGTTCGGCAATGAACTTTCCAAACTCGCTGGTAGCTTTATCGCCTTCACCGGCATAATGATTTGGATAGGAAGAATACCACCAAATCGGAGTGTATAAGTTAGGGGTACTTGATCGCTTTTGATTAGCACCACTTTGGGTTGCTGCCCGATCCATACGCATTAAATCTGGGCGGTAAAATAAAAGCGTTGAGGTCTCGCGTTCGCCAGCATGCTGATCGGTTTTCTGATCAGATTTATGCTGCTTGAGATATGCTGCCATATAAGCTGGATCTTCTTCAGGATCATAAAGATAGACAGCATAATTATGTCTTTTATTCAATAACGATTGCATGAAAAATCTTAAAAATTCAGGATTTCCTCCGTGACCATTTAGAATAATAATTTTATCAAACCCATTTCTGGCTATTTCATCACAGGTAGCCTCTAACAAATCCCAAATAACCTTACTTGGCAATGCGAAGGTACCGGGTTGGTGTCTGGCTTCATTTATTTGGCCATAAAAATAATCTGGAAACACTACCGCATATTCCTGTTTTACTGCATGAGCAGCCCATTCGCGCACATGGATCAAATCAGTACCAATTGGAGAATGAGGTCCGTGTTTTTCTAAAATGCCAATTGGTAGTATGCAGGTTCTTGCGGATTTTTCCAAAGCCTTAGGGAAATCAGAAGCAACAAGTTCATCCCATCGTGCCGGAATATCTTGTGCTTTTATCGAAAAAGAGATAATTATTAAAAACAAAAGGATGGCATTTTTTTTCATTGCTAGGGTGTTAAAAATTAATAAAGAGTTTTAATTGGTTTATTTTTCTAAACTATAGGTTTTTATCTAAATTTCAATATCCGCAAAATCCAAAATATGCTATCATGTTTATAAATAATCGCAACAAGTTTTCGGCAAGATTTATAATTGCTTTGAAGCAAAAATTAATATTCAGCGAGGCACACAACAACGAATGATCCTACTTTCATAGGACTATTATAAATATGTATCTTTCCTGATTAAAAACAACCAAAAAATAAATCAAAAAAACTTATGGCTGGAAAATTAAAGGGAAAAGTTGCGATAATTACCGGAGCAAGTGCTGGTATTGGAAAAGCAAGTGCCTTAGCACTTGCCGAGGAAGGAGCATCAATTATACTAACGGCACGAAGAGCAGAAAGATTAGAACAACTTGCAGAAGAAATTGAAAAATTAGGTGGCAAGTCTGTCATCGTTGTAGGAGATGCGCGAGAAGAGACAACTGCAATCAAAGCAGTTGCAGCTGCTATAGAATTTGGAGGCCACATTGATATTTTATTAAACAATGCCGGGATGGGGATTTATAAAAACCTAATTGATACCAATGCCGACGAATATGACACCATGATGGACACCAATATGCGGTCTGGATTTTTATTTACGCGGCATGTTGTCCCTCAAATGATAAAACAAGGAAGCGGCACTATTCTTATGCTTTCATCGATGGCCGGAGTATATGGTTTTGCAGGAGAAGCGGTGTATTGTGCTACTAAGTTTGCACAAGTAGGTTTTGCTCAAGCACTTGATCGGGAATTACGACCACATGGAATAAAGGTTGGCGCGATTTGCCCTGGTGGCGTAAAAACGGAATTCGCGATCGGTACAGGCCGAACAGAAGAAGGAGTAGCCCAATCATCTATGTTAGCCGCTGAAGATGTTGCAGGTGCGGTGCTGTTGGCCTGTACACAATCAGCTGGTTCTCGTATTATTGAGATACAGATGCGCCCAATGTCTGAAGCGCTTTAATGGAATTTGATTAAAAATAGGGTAGGGCTCTGAAATATCAGTCGATTCAGGGTCCTATACATCCATTTCTATAATTTTAGGTCATTAATTAAACTCACCAATAACTAGATTTTTTAAGGTCCACATCGATATTAACCAATATCCAATTAGCGTAACCGGCTCAGCCGGGCAGTAAAATAAAATTATTAAAATTACTTGGCGATAGGTGATATCATTTTTCTATCCCTGATTTGTTTCCTGGTTAGAAATTTTTATATATCGCCATGGCCTTGGGTGCCGTAAATTGTGCTTCATCAAAAGTACCGGCCAGTGAAGAAAGAAAAGCATAAACAACGCGAGACGCTTTAACTTCTAAAAAATTTTACCCAAATTTTCTTGTCTGCATCCCAGTCTCTGATGGGGTGTTCATTAAGCAACCCCTACCTGTTTTTGGTATTGGTTACTGCCCCGGCTATTCCTTATCCCTTTTTCCTACTGCTAAAAACAGTGGATATTTTACCGCTCCAGGTAAAATGTGTCTGCCCTCTGAACTGCATCGAGAAATCAATCCAGATCCTGGATCGTCTTTACCGGGACACCAACCGCCATAAATCTATTATTAATCCTTTAATCAAAAAAGAAATGAGCTTATCATTTGATTGTTACCAGCAGCGAACAGAACCTAACGGTGAAACCTTCCTTGATGTTTACATGAGCCTGCTGCTTTCCGGCAATAAGCGGGCAGCACTGATCTTCAGTATTGCGTCAACTGGTGATGTGGCCCCGTTTGGCGGCGACCTAACCTACAACACAGTTACCCTTTCGGTAGCTGAAGACAACCGCACCAAATAGCGTTAGTCGGTCGTATTACAAAAGGCCGGTAGGTATGTACCGGCCTTTCTTTTAACATAAAACCTGCAGGGTTTGACTTTTAGGAGTAAACCTGCAAAGTTTACTACTCAAACTTTTAATATTTATTTAAATCAAAACCATGACAAAAAAACAAAAAAGTGTCTTAGGTGTGCCTGTTGGTGCATTTGAAGCTGCGTTCTGTAAACTTTTAAAAGTTAGCCCTACTGAAATCGAAATACAGATGGATGATAACGGGCAAACGGCACTTGTCCTATTCCAGGACGAGCGGTACAAAGTCGCTACCTGGGAAGCCTTCCGCGATGAGATCCAACTTCAGCTCACGGACCGTATTGCTACGCAAAGCATCAATCTAAAAATATGGACCGATGTTACCAGTAACACGGTTACCATTAACCGTTTCCTGCCTGTATTACTCAATAAAATAGGATCGGCAGAAGAAGCCAACATTTTAAATATTGCGCTTAGCCTGAACTCTTTTTCTAAAGATCAGTACGATACCTTTTGGAAAGTGCTGGCAAACATCGACAAAGATGGCAATGTGTTCAGTAATGCTGTTATTAGTGTGCGTGAGGTGTATAATGGTGATGGACTATTAGATGATCTTACCGAGACGATGATCATGAATGGCAAAGATGCTTATGCGCCTTTCAAGGATGGAATCTTTGAAACTGTTTATCTGCAGTTGAACAAGGCGGACTTCACCTTCTACATTTATTCATCAGATTAGTCGCTGTTGCTATTGGAAAAGCCCGGTAATTTCCGGGCTTTTTAAAGGCTTTAAATGATGAAGATGCAAAATCCAAATGACAAAGCGATGTTCGGAAGGTTTAATTGTTTTGAAGAAATAGCAGTTACCGCCGGTAATGAATCAAAAAATAAAGCGTTTTTAACGGTTTGACGCAATTTATTTAGTGGCTATTGCCCAGTTTTTTTTGACCACAGTAAATAATAATTAAACCGATTTGAATTTTTTGCCGGCTAATGTGATTCAGGTTCGGACCCTAACGTTATTTTAGCTCTATTAGCGCTTGCTAAATTGCGAATGCTCCCCTTTGATGCCATAACTGCTAAAAGTCTTGCAGAGCCAAGCTAAAGGCCTTGATCGGGATTTTTTTAAAGCCGCGCAATAAAAGAAAGAACGTTTTTCGCTGATTGTATTTTTGACCACTATTTGGTATTTTTATCAAAAGAGATTTACTTCATAGCCAGAAGCGGTTCTTAGTTAGCATAAGTTTAAATAGTTATAAAAGTTAGAAAGGGAACCAGTATTTAGATGACAGATTTTGAACCATCAGCGGAATTTGATATGTCTTTTTTATCGCGTTTAAAAAAACATGTCGTTTTTTTCGATCAGCAGCACCGAAACGCGTTATCTAAGTCATACGGAGCCCTCGCGAGTCGCTTGGAGTCCTTCCTACTTCAAAGGCAGCCAAAGCAATTCGATTTAGCCTTTGATGAAATAACAAGCCAATTTCTGGAAGATTTTAAAGCTTATTTACGAGCATTGGGGTTAACCGATAAAACTATCGTCAATTACTTGAATTGCTTGAAAAAGCTATATTTCCAGGCCGTTAATGTTGGTGATTATCATCCCCAAATAAATCCATTTGAGCCCTTTTTAGTTGCTAGATATGAAGGCGGTAGGGATTATTTGGAAAAAGAACATTTGTTCAAGATAAATGATTTAGCAATTAAGAAAAGCGACCCTTTATTTGATACGCGGAATTATTTTTTGTTTCAAATATTTGCTAAAGGACTTCGCTTTAGTGACTTAATGTTACTTCGCTTTTCAGATATTTTAAATGGATCGATTACCTTCAAGCCTTATCGGGCAAAAGATAATTGTTTAATTCATATCGGCGGACCCTTGCTAGATATATTGATTTATTATATACACGATAAACGAATTAGTGAGGTATTGGATATTAACTACAGCTACACTTTTAGAGGAGAACAGTTCATAGGCACTTTTGCGGAAATAAGATTATTTTTTAATCAGCTTAAGGATTCAACCGCTAATTCCAAATTAACGAACCATGAGCAAAAGGACAGATTAATGGCTGAAATGGAAAATTTTAGGATAGCAGTAGTAGAGCCAATTAAAAGCGAAATACAGAAAAAGTTTTTATCAATTTTAATGGATTACTCAATAGACCACGGGAACGAGTTTATATTTCCGATTTTAAACGCCAGGGATTTCAGGGATATTAATTTGGCCTGTGAAATAAATTTTGAGCCAAAACAATACCAGCAAATAGTTTCGAAGACAACGGTTTATCATAAAATGTTGGAAAGACTTCAATACGAAGTAAATAAACAATTTGGTCTCTCGCTTGATTTAGTTTTAGATTCACACGTGCCCAAAAAAATCTACAACAGGTACAGAGATGTGCTAATGGATGGCTTCTAAGTTTGTGTATTTTGGGGTAGCATTATACAAGATATCTTGGAGTCTGCTATCGGTTTGTGGTAGTTTTTAGTTAATAAAAATATCAATGTAATGAAAAATATGATCAAACAGTCCAGTACCCGTTTCAGTAGGTTGTTGCAACCTCCAATATTGCCGGTCGCCGGTTCGTTTAAAAAGATACTGGCCTATTAACCTTTTGTTGTCAATCATACCATAGCCATTATCAAAATAGACGGCAATCGTACCTTTGAAAATAAAATTTCTTGCATTTAACATTTTAATCGTACCCTTTATTTTACAAAAGTTTCTTCCATTGACCTGATTTCCATTGATTACAACAGAATCCCCAATTTTTTTGATTCGGGCTCTCGCATAGGTCCAGTTGCCTACTAAATCATCACCAAACGCTTTATTCCCTATAATAAGTTTGTCAAATCTACTTTGTGAGAAAACAGGCAGGCTGAACATTAAAAATGCTATCAATAGTGAGTGTTTTTTCATCGTGATTTAGTTATAGTTCGGAATAATTGGATATTACTCTTGTAAGGCGATCGATTAGCGATTTTTGAACTTTTAAGGAGAAAGGGATCGATTTAGTTCGTTACGGGAAATAAAAATATAAATGAGCAACTATTTAAATAATAATCTGATTGCCGGTGAAACGATAGAATTTGAAACTAACTATCATTGGACTGTAGGTTGGAATATAGGATCTTTATTGATAGTTGTTGTTGTTCCCTTAATTAAAAGATTGACATCTGAACTTCTAATTACCAATAGGTGAATAGTCATAAACAAGGGTTTTAATTCATTATGGACACTTGATATGAATCTTGGCAAAGTTGAAAGTGTAAAGGTACTCGAAAGTATTATTGACGGGTTGTTGGAGTATGGTACTACGCTTCAAATAAAAAAACTATGTTCTTCCAAATATTTGATACAATCATTATTGTAGTTCGCGCTTCTTATTAGATGTTTTTTTGTGATTCGTGACTATTGATCCAAAACAATTCTAACTTTTTCATCACAGACTCGTACGGATTCTTTAATACCATGTCTTCCCTGATGCTATAAAAATTCTGGTTGGCGCAAGCAATTTTTTGCAAATAGTCTTCATCAAATTTATTTGAATAAAATATGGGGTTATAGAGAACTTTATTGTCTAAATTTTCTTCAAGCAAGTATAGTTCATCATTCCGAAGTAAAAACAACTCCCGAACACTGATTCTTCCTTGAAAGAAAAATAGCAGAGCAGTTTCATTTACCTTTGAATATAAATTTTTGCCGAATCCTAAATGGCCTTTTAACCACAATCTGGTATTTGTGACACCATCTTCATTTATGAATTTTTGTTCCACAATACTTAAAATTGGACCATCAGAGTTAATCAGATCCGGAAAATCAGACTTTTCAAAAATGTATTTTTTCTCTATAAGTGGCAGGTTAACAACTTCGTCCAAATAATTGATGGAATTTACCATTATCCAATTTTGTTTCTGCACTTCACCGGAAACAGTTACGGATTTAAGATGATAGGGGTAAAAAAATGCATCATTTATATCGCGGACTCCCTTACGGTAAATCTTATAATGATTAAAATGCCCATCAATAAAATAAGCAATATTACCATCTGACTTAGAACCCGAAGAAAAATTACGTACCCATATTATTCCGTTATAGGTTTTCATATTAATTGATTTTAATTATGCCAAGGTTTACCACAATTCCAACAAAATTTTTGATTTAAATCGTTTTCCGGGCTTTCGCAATGTTTACATGTTAAGGATTTATCGAGTGGATTTTCTTTTATTGCATTAGAATCTGATAATAAGTATGGCTTTAATTCAGAAATATTGCTTGCAGCTATCCAAGTATTTAATGATCTGCTAAATATATTTGTAAAGGTAGATATCTCGCCATTTTTAACCATGTCTATCAATGCATTTAAATCTCTTGGGATGTTTTGCTGCCCAGGTAGGTCAACAAAATATTTTGAAATTGGTGGTGCAACCGGTGGAATATTGGCCATTGGGTTATTATTTCCAAAACTGTTGTTGCGGACGGTGTAATCCAAAGCTTTATCTTGGGTTTTATCTATGCGATCTTCCTGTTTCTCCAAGCGTTTTTTGTATTCATCTTTTTGTTGATCTTTATGTTCCATCAGGTTACTAGTCATCGCTGCGGATGAATCCAATCCTTTATTAAACATTCGCTCCAGTCTATCCATCATTTCCTTATTGTCTTGAACTCTTGTGTCATTTTGCAATTGCCCAAATTTGATTTTTTCCACTTCGGCTTTGTATTTTTCAGCTTCAGCCTCCATCTCAAATTTTTTAGCCAACTGGGTAGCTACTTCTGGCGATAAATTGGGGTTGGCAGCCATTATTTGTTCAAAAGTCATACCTTTGTAAATATTGGCTAAACTTTCTTGTTTTTCTTTTTCTATTTGTGATAAACCTTTTAGATGATTGAGTTCCTGCAATCTTTTCGCCATTTCCTGCTCGTGTTGAAGCCTAATTTCGGCAGCTTCAATATCCTTCAACTTATGTAATCGTTCAAGTTGAGCACTTATTTCTTTATTGTCTAGATAAATTTCAGACTCTCTACTTGCTCTGTTTATTTCAATTTGCTGTAATTGAGATGTTTTCTGTTTCTCGAGATTTTTATAGAAGAAGCTGTCTTTATAATCATTCTCCGTTTTCCAACGTTCGATCTCCAATTGGGTGTATCCCAATTCGGCCTGTAATTCTTTTCTTCTTCTGCTTATATCAAGATCAATATTTTTATCTCCAATTTCATACTCCCATTCTAGTGATTTACGATCAATTTCTAGGGACTGATTCATTTGAAGTAATGCAATCGAGTGAAAGCGCTGTTTATCGTGATCTTCTTTGCGTTCGCTTATACTTAGCTTTAAATTTTCAAGGTCCTCTTCGCGTATCAATCCTGTTTTTTCAATTTCTAAAAGTGCAAGATTAATTTCATCTTCGTTTTTGGCTTCTCTTATTCTTCGTTCCCGGGTAAGAACCATGAAAAACTTTTCGAACTCTTCTTCAGACAACAATCTATCTTGTTTAATTTCATTGTCTAAATCCAGTTTACTTCTGGCTTCTTGAATTTGGCGAGAATTATTAATTGCTGTTAGTTCTTTATAAAACTCTGCATCATTACGAGCATCGTTAAGTCTTGTTGCATTTGCTGTAAGACTTAACCTGTTCCTAAATTCATTTGTTCTTATTAAATTATCTAACTCCTTTCCGGCTAAATACAATTCGCGATTAATTTCCCTGATTCTCTGTAAGTCTTCACTTTTAGAGGAAATTTCAACAATCTTCTCCAATTGCAAGCCATAAAATAATTCATGGGATGTTGACTCGATTTTTGATTTTATATTCTGTAAAATCGAATTTGGTATTTTTCCTTCCGCTATCTCAATATCATGCATTATCTCCTGAATCGCAGCTTTAACCAAGGGTTGTATTTCTGACTTGATTTTTTCCATCGAAACAGAGGTGCTATCTCCCAGATAATATTCTGAAAACTTCTGAAAATCGCCGATCTTAAAAAAGGCATGAACTCCAAATGTTGTATCTAGGATTTTTGTTTCAATTTGTGGAATTTCAAAAAACAGTGGAAAACTTTTATCCAGTTTTAATGTAACTGAAAACAGATCACCCTTTTTCATCCTCTCTATAAGTCGATTCATAGAGTTAATTGCTTCAGCATTTGATGAAATTTGGTTATTATCAAAAGTGTCTTTTAATCTTCTACCTAAAACTAAATTAGTTAAGAACCGATACCCGCGACGTAGGGTGCCAGCTACACCACCATCGCGACGATTGAGCGCCTGGTCAAGCTTTTGAGGTTCGACAAAGTCGTATACACCTCCCTTTATTTCTGCTACCTGTACCCCATTAGCTCGTATGAATGCAGTCGTGTTTTCATTTATTATTATTCCTCTTGCATCATCGTATTGCATCAATTCTGCTTCATTAAACCTGTGGGCTACCTCGCCTTGCTGACTATTAATATTCCAAAAAATACGGTCTTTTATTACTGACATTGTTTTCATTATGTCAGCGGACTCTTTTCGATTTAAAGTGGGTGTCAGGACTTGATTTTTGACAGGTGCCGCACAAGAAGGGCAAAAATTGACTTCTGGTTTTAACGAAATGCCACAGTTGGCGCAATTAGTTCCTTTCGGAACTTTTACTGCAGAAATGTGCACACCCAAATTATAACTACAAATCGTACAAAATTTAGCCTCCGGTCTATTTATTGCTTTACATTTTGGACATTCCATTTCATTAATTATTTTGATTCTAAGACTGATTTTATTTTTCCTGTTTTATCGGTAAACACTGAGAAACATTTTTTCAAACCAGCATTAAAATCTTGGCTATAAATGTAGTTGTATGTTTTTTCCCCGAATTTCCCATTTATTTCAAATACATTAGTAGGTTGTCTAGGCTCAATACTGAATTGCAAATAAAGATTTTTATTTACGATTTCATTGATTTTTAATATTTCTTGGTTTACCAGATTTCTAACATCATTTAAAATTCCTTTTTGCTGAGTATTCAATTTGATTTCTTTTTTTACAGGTCGAGTCTTTGAAAAAACCTTTGAATGAATTTTCTTATTAAATAATCTATTAGGAATTTTGGATGATTTTGAGTTGCCATATATAGAAATTATTGGGTCTCCAAATAAATTAAACTCTGCGGCTGAAGTTGTGCCATAATCAAAATGATCATCAAGACATGAATTAAAAACTTCGACCCTCGCTTCCGCTAGAGCCCTACCACAACTTTCTCCTAAACAAATATTTTCGATGTATACTTTTGCGACCACATCGGCGCATGAAATCATTTCGGTTGATGAACCAAATGCTACCTTGCTCGACCCAACATATGCTACGGTTTTATTGTTTATTGATTTTAAGAGCATCGACTCATTCTCATTGTAGCCAATAAATTTTGCACCGTAACAGGCTTCTGTCATTAAAAAATTATCATCTTCTGCAGTAGCCAAATGCTCCGGCGATATTGCTGGATTTCTATCGCCAAAAAACTCCGGACTTCCTGGTGCATCGCTGCCATGTAGATTAAAATAATACAATTGAGCATACTGATTAAATACTTCATCAACCGAGTTGATATCTATTTCTGGTGATGTATGAAGCTTTTTAGTAATTCTAATCTCGTTGATAATAGCCTGAGAAGCACTTGCCCAACTGTAAGCGCTCATTCCATAACATGAACTTATTGCCAGACCAGATTTGATGGTTTTTAGAGATCTACTTAAATAATGTTCAAGGTTATTTATCTCTGAATCCGATGCAACAGGATATCTTCCGACAAACATTTCAATTTTTTTGCTAAATATTCTACCGTACCAAAGATCATTTTCAAAGTTATCTGTTAACAGATAAGAATATGGCATGTCTGTTTCAATATCTAAATCTGTTTCGTAGCATCTGGGTTCGTTTTCGATTATAGCCATAGGAATTACATCGTGGCCGCCAATAATAAATAAGTTGTCAGGTTTAATCGAAAAATTATCTACCGCTATCTTCAATAGGTCTACAAATTTCGTCCAATGATCATCCGAATAAAGACTTTGGTAAGGATTATTACTTGCATCTATCAATAAGTACTGGTGACCAAATTTTGCAATGTTTGAAATATAATCGCAAATCACATTTGTAACATCTTCTTCATCGCATTTTAGGCAATTTGCTAAAGAACTTATGTGTGTAAAAATGATTCCGTAGGAGTTGTATCCATTATCAAATTCTTTGTTTTTATTTAATCTGGGATTTACTCGCTCACTATTTCTTTGTTCAGAAACAAATCTGGCATTTGATGGAAAAGTTGAAGTTGCTAGTTTATTTCCACAATTATAGCAAAAGCGAGCACCGACAAGTATTCTGAGATCCGCTGCGCAATTATTACAAAAGTTCATAAAAATCAAATTTTATTGTAAATTATAATCTGAAAAGTGGATATTGATTTTATCCTTTTCCTCTTTAGCTATTTCTATTTTTCGTTAACAATTTTTCAAGAATCAAATAAAAAAATTATCGTCTACTCATTATTTCAGCGCATTAGATGTGTCTTTCACCTTCAGATTTAAAGGCTGGTTTTTCAGTGTCCTATTTTTGTTTTAAGCGTTCATCTTATTATTCTTCTTGTGCTAACGTAAATGAGATCGGAACGGTATAATATACACGAACCTCGCGCCCGTTCAGAATACCAGGTTTCCAGTGAGGAGAGCTTTTCAACACACGAATTGCTTCATCATCACAACCGCTGCCAATGCCGCGTATTAATTTGATGTCGGTAAGTGATCCATCTCTTTCAACAATAAAGTTCAAAAACACTTTACCCTGAACATTATTTTCCTTCGCAATGGCCGGATAACGGATATTGTTGCTAAGGTATTTACCAAATGCTACATTGCCACCCGGAAATTCAGGACTTTGCTCCACTGAGGTAAATATCTTATTTGTATCCTCTTCAGTCACCTGTTTTACATTAGAATTACCTTCTGGCTTATCAATTTTGATATCGGCATTAGGGTCACCCTTAATGTTTTGCTGAGCCCGGTCAGTTACACTAGAGATATGATTTGATTTCCGCTCAATAAGTCCCCGCAATTCTTCTCTCTTTTTTCTCCAATAATCCGAGTAAGTATCTAAGCACTCCTGTAATAATGTATTATCATGATCGCGGCAATTATTGGAAGGATGGGTAAGGTCCAATATTTCAATTCTGGCTTCTTTTAATTCATTTTCATCAATTAAATTCATGATAGCTTCGTACTTTTTCGAAAGAGCATTGTCCAATTTTGCATCTGTATCTATATCTGGCAAATAAACCACTGCGAGAATCATCGCTACAGTCGTTAACACTAGAAATACACCGTTGCGCACATCTTTATTAGAAATTAAAACTATGAATGCACTTCTAATTCTTTTTCTCTTTTCTTCTAATTCAAAGTCATGTTTTTTTTTCTTTTCTAATTTTTCTTGCTCAATACGTTTTTTCTCTTCAGCTCTTAATTTTTCTTCAGCTTTTTTCTTTTCAAGTTTTTCTAGTTCGATTCTTTCAAGCTCTCGTTGTTTTTCATCCTCAATTCTTCTTTTCTCTGCTTTTAACTTTGATCCTCTCAGATCAATAAGAAAATCGCCAAGTGCAGAGGAAATTGAATCACAATGTTTTAAAATTTCTTTTGAAAATCTATTGCTGCAACAATAATGATCCAGAAAAGTAATAATGCCCAAATAGGCAGATAAATGAATTCCTTTTATTTCTAGCGTATTGATTTCTTGTATGAGGGTATCAATTTTTTCGTTGATTAGTTTGTTGTTGGGTTCATAATTAAACTCGTAAGCCATTAATAACGCCTTCAACGCAGCGTTGAGATAATAATATTCATCAAACTTAAACGAAATAATTTTTAATAATGCTTCAGCTTTTTCATGTTCACCAGAAATAACGGCTGAAACAGTTGCAAAATATGTCTCAAACAAATTATCCTCACGAGAATTAAATACATTATCCAACAAATCGTTTGGGTTAGTATCTAGTTTATTCAAATAATAATAGAATGAAACTTCAGGTACGTCCCTGGATTTGTTGTAAAGAAGGCTAGCTATTGAGGCCCCTTGCTTAATATGCTTATTGGATTCAAACATTCTTCTTAGGACGTCTAAATCTCTAAGCTCCTGATTAGATATTGAGCTTGATTTTGAAACAGCAACCATTTCGCGCTCTGCTTTTTCAATTGCCATGGTAACGTCATCTGAAAGCGATAGACTTTTTTTAAGGATATCAAGCTTTTGTATTTCCGAGGCATCGAGTCGTCCGTCAGACAGATATTCACCTATTGCCGTTCTGTATTTGTTCTTTGCTTCATCATTACAATGATTGCAGCGGTTCTTGTCAAAATCAAAATAATTTTTTCTTGATACGTTTTTCTTACAGCTTGGACAATTTATTACGTCCTCTAAGGATAATCCCTGATTGGTATAATGGCATTGTATTCGTTTTTTTGTGTCATCCTGGGCATGGTGAATATTGGTTAAAATCACTCTGCCACCAGTTATCTTCATGCCTGCTATATCTCCTCCGCTAGTGGATATAACATTTTTGTCGCCAACCAATTTGCCAATTTCCTTTGAAGGAAATTGTTCGGGTAATCGCGTCCCGCATTCCTCACAAAAATTTCCCGGTGAATCTGTTTGCTTTCTACAATTAGTGCATACTCTATACATGTTCTTATAATCCAACTGGTGATTTTTAATCAAAAAATTTTAAAGCAAGCGTCTGATACTTTTTATGTACAGGTAAAAAAACGATTGTAGTGATGAATTTTCTCCCACGATATTATAATTTTTTAATTTGGGGATAGGATCGTCTATTCAATTACAAAAAAATTGAAAGACTAGGTGATTTTATTTTTTCACGAGAGAAAAGTTTATTGTCTATTCGTCTTGTTCTCAAATAATAAATTAATTAATATGAGCTTTTTAGATTATATAACCGCTGAAAATTTTGACAGCCATTTTGAAGTTAAAAGTTTGTTAAGCGGTAGTGTTTTTTATCCAGCATCGGGTATTGATGGTCGAGCAATTGAATGTATGTATTTGGTCGCAAATAGCTTCATACACGTTGATTACTCGACGTCGTTAATGGATGTAAAAGATGCAATGAGAAACGATTTTTGCGGTGTTGGATATAGGGTTATCGGAATAAAACATGTAGATGTCAAAAAAATGATACCCAAGGTATTTTTTTCGCGTATTGAAGAATTAAATGAGCATGAAAAATCTAGGTTAAACTCCCATTATTCTATACATGATCGTTTTCAAGGTATAGGATTTGAACCTTTCGCTTTATGGGCCATTTATGAGCTAAGTGAAGATTTAACAAAAAAAACAAAAGGTAAAAACAGTAGATTTTCTTTATTACATATCGGTGGAGAAGCATGCGCTGTTTTTGAATCTTTATATCTAGAAAACGGAATTAATCCACTAGCTGTTTCTATTATAAATCCAAGTGAAGGCTTTGGCGATAATTGGACCATATTCACAGATCCTGAGTTTAGACTGTACCAAATGATTCAAAAAAACACTGTGCAAAATGATGTTTCTTTTCCCGAATACTTAATCACTAACATTTATTCTCATAGCAAGGGTAGTTTTTGGCCACATTACAGCTTTCAAAGTTCCAAGTATCTTCCGAACGATTCAGTTAATATGACTGAGGTAACAATTCTAAAAAGAGACTGAATAAAGTTGGCTAGTCAAAACAAAGGGCCTTTTATTTTCCATTTAAGTATAACCATAAACTAAAATCAGTCTATCGTGAAATCAAAAAATCGAAAATTAACCCAACTAGATTTCAGAAAAATCAATATGAGTAGGAAATAATATTTTATAGAATATATAGCTATATGAAATACTTGGAAAAGATTTATTCAAAAGTAAAGCAAGATGGGCATTTTAGTAAGTTCCAGAGCTTCGATGAGTTTGAAAATTATTTTAGTGATAATGAGAGTTATGGAAGACTATGGACGTTTTTAAAATCAAAAGACTATAAAATAGCAGTATTTGAAGAGTTTCTTTCAAAAATATTGCGTGAAGACACCAAACAACATGAACCGGCAATCTCAGAATTGGATAAGTTGTATTCTTCTTCTGTAAATGAATTGCAGGATTCTATGAATATTATTACGACTAATCTTGAAAAAACGGCAGATGCGTTTTCCTTAATTGAAAATAAACATTATAACCAGCCAATTTCGGCCATCGCCGAAGTGGATATTAACCAGAGTAATGTACTTCAATTACCTGAATTGTTAAGGATTGGTACACTTAAAGTTGATAAGTCTGAAACTGTTTTTCCTTTACTAATTCCCTTTTCCAATTCTAAAGGTATTGTGTTTTTAGCTAGTAATGAGTTAGAGAAAACTGATGCTAATTGTTGTATTCAAAATATTGCATTTAGGCTTTTAGGTTCAGTCCCACTAAACCAGGTTAGAATTTATATCATCGACAATTGTAACCCTCCCTTAATTCGAACCGATGTTTATTGGACTAATTGATTCAAAAATATATTATTGTTGTTAGAAATGTGGTGATGTTGACAACTCGACAGAGTTATCAATATCTCCATGTTTTAATCGACGGTAATATTCTGGCGTTACCCCACCAAGTGCTTCATGCGGGCGGTTATAATTGTAATCATCCATCCATTCGTCAGCCAGTATCTGTACCTGGCGGATATCCTTGAATAAATAAGCATCCAGTATATTTTCACGGAATGTTCGGTTAAACCGTTCAATGTAGCCGTTTTGCATCGGTTTACCTGGTTGGGTGTACTTAATCCTTATGCCTTTATCTGAACACCAGTCCTTGAACTCTTTGCTGATAAACTCAGGACCGTTGTCGACTCTGATACATTCCGGCTTGCCCTGCTCTTTGATGCTGCGTTCCAATATCTGAGTTACCCGGGTGGCAGGCATGGTGTGTGCAACTTCGACTGTTATTGCCTGCCGGTTATAATCATCTATAATGTTTAATGTTCTGAATTTCCTTTTACTTGTTAATACATCGCTCATAAAATCCATAGACCACATCTGGCCTGCACGTTGGGGAACCAGCAAGGGTACTCTTACACGCTCAGGCACACGCCTGCGGACTTTCCTGCGCCGATTCATCCCCAGCAGCCGGTAAACTCGTCTTACCCGCTTGTAGTTCCAAGCCAGGCCGCTGAGTCTTATCCTGCTGTAGTACAGATCCTGACCTTCAGTAGGATGCTTATCTGACAGCTCCAGCAGTTTACCAATGGTTTCTGAATCGTCCCTGACGTTCTTATAGTAATACATGGATTTGGGTAGCTTTACTACCCGACAAGCCCTGCTGATACTTACATGCCGGCATTCCAGCAGGTAAGTAACCATGTCCTTGCGCTGGCAGGGCTTTAAAACTTTTTTGAGAGCACGTCTTTTAAAAGACTATGATCTAGGGCCAGATCAGCATACATGTGCTTCAGTTTCCGGTTTTCTTCTTCCAGAGCCTTAAGGCGCGTAAGATCCTGGCTATCCATACCAGAATACTTCTTTCGCCAGTTGTAAAATGTCGATTTGTGGATGCCCAGTT
>Ga0164297_10002197_pt1 | contig 19653 bp, 16 predicted proteins | sample GEODES058metaG_FD_113539 | JGI IMG/M metagenome (GOLD analysis project Ga0164297, IMG submission 113539) | Dystrophic lake water microbial communities from Trout Bog Lake, Wisconsin, USA - GEODES058 metaG | ecosystem: Environmental > Aquatic > Freshwater > Lake | place: USA: Trout Bog Lake... | reverse complement strand
TGGGTGTTAGGAAACCCAACAAACGACCAAATTTTGGCTCGCTCGATCTTCTTCTACTCTTCGGGACTTTTCCACGCACAGTGCATCAAGTCTGGTGGCGTGAACACCTCAACGACGTGTAACGCTGGAGCTTGGAAGGTTCTTTCGCAAGACTCTGCGGGCACTACGACGATGAGCCTTGGAGATATCGGGACGTTCACCTCACCCACAACCTTGCTCACAACGGGACTTCCGGCAACCGGAGAGCCTGCGAACACCTGTGGGACGGTGGCAAATAACCCCTCACCATGTTCCGCTACGCAGCTCTCGATTCTGACTGGTGTGTTCCCATCGGTTCGGTCGGTCTACAACGTGTATGTGAATGGAGGCGGCTCGGGCATGCCGGAGGCGAGTGCGGCAACGTTGAACTACATCGGTGAAACAGGGTTCCTTTGCACGCCTCGTGCGCAGGCGATCATCGACCCAACGACCGGTCTGACTTACCGAACAGAAATCAACAGCACGATATCTGCCTCTGGTTTCTATGCGATCTCGGCTGGAGCAAGCACGGGGGTCGTCAATACGACTCCGCTGTCTTCAGAGGGTTCGGTGAATACCTACGGAGCTGAAAGCATGTACCCGACTGGTGCGTATGCGCCATATCTGGCTCACAGCGGTGGAAGCACAGCTGCTCCAAGCGGGTTCTGCAACTTCACGACCACCTCTGGGACCACGAACCCGGTAGCAGGTTAGGAAGGCATTGGAAAAGGAGTGGGTGAAACATCTAATGTTTCCCCAATATGGAATCGCCGCAGGGCCCATCGAAAGGTGGGCCCTGCGGTGTGGTTCCATGCAAGGGCAACGACAAAAGAAGGATGAGATTGAGGTTCGATGAGTTTGAGTGCGATCCCAGATCCATTACAACTAAAAACGAAGCGGAGCTCGGAAGATAAATTCTTTCGAGGAGTTACCCGAGGTGCAGGTTTGGCAACGTTTGTCATCCTCGCATTGATCGGGCTTTTCTTGTTTTTGCAAGCGTTGCCTGCTTTTGAATCACAAGGTCTCAAGTTCCTGACAAATACTGACTGGCAAACAACGGGTACCCATCCCCACTTTGGCGTACTTTCAGCCTTGATCGGGTCGCTGCTGATTGCCATCATTGCCCTGATCTTCGCCATCCCGGTATCGATCGCATGTGCATTATTTATTAACGACTATGCGCCAACAAAATTGCTTGGTGTACTTCCTCTCAAAAACTTTCTCACGGCAGCTGTGGACCTTATGGCGGCCGTTCCCTCGATCATCTATGGAATGTGGGGATTTTTCATTCTCCAACCCCACATGGTCGGATTGGAAAAGTGGATGTCACATTACTTTGGCAGCCTCGGCATCTTCCAAAATACTTCAGGTGCCTACACGTCGAGCTTCTTTATCGCTGGAACGATCGTGGGCATCATGTGCATGCCCATTGTGACGTCGCTTTGTCGAGAAGTTTTCTCACTCACCCCTCCCGGCGAACGAGAAGGTGCGATGTCACTCGGTGCAAGCAGGGCACGGGTGATCCGCGACGTCGTGTTTCCCTTCTCCAAAGGAGGCATGATCGGGGCGATCATGCTGGGACTGGGCAGAGCGTTGGGCGAGGCAATCGCAGTGGCGATCATTATTTCTTTGACCTTCCCTCTCAATTTCCATGTCGTGCAAGCCGGAGGTAACTCCATCGCTGCTCTGATTGCGCTGCAGTGGGGGTCGGGCGGCAACTTGGGAACCAGCGCACTGTTGGCTGCCGGATTTGTCTTATTCATCATCACACTCATCATCAACATGATTGCGTCACGTATCGTGAACTCAGCGAAGTTGGCGGGCTGAAGATGACCGATATTCTCGTCGAGCAAGAGCCTGGGACTGCGCCGCCAAAGGTGGCGTCTCCGAAGATCATTAAGCGTATTCGCCCCCGGGAGTTCAAACCCTCAGACGTCCTGATCCTCCTTCTCTCGATTGCGGCATCATTCTCGATTCTTTGGATTATTTTTGCTCAGCTGACATTGCTGAATGGTGCGCTGGGCTTTGTAATGCTCTGGATTCCAACCTTTCTCTTTCTTTACTGGTTCGTTAACCGCCAGATGTTTACTCGCCAAGTAGCCGTCGACCGATTGATCGGTGCCTTGGTCACGCTTGGAGCCGGGATCATGATGCTTCCTCTGGTTCTCTTGACGATCTTTGTTTTCCAGCGGGGACTCCCTCTGTTGTCGTGGAGCGTGTTGACCCACACTCAGCAGGGCGTTGTGTACACGAGTACGACAGGCAACAACATCGGTGGCGTTGCTCACGCGCTGGTGGGAACGATCGAACAGGTGGGGATCGCTGCCGCACTAGGTATTCCTGCCGCGGTCCTGACCGCATTGTTCATCAACGAAGTAGGAGGACGATTTACGAAATCGGTTCGGGTCGTCGTGACCGCCATGAGTGGAACCCCGGCGATCGTAGCCGGTGTCTTCATCTATTCCATTTGGGTCACGCGTTTCCATTATTCCGGTTTTGCCGGTGCGCTGGCATTGGCGATCATTCTTCTCCCAACAGTTACTCGCGGGACTGAAGAGGTATTAAAAATTGTTCATAATGATTTACGAGAAGCAGCGATAGCGCTGGCGGCACCGGAGTGGCGTACTGTCTGGTCAGTCGTGTTGCCTACGGCCCGATCTGGATTGATTACCTCCGTCCTTTTGGGCGTTGCCGTCTCGATCGGTGAGACGGCGCCACTCATCATGACCATTTTTGGGAATCAGGTTATGAACGCGAATCCGTTCTCGGGCCCTCAGATGGCACTTTCACTGTTGTCGTATAAGCAGATTAAGTTGCCGATTCAATCTCAAATCAATTTGGGCTATACCTCAGCACTTGTGCTGTTCATCTTGGTGTTTTCAATCTTCATCATGGCCAGAGTCCTTGGAGCCCAACGCACCAAGGGAAATGGTGGCTTGATCGCCAAGATTGGGAAGGTGCTCTCGAGAACGTCAACAGCTGACGTCTCGCTTATCGGCGAGGACAGCGGACACGAAAGGGAAGAGGTTGTACCCCATGAATAGCGGCGTCAATGCAAAACAAGATAGGGAGGTGAACGCTCAACTTGTTGCATCGTCAACGACGGCGAACTCGTCGTTGCGGGTTGACGGCGTGACGGCAGCAGAACTTGACGCCAAGGGTGTCCACGCATGGTTTGGTGATCGATTGGTCCTTCAAGACATCAACCTCGTCATGGAGCGAACCAAAGTCACTGCCCTTATCGGTCCTTCTGGATGTGGGAAATCTACTTTTTTGAGAATTCTGAACCGAATGCATGAAATCGTTCCGAGTGCATCGCTTGCCGGCGAGGTGCACCTAGACGGCGAAGATATTTATGACCCATCTCAGCGCGCCGCTACGGTCCGTCGGCACATCGGCATGGTCTTTCAACGCCCCAATCCGTTCCCTGCAATGACGGTGCGCGAGAACGTCCTCTCGGGGCTGAGGTTCAACCGTATTAAATCGAAATTCAAAGACGAAATTGTCGAAGAGGCGCTGACAAAAGCAGGTCTCTGGAATGAAGTAAAAGATCGCCAGAAGGATCTCGGAGGCGCGCTTTCTGGCGGCCAACAACAGCGTCTCTGCATCGCGAGAGCCTTGGCGGTCAAGCCGGCTGTCCTTCTTATGGATGAGCCATGTTCGGCGCTCGACCCAGGATCTACGTTACGGATCGAACAGACGGTGAAGGAGATCTCTCACGAGGTCACGGTGGTTATTGTGACCCACAACATGCAACAAGCCCATCGGGTCTCTGATAAGACGGCTTTCTTCCTCGCTCAAGACGGAAACCCTGGCTACATCGTTGAAGCGGGCGAGACGCAGGAGATCTTCGACAATCCGAAGGACCCCCGAACAGCTGATTATGTTCAAGGGAGATTTGGTTGATGAGAAAGAACATCCTCCAAAGGCTTCTCCCTCTCCGATTTGTCCGACGTTTTATTGCCGTGGCGAGCGTTGTTTTTCTCGGCACTCAGCTCGCGTTCCTAGCCCCTGCGAGTGCCGGCACGACGGTCACAGGCGCAGGGTCAAGTTATGCAGCGGTGGCAATCAACAACTGGACAGGGCAGGTGTCAAACCTTTATGGAGCGAGCGTGAACTATCAAACGAGTTCATCGGTTCTCGGACTCGACGGATTCTGTGCCAATCAAGTTGACTTTGCTGCGAGTGAAATTGGCTATAACGCAGGCCAGGCCAGCTGTCCGGCGAATTCGCCCGCCCCGGGAACCTATGAGTACATGCCTGATGTAGCTGGCGCCATGTGCCTCATGTACAACCTTCAGTCCTCCACTTCTCAGCCGATACGTAATCTTCAATTAAACGCCGCCACGTTAATGGGAATGTTTGATGGGAAAATTGTGTATTGGGACGATCCAGCGATTAGCGCTCTGAACGGAGGGATGTCACTACCCCACCAATACATCAACGCGATTGTGCGACAAGATGCGTCGGGGGTTAACTATATTTTTTCTCAGTATCTTTCGCATGCCCAACCCGGTGAATACCAAGCCTTCAGCCAAACATTCGACCCGACCTATTCCATTCCTTCGGCGCAGTGGCCATGGCCGACGAGTGCCGACCCGGCGAATGGTTTCGATTTGACGCACTTCGTTCAACAGTCCGGCTCAGACGGATCGTCGAACTATGTTGCGAGTTATCCAAACACCATTACCTATGTTGAAACTGCCTACGCGCTTCTCCACGGGTCACCCTGTGCGGCGATTCAGAACGCCTCGGGAACCTTTGTGCAGCCCAGTGCTGTTGGTGACGCAATCGCCCTTACCCACGACTGCCTTAACGCTGACTTGACGCAGAATCTCACCGGCTGCAATGGTCAGCCAGGAGTCTTTGATGCACCAGAACCGGCTGCATATCCGATCTCGGCCTACAGTTATCTAGTTGCGTCCACGACCATGTCACCTTCAAAGTCGGCCGTGCTGGCGCAATTCATCCACTTTTTCGCATGCCAAGGCCAGATTTCTGCGGGACAGTTGGGTTATTCGCCGATTCCCCCCAATCTTATTCTTGACGACTTTGCGGCTATTGGTCGGTTAAATGGACAAGTTGCTCCTCCCTCACCGACAGCGCAGAACTGCCCTAATCCCTACTTAACCGGGGCCATGCAGTATGTCGGTGGGCCGATTCAGCTCACTACCGGTGGCAGTGGCGCCGTGTCAGGTGCAGCAACAGGCTCAGTAGACGTGAAGCAGGTAAGCGCGTCGCAGGCAGCCCAAACCGCACAAGCTAAAACGTCTCATGGAGTTCTCCAAGCAGGCGGTCAGCAGTTTGGGATTGCGTTAAATGCAGCAGTTGCCAGCATGCTGACGCTTGCGGGGCCAAATGGCGCCATCGCTATTGGAACGCTCCTCTTTCTGGGTCTCCTGATTGTGCCTCCCGCGATTGGCTTCCTTCGGAGACGGCGCAGCAAGCAGCCTTTGGTCAATGGAGGAGATGAATAATGAAGTGGAAAATTGTCATCTTCATCGCTGGCATCAGTTTGATCGTGGGTTCCCTTTCCGGAACCTTGATCTCGTCAACGTCGCAAGCGAGTGCGACCGGCAACAATCTTTCTGATTCGGCCCTCCAGGCAGCTGGTGCGCCTGCGTGCCCAAGCAATGGGACGTGTTTGGCAATGCCATGTCCAACCCAAAATGGTTGCGGGGTCCTGGAAACAAGCCAAACGAGCAATCTGGGCTCGAACCAATGGGTTTATCTCAATTTCTATGGATTCTCTAGCCAGACGAATCTTCAGGTTTATTACTGCAGTACAGAAAATCCATCGATCAGTAGTCGCCTCTGTTCATTCCAGGCAACCGAACGCCAGCCGATTCCAACGGCGTCGGTGCTTACGGCTGCCGATGGAACCTTGTCGTATAGTTTCCAAACCGAAGAGAATATCCAAGACCCAACGTCGCAAGCCCCGTGCCAAGGTATCGGAGGACAAGTTCCAGGCGTCGGGGGGCAGCCCTCAAATTGCTACAACCTCGACGGATCGGTAAATAACGCCTTTCAGCAGTTTTACTGTGACACGAGTGGCAACAATAACTGCGCCATTGTCCTCGTGAATCCTTCGCTTGGACCAAATCCGGGGAGCGATACACCCAACGATCAGAATTCACTGACCATTCCCGTTAATTTTCAATCAACCTCTGGGTCATGTTCTACTGCGACACAACTCCTCGCCGAGGGAGAACCAGGTATTGATTTGCTCCTAGGCGCAACCGATCCGTTGACCTGCCAAGCAAAAAGCTCAGCAGCAGTCATACCATTTTATACGGCGCTGAATGGACTTACGGCTCTGGACCTCCTCGAAAAAGGTCAGATTCAGCTGGCCTTCACGGACGATGCCCAGGGCTCCACGCAGCAGGCCTATATCAAGAGAGATGGGTTCCTGAGTATTCCGATTGCTCTCAGCGCTACAACGGTTGGTTATCGCGGACAGATGTCCTTCCAAGGTTCGTCGGTACCCCAGTCGGGCATCAAACTCAGCGCAAATATGGTGGCGGGAATTTTGAGCGGTTCGTATACCTACCCACTGGGTACCGATCTTGGGCCGTGTTCGTATGGTGCGCAGTGTCCATTTTTCTCTTCCATTAATGACCAGCCTGGCTATCAATTGGCGTCCACGTTCGGTGGATACATCCGCTCGGACACTGCCGGCGTAACAGATCAGATGATGTCATGGTTTTGTAAATCATCACCTATGGCAATGACGTTTCCTTCCTCGATTGGGGGGTCTGGAACAGAGGGTGCAACGGCGGAGCAAGTTCTCCTCGGCACCTTGTATTCAGGAGGGGTCGCTCCCAGCGGATGTCTGAACACGGATCAAATGCCGCCTTTCGTAGCGCAGAATCAGTTTTTTGGTACGTACTCGAACCCAAGCATTCAATCGTTAAAACTCACGCAATATATTGCATCCTGCTCATCTGGGCCATGTGATGGTTTCGGAATATTCAACTGGGCTGAATCGGAATACTACGGACTGAGTAACGCAGCACTTCAAAACGGAAGTGGAAACTTTGTGGAACCCACGTCGTCGAGTGTGAGTGCAGGCGTTCAAGCATGCACCTGGGACGCGAATGGAGTGTGCACGCCGAACTACGCCAGTACGGCGGCCCCGCAGGGGTATGCAATGACAACCGTTATTTCCGCAATCGTCCCTCGAAACCCAAATATGTCGGCATCAGACAAAGCAAATCTCCAGTCGGCGCTGAGTTCAATCCTTGCCACGACGACGGCAGGATCCGCTGCGAGTAGCCAACTGCCCGCAGGCATGGTTCCACTTCCCGCAAACATCGCCGCAGTTTCGCAAGACGAAATCAGCAAGGGAATCGCAAACCCGTCCTACTCCGCTCCAATTCCTGCGGGGGCCACGACGGCGAGCACTCCATCGAGTTACAGCAACAATTTCAGCCAAGGAAGTTTTTTGCTCGGAGCCACCAATGCAGGTACCAGCACCGGCGCGACGACTGCAAGCAAGGCGAAGGTTCCTTCATCGAGTCCGACCTACGGACCTTTTGTCTTGAGCGCAAGTATCAGCCGATTGATGTTGCCCGCGACATTGGTTCTCGGTCTTTTCATGGCAGCTTTTGGCGTGGTCATGATGAGTTCTTCCCTCGTTCGCCGACGAAAACTCCGAGGGGCGACGCAAGGTGGGGAATCGGTGAACGCTGAGCCGGGCGAGCCCGTAACGGAAGGTGGCCCCCTCTCGTGATTTCCTTAGAGCAAGTGGTCGAAGACGACGACATTGATGACATGGCCCTTGAGGGGCTCACGGAAGGTGGTAACTCCCAAGACCGCGAGGCGTTGCCTAAAAAACAACGATTTAATTTCGTGGTCGTCGGGCTGATCATGTCAATCCTCGGACTGAGCCTTGTCCTCTTTGTGGTCTATGTGTTTGGCTTCACCACACTGAAGCAAGAACGCGCACAACGACAACTTCTCAATGTGTTCACGACTCCGGCAGGAGCGGTTCCCTTGAGCGGCCAATTGCCACCCGACGGCTCTCCGGCAGCAATTCTGAAGATTCCTGCCATCGGGGTCAACCAGGTTGTCGTCCAAGGGACAACGGCTCGCCAAACGGCACTGGGGCCAGGACTTATGACCCAAGCTGCCCGACCCGGGACAATCGGCAATGCTGTGATTTTAGGGAGGCGCACCACCTCAGGAGCGCCATTTCGGAATTTGGGATTACTGCATGAGGGCGAGGCCTTCCAGGTCATTAGCGGCTTGGGATCTTTTAACTACATCGTGATCCAGACCGGCGTGGTCCAGGCTGGTGCGCAAGATCCCGCCTCTCCGGTGAACCGGGCGCAAGTAACGCTGATGACGTCCGGCGACGCCAATGGTACGGCCGGAAGCCTCTACGTGGTTGGTCGCCAAACGAACGCGCCCGGCGCAGCAAAAAAGCCTAAGTACCAGCCGGCGAGTTATGAGCGAGGACTCTCAGGAGACCCGTCGGCAATCCCGGCCAGTATTCTGCTCGGGCTCGTGTACTGCGCTGGCATCGTCTTCACGGTCCTCGCCTATGGCCGCTATCGACAAAGCCTCTGGACGGTCTACGTGTTGTCCACCCCAATTTTACTTGCTCTCGCCTTCTGGTGGTTTGAGAATCTCTACCTTCTGCTTCCTTCTACGATGTGATGATGAGGCAACCTCGACGATTACTTTTTGGAATTCTGGCGGCGGGCTTCCTGGCAGCGGGCCTCACAGCTTGTGGGTCGAGCACTTCGAGCTCGTCGACGTCGACCACAACAGGAACGGTACCCGTGTCGCCACAAATTGCGACTGCAACAGTGGTCATCAATGGCAAGACGGTGAACGTTCCTCGAGAAGAGTTCACACCAACCCTCCCGATCAACGGTCAGGTTGATAATGGTCTTCAAATTATTTTGACAAAGAAGTCGCCACTTCCGTTGGAGTTGTACACCCCGGCAAGCCCAACTGTTACTTGGACCAACCTGACGGCGGAGACCCTTCGTGTGCACATTGTGATTCCCAATGTCGTGTCGGGGCCAATCGCTCCTGGCGGTCATTGGTCCTACCACTTCACGCAGGGGTCAAGTGCTGGATATGTCGTTTCAACGGGCTACACAGGTCAGATTGCCATTGATCAGTTGCCGCTTCCACCGCTGCCGACAACGACGACTGGCGGCTAGCCAGCAACGTTTCGATCTTCTTGTCGTCAAGATTCTCGACCTAGGCGGCAAGCAGGCTGGGCGCTCGTGCACACCACCCTGTGGGAAAGATTCGGATTACCCCCGAAGGTCCGCTCTTCGCTGCGCTGGTCAACCCCTGGGAGCGCTATCCCTTGAGCGTAGAAAACAGAACAGGGTTCGCAGGAGCAGTCACGGTGACGGGCTGTCCCCATGATTTAAAGACGGCTTCCTTTTTTTCCGTAGTTTTCCCTGAGACTGCAAGTAGCGATGCAGCAGCCGGGAGGTTGTTGGCCTTTTGAATAAACAGGGTCGTGGTTTCTGTCGTTGTCTTATTAGGGTTTGAGTTGCTGGTGAGCGGAATAACAGTAAAGCCAGCGATGGTCTTTTCAGGCAGCTCAACCGCACTCGAACTCTTTGGGTAGTAGATGTTCAATGCAGCGTTAATGGTCAGACTCTGAGCGATTGACGCAGTTGGTGAGTCAGTAGGAAGTAGTTCGATCCACTCATTGACTGCGCCCGCTGCTTGGGTGGTGGTTAGTCCTAGTGCTGACTGGAGAACACTGCTGGCAGAGGTCTCAATGTAGACGGTGGTGCCAATCAGACGCACTTGAAGTACGGGGCTCTTTGCAACCGTGAGGATCTCCTCGGCTTGCACCGAGCCAACCTTACCGGTGAGGGTTTCTGATCGCTTGCCGATGGTGGTCACGTCAACGAAAGAAACGGATCCTGCTTTTTGGACAGCGGACTGCGTGGTGGTGAGTAATGAAGCTGCTGCGGGGCTTCCTGAAGTGCCACTTGAGGAGCCTGAGGAACAGCTCGCGGCGACAAGGCCGACGACAACAAGTCCAGCGAGAGGAAGGAAACGGGGGTGCACGACAAGAACCTACTTCGCTTTTCTCCTCTTCATCGCCGAAAAGGTTCTTTTCCTTCACATAATTACGGAATATTTATAATTTCTGGCAAGGGTTAAAGGAGGTGGAACTCCGAATTGGAAGGGTCCATGACCTAGGCTGGCTCCCGTGCATGACCTCTCCCTTGTTTTCAAGGCCTACGACATTAGGGGTACCTATCCCGATCAAATCGATGAAGAACTTTGTCGGGCAATTGGTTCCGCGGTCGCCACCTTCGCGCGCTGCGAGACGATCTTGGTTGCGCGCGACATGCGGCCTTCGGGGACGGCCTTAGTTGAAGCGTTCCAAGAGGGTGCCAATGCGGTGGGTGTTGGGGTGACCGATCTAGGGATGGCGTCAACTGACTTTCTCTACTTTGCTGCGGGGTCTCTCGATGCCCCGGGGGCGATGTTTACTGCGTCGCATAATCCCGCGCAATACAACGGAATCAAGCTCTGTTTGGCTGGAGCGAAGCCCATCGGCAGAGATACGGGCCTCACCGAGATTGAGGCATTGACCCGTCAGTTCTTGGCAACTCCCGCAGCGGGCATGACCGCTGTGAATACGAAGCAGGATCTTTTGGCAAACTACGCAGAGCATGTGCATTCTTTTGTTGACCTCAAGGGTCTGAAGGCTCTGCGCGTGGTCTGCGACACGGCGAACGGCATGGGAGGCCTTGTCGCTCCGCTGGTCTTCAAGGGGCTGCCCTTTGACGTGAGCATTCTTTTTCCCGAACTCGATGGCACGTTCCCGAATCACCCCGCTGATCCGATTCAGCCTGAAAACTTGGTTGATCTCCAGGCCTCGGTGCTCAAAGAGAAAGCTGACGTCGGTTTGGCCTTTGACGGGGATGCTGACCGTGTCTTTTTGATCGACGAAAAGGCGCAACCGGTCTCGGGGTCGCTCACGACGGCGTTGGTGGCCTCGGCCATGCTCAAAAAAAATCCAGGGTCGACCGTTCTCTATAACTTGATCTGTTCGCACGTCGTTCCCGAAACCATTGCCGAAGAAGGTGGGGTGGGGGTCCGCACGCAAGTCGGACACAGTTATATCAAACAGGTCATGGCTGAGACCGGTGCCGTCTTTGGCGGAGAGCACAGCGGGCACTATTACTTTCGTGACAACTATCGAGCAGACTCCGGAATCATTACCGCCTTGATTGTCTTGGAACTCATGAGCCTCTCTGGTCTTCCACTTTCGGCCATGCTCGAACCCTTCAAGCGCTACGTCGATTCCGGTGAAATCAACACCGAGGTGGCAAGCCCGCAAGCATCAGTTGAACAAGTAGCTGCCTATGCGGCAGAGCATGGGGGCATCATTGACCGACTCGATGGGCTGACGGTGGATTACGGAGACTGGTGGTTCAATCTTCGTCCTTCGAATACTGAGCCCTTGTTGCGGCTCAACGTTGAAGCCGCCGATCAAGCATCGTGCGATGCGCACGTCGCTGAGGTCCTCGAGTTGGTCGCTCGACTCGAGCAGTCGAAGTAAGGTTTGTCGATGGCTGTTGACCCGATGTTGCTTGAGATCTTGGTCTGTCCGATCGATAAAGAGCCGCTCTATTACTTCGAGGGCGACAATCTGCTCTACAACCCGAGGACGAAGACCTCCTATGGCGTGAACGACGACATCCCAGTGCTGTTGCCAACCGAGGGAACGGTGGTCGACGCGGCCGAAGCGAAGCGCCTCGACAAGATGCTCAAGACTGCGGTGATCACTGGCGCTGGACGCCAACCGTCCTAGGCGCTTAGTTCAAACGCTCGACGATCATGGCCATTCCTTGGCCGCCACCGACACACATGGACTCCAAGCCGTAGGACTTGTTGCCATCTTCTAACGCGTTGAGCAATGTGGTCATGATGCGAGCGCCCGTCTGGCCGAAGGGGTGACCTAAGGCAATGGCGCCACCTTTGACGTTGAGTTTGTCCCAGGGGATCTCAAGTTCACGAGCTGAAGGGATGACTTGGGCAGCGAAGGCCTCATTGATTTCAACGAGGTCGATCTGGTCCATCGTCATCCCCGCCCGCTTCAGCGCTTGGCGACATGCTTCAACAGGTCCGAGACCCATGATCTCGGGATTGAGGCCCGAGACGCCACTGGCAATAATGCGCGCCAACGGGGTGATGCCCAGTGCTTTGGCTTTGCTGTCACTCATCACCACAACCGCTGCTGCTCCGTCGTTCAGCGGGCAGGCGTTGCCGGCCGTCACTGAACCACCTTCACGGAAAGCCGGCTTGAGATTTGCCAAGCCTTCGAGCGTGGTGCTTGGCCGAGGGCAGTCATCTTTCGAAATGACGGTCCCATCAGCCAAGGTCACGGGAATGATTTCACGCTCAAAGAAGCCGTTTTCTTGGGACTCAGCGGCACGCATCTGGGATTGGAAGGCAAAAGCATCCATCTCTTCCCGCAAAACCCCAGCGTACTCAGCAACGTTTTCAGCAGTCTGGCCCATAGCGAGGTAGTAGTCCGATAAACCCGTTGGCGCGCTCCAGGGAGTTGTGACGGCAGGTGCTCGTTCAGCGCTGCGTGCTTCAGCTCCAGCAAAGAGGGGATTGTGCGGGCCGGTGTCGGCGGCGCCATTGCCGTAACGTGAGACGGTCTCGACACCAGCGGCGACGAAGATGTCACCCTCGCCTGCACGAATGGCGTGAGCAGCCATGCGGATGGTTTGCAGCGACGAAGAGCAGTAACGGTTCACGGTCACACCAGGGACGTCGTCCATGCCGGCCAAGATGGCGACGGCTCGGGCCAGGTTGTAGCCGGCCTCTCCAGCGGGCTGGGCACTGCCCATCATCAAGTCTTCAACCTCGTTGGGGTTGAGTTGAGGGATCTTGGCCAAGGTTTCTCGAATGGCCAGTGCGGCTAGGTCGTCGGGGCGACATTCAGCGAGGGATCCCTTGACGGCTCGGCCAATAGGGGTTCTTCCGGTGGCGACGATTACGGCTTCAGGCATGAGTGATTCCTCTCAGTGGGCACCCCAGCGGGGCTTTGACGTGATCTTACCTACCAGCCTGTTGTGGTGGCTAACCGGCCCAACAAACTGTAACGTGTTCTAGTAAACCTACCGAACACACCTTAGCCTGGGAGCCCGATATGCAGATTGGATACACGCCGGAGCAAGATGAATTGCGCGCCACCTTGCGTGCTTACTACGACGACCTTTTGACACCCTTGGTCGAAGAAGAGTTGTCCGAGAGCCACGGTATCGGCCCAACGGTGCGACGCATTGTCAAGCAGATGGCCAGCGATGGTTGGCTCGGGATCGGTTGGCCCAAAGAATACGGTGGCCAAGGGCGCAGTCAAGTTGAGCAATTCATCTTTTTTGATGAGTCCATGCGCTCGGGTGCCCCAGTTCCCATGTTGACGATCAATACGGTTGGCCCCACGATCATGGAGTTCGGGACCAAAGAACAAAAAGATTTCTTCCTCCCAAAGATTCTGGCCGGTGATATCCACTTCTGTATCGGCTACTCAGAACCAGGAGCCGGAACAGACCTCGCCGCATTAACGACCCGAGCTGACCGAGACGGTGATGAGTACGTCATCAACGGGCAAAAGACCTGGACGTCACTCGCTGGTGACGCCGACTACATCTGGCTTGCCGTGCGTACCGATCAAGAAGCAAAGAAGCATGCAGGAATCTCTGTGCTGGTGGTCCCGATGAATACCCCGGGTATTGAGGTCGTGCCCTTGTCCTTGCTGGGTTCCCACAACATCAACCAGACCTTCTTCACCGACGTTCGTGTTCCGGTCTCAAGCTGTGTCGGCGGCGAAAATAGCGGGTGGGGCATGATCACCTCGCAACTCAACCGTGAGCGCGTGACCTTGTGCTCGCCGGGAATTATCGATCGTTCGTTGGCTGATGTGACTGCCTGGGCGACCACCACGATGTTGCCCGATGGACGGCGCATTATTGACCAAGAGTGGGTGCAGATGCACTTAGGCAGAGTCCGTGCCGAGTTGGAGTTTCTCCGGCTGATCAACTGGAAGGTGGCCTGGCAGGCAACGCAAGACCACCTCGACATCGCGGATGCATCGACGATCAAAGTCTTTGGTACGGAGTTTTATCTGCGTGCATTCAGGCTCCTGATGGAGATTGTGGGCCAAGGGGGCTACCTCCAGCGCGACAGCGTCGGTTCAGTGCTCTTAGGGCGCTTAGAGATGCACGCCCGATCGATGGTCATCCTGACCTTCGGTGGAGGAACGAATGAAATTCAGCGAGACCTGATTGCGATCTTTGGCCTCAACATGCCGAGATCGTTGCGATAGGAGAGAACGATGGACTTTTCACTGACCGAAGAACAACAAGCGGTTCTCGAATTGGCTCGGCAAATTTTTGCTGACTACAGCGCTCCTGAACAGTTGCGCGGCCTCGAGCGCCAAGACGACCCCCAAGGCCCCTTCGATGCATCGCTGTGGGCTGCACTGGCGGAAGCAGGCCTCTTATCGATCGGCATTCCCGAAGCCTACGGAGGCGCTGGTCTGGACTTTGTGGCTACGACACAAGTTGCCCTGGTCGCTGGTGAGACGGCAGCGTACGTGCCGGTCGTGGCAACCATGGTCGCCGGCGCCGACACGATTGCTCGCTTTGGCACCACAGAGCAGAAGGCCCTATGGCTGCCCCAGATCGCTTCTGGTGAGGTCATTGCAACGGCGGCAACGGCAGAGTTGACCGGCGGCGTGATTGTTGATGCCCTCTCGTCGCTTTCAACGACGGCGAAGAAGGTCGGCGAAGGCTACGTCCTCAACGGCGTCAAAGCCTGTGTACCTGCGGGACTGCGCGCCCAGATTATTCTCATCCCGGCCGCCATAGAAGGGGCTGGCATTGGTGTCTTCGTTGTCGAAAGCTCAAGCCTGGAGAAAGAACGCCAAGAAGGAACCTTCCAACCTGAAGCCCTGTTGACGCTGCGTGACGTGAACGTCAGTGGCGATCGCCTCCTGGGCGGTGACGGCGCCAATGGCGCTGAAATTGTAAGCACGATGGCTATCAACGTCACCGCAGCGTTATGCATGCTTGAAGCGGGTGCCGTGACGTCTGCAGTCAATCTCGGTGCACAGTACACCGCAGAACGTGAACAGTTCGGCAAGAAGATCGCGACCTTCCAAGCGGTCGGCCAGCGATTAGCCGATGCCTACGTCGACGCTGAAGCGATTCGCTTAACAGCCCTTCAGGCGGCCTGGCGCATTGCCACCGGTGTTGATGCCAAGCAAGAGACCGAGATCGCAAAGTTCTGGGCTGCTGAAGGAGGGCAGCGTGTTGTGCACGCCGCCACCCACGTGCACGGAGGTGTTGGTGTGGATCGGGATTACCCCTTGCACCGCTACTTTTTGTTGACTCGCCAGATCGAGTTGACGCTCGGTGGGGCCACGAAGAATCTCTTGGCTCTCGGAAGTGCTGCTGCGACGAAGTAGTTAGGCGTTAATAATTTCAGCCATTGTGCGCAAGGTAGTGAGGTCGCCGTTGATTAACAACGACGTGGCCATGGATTCACGCCAGCCTTCAAGATCATCGCGAATTTTTTCTTTCGGTCCTACCAAGGCGATGTCTTCAACCATGCGGGTCGGCACTGCGGCGGCGGCGTCGGCCTTATGGCCGTCGAGGTAGAGCGCTTGGATCTTGGTGGCTTCTTCTTCGTAACCCATGCGACAAAAAACTTCGAAGTGGAAGTTCACTTCTTTGGCGCCCATGCCCCCGACGTAGAGGGCAATGGCAGGGCGGTAAAGATCGGCCGCAACTTCGACCTCATCGTGGATGATGGTCGGAGCGAATGCCAGGACTTCGAAGTCTTCAGCGCTGCGTCGTGCGTCGGGTCGAGCAAACCCCTCGTCGAGCGCGGCTTGAAAACTGGCCATAGCTTTTGGCGCAAAGAAGATGGGGAACCAACCATCGGCGATCTCGGCAGCGAGGGCGACGTTCTTCGGTCCCTCGGCGCCCAAGATTATGGGAATTTCGTTGCGTAATGGGTGCACGATTGACTTCAAGGGCTTGCCGAGATTCATTCCTCCGGGATAGGGGAGCGGATAGTGCTCGCCATCGTTGGTGACCGGTGCTTCTCGCTTGACAACTTGGCGGACGATGTCAATGTACTCACGGGTGCGCGCCAGCGGCTTTGGGAACGGCTGGCCATACCAACCCTCAACAACTTGGGGTCCTGAGACGCCGAGTCCAAGAACGAATCGGCCTCCCGAGAGGTGATCCATGGTCAATGCCGCCATCGCCATGGCGGACGGCGAGCGAGCGGAGAGCTGACAGAGCGAGGTCCCTAAGCGCAGGGTAGAGGTAGCCGCTCCCCACCAAGCCAAGGGGGTCAGCGCATCAGAGCCGTAGGACTCAGCGGTCCACACCGAGTCGAAGCCGAGGCGTTCTGCCTCGGCGACAAGCTCTGGAGCATTCGCCGGAGGCCCCGAGCCCCAGTAACCAAGTTGCAGTCCAAGTTTGAGATCCTTCATGGTGTTTCCTCTCGTCGTGGTCCCGAGGCCCGTTTCATCGGTTCGATGATCTCGTGCGCAAAGCGCGCCATCTCTTCGTAGCGGCGCTCGTGGATCTGGTCGCTTGGGGTGTCCTGGGGAACCATCATCCACGGGGCGCAGATCAAGTCGGTGACCCCGGCAGCTTCGAACTCCTGATAGAGATCGACACTGGGCATCTCAAAAATTGACATATAAATAGCGAAGTCGTCATTGCTTCGACCTTCTCGCTCGAGGTGTTCTTTCAAGGTGGCCAAATGCGCCCACGCCTCATCGACGCTGTAGGCACCAGCGGCGATCCAGCCGTCACAGAGCGCAACGGCTCGTCGGAACGCAACATCGGAGTGGCCTCCGCCCAAGATGGGCACGGGTTTCGTTGGACTGGGATTGATCTGACATTCGGGGACGTCGTAGTACTCGCCGTGGTACTCAACCCAGCCACCTGACCACAGGGCTCGCAGTGCAGGGATGATCTCATTGAGACGCTTGCCTCGAGTGGTGAACTCCTGGCCGGTTTGGTCGAACTCTTCTTTGCACCAACCAACACCAACGCCCAAGCGAACTCGGTTGTTCGATAGCACGGCGGTCGTCCCGACGGACTTGGTAATCGTCATGAGGTCCCTGAGGGGAGCGATGTAGACCCCCGTCGTAAAGGTGATGGTTTCGGTGACGGCGGCCATGGCGGCAATGACGGTCATCGGGTCAGGCCAGGCCATGTCTTTGTCCCAAAAAGGGGCACCATCGGGGGCTGTTGAGTAGGTATAGCGGGACTCGAGGGAGCGAGGATTGAAGAGGTGGTCCGAGATGTAATTCCCATCAAACCCCAGTTCTTCAGTTGCTCGGGCGATAGGGACGAGCTGGTCCATCTCGAGAAAGGTCACCGACTGGTGGAACCGCATAAATCTCCTCCCAAGCCCATTATTGAGCCTAACTAGAACGTGTTGCAGAGATGTTACCCGCCGCCATAGGGCACGGTTTGACGGAGCAGAAACTAGGCTAGAAGCCTGAACTAGAACCTGTTACATTTTCCTTATTCCTAATCGCGAGGAGGAAGTTGCCAGATGTTTTTAGAAGAGACCAAAGAACAGCAACAGTTGCGTCAAGAGTTGCGTGCGTACTACGCGGAACTCTTGACCCCTGAGGTTCGAGAAGGAATTGCCGCGGGTAACGGTGAGGGTGGCCATGTGTGGCGCGACACCATCATGCGGATGGGAAAAGACGGTTGGTTGGGTATTGGCTGGCCTGAAGAGTTTGGTGGACAAGGCCGTCCAGCAACCGATCAATTTATCTTCTTTGATGAAACTCGTCGTGCTGGTGCGCCGTTTCCCTTCGTGACGATCAACACCGTTGGTCCAACGATGATGAACTACGGAACGCCGGAGATGAAGTCGTATTACCTGCCAAAGATTCTGGCCGGTGAGTTGATCTTTGCCATCGGCTACACCGAGCCGCAAGCAGGCACCGACTTGGCAAACTTGCAGACCCGTGCGATTCGCGACGGTGACGAATACGTCATCAACGGAAACAAGATCTACACCTCAGGTGCTGATGAGGCTGACTTTGTGTGGCTGGCTTGTCGCACCGATGTTGACGCACCGAAGCACAAGGGCATCTCGATGATTTGCGTGCCGACAACAGCCAAGGGTTTCGAGTGGAGTTTGATCACCACCGTTGGAGGGAACACGACGACGGCAACCTACTACGAAGACGTGCGTGTGCCCGTCACCGAATTGGTGGGTCAAGAGAACGAAGGTTGGGGCATGATCACCATGCAACTCAACCACGAGCGCGTGGGGCTGGCTGCCTGGTCGGGACTTGGCCACAAGATGTTCGCTGACGTAGAGAAGTGGGCCCGTGAGACCGTCATGGACGATGGGCGCCGAGTGATTGATCAAGACTGGGTCGCTCAAGACCTGGCCTACTGTGACGCAGAGCTTCAATCGATGTGGCTGTTGAACTGGCGAATGGCAGTGCTGGTTGCGCGCGATGAAGTTGGCGCAGCAGACTCGTCCTTGATGAAGGTCTATGGCACCGAGGTCATCATCGAGATCTATCGACGCCTCCTGGGCATCGTGGGCTCAGTTGGCTACGTTGGCCTTGGATCGCCTGGAGCAATTTTGGGTGGCCGTCTTGAAGAAGCCAACCGCCAAGCACAGATCAATACTTTTGGTGGTGGCGTCAATGAAGTCCAACGAGAAATTCTCGCCATGGCCGGTCTTGGCATGAAGCGCGCCAAGCGTTAGATCGGCGGAGACCACCCATGAGCGTTGATCACTCTGAGGCCCTCGCAGCGCTCGTCGGCATGTCGACGGGCTTTCCGACGGTTGCCCTTGACCTCGTCAATGAGCCGATGATTCGCCACTGGGCTGAAGCAATGGGGGACACCAACCCCGTCTACTTTGATGCAGTTGCTGGCGTGACAGCTGGCCTCGGTGGCATTGTTGCCCCTCCAACGATGTTGCAGGCCTGGTCCATGGTGGGGTTGACGGGAACGCTCAAACGAGAATCATCACGGGGTGAAAAAAAGGACCTTGAGAACGCCAACGACACGATGATGCGCCTTCTCGACGAAGAGGGACTGACCTCGGTTGTGGCGACGAACTGCGAACAAGAGTATGACCGTCCTCTTCGCCCGGGTGAGCGTATTGCCATGCGGGCAACCATTGAAACGATCTCCGACGTTAAAAAGACCGGCCTCGGGGTGGGGCGTTTTACCACCTCGCTGTCGGAGTTTTTCTCCGTCGATGAGTCGTTCCCGAGTGATCCATCGCTCCGAGATGCCGCACTGGCGAAGGCCGAGCGCGTGGGTACTATGAGATTTCGGATTTTGAAATTTGCGCCGCAAGCATCAGCACCGGCAAAACCTCCTCGACCGAAGCCCGCATTAACCCAAGACAATGCATTCTTTTTTGAGGGGCTCAACGAAGGAAAACTCCTTATTCAACGTTGCACCGCATGCGAGACGCTTCGCCACCCACCGCTTCCAGCATGTGGCAAGTGCGAGTCGCTCGAGTGGGACACGGTTGAATCAAAGGGTAGCGGTGAGATCTATTCGTTCGTCGTCGTCCACTACCCGCAGGTTCCGTCGTTTGACTACCCGC
>Ga0164297_10002196_pt1 | contig 19677 bp, 11 predicted proteins | sample GEODES058metaG_FD_113539 | JGI IMG/M metagenome (GOLD analysis project Ga0164297, IMG submission 113539) | Dystrophic lake water microbial communities from Trout Bog Lake, Wisconsin, USA - GEODES058 metaG | ecosystem: Environmental > Aquatic > Freshwater > Lake | place: USA: Trout Bog Lake... | reverse complement strand
CATCATTATCGTCGTCATCGTTATCATCTATACGACGTTTATCTGGCAATTTGGATGTATTTACCAACATTTCTTCGGCACCACCGTCTGCCATTGAATCATCGTCATCGTCATCATCATCTTCATCATCTTCATCTTCCTCAGGTTCGTCTACCATGGAATCTTCGTCTTCAGTATCCAGTTCTTCATCATCATTGTCGGCCATTTTTTCCTCGATGCCGGCACCACTCGCAAGGGACGTATCCTCGCTTTCCATATCACTTTCTTCATTTGGATCAGTGCCCACGTCATTCGGATTCATTATATTGTATTATATTATATTGAATATAATATGATAATTTTTTAAATCAATTTTTATCGCTTCGACATGGGAGTAAAAAATATAAATATGCTTTTACACATAAACCACGAAAATCGTATATATTGCCTAAAATGTGTTTAGTTGCCCGTATTCCAAGTAGTATCGCAGGTGACACAAATATAAATATATTTCAAATTGGCATCGTCATACCTCATATAAATGATTTCCGCCGGTTCTTTGGCATCAACATGGTTTGTTTTACAAGTAGCGTTGGGGCATTTTACGTTGAAAATACGCGGAAGGGTGGGATCCAATTTGGTATACTTATTAATAATATGATTAAATTTTTGTTCACTCTTCTTGAATTGAGTATTCAAAACACATACCCCTTCTTCAGTAATCATATCATCAATGTAACCACATACCCTACAGTAGTAGGTTAATTTATTCGTGTCTTCACTGTTTACTCCAATATAATACATGTTATCGCATTTTACGCAGAATTTCATATTGTTTTCGTATATTACTTATTTTATCATATACTTATATTATTTATCCAAAATCAATTTTTTGTATGTACTCTTTTTCTATTTTTTTTCGTTTTTCTGGATTTCTTACCCCCTATTTTCGAAATCGATCGAGAACGAGAACGAGATTCGTGAGGAGGAACAGGCGGCATCAAACTGTAAAAGTGTTTCTCCAGTTTGGTGTACATGGGGCCCGGTTTGACCGTGTGTTCGGGGTCAGGCGGTCTATACAACCAATCTTTTACGGGTTTTTCTAACACACTGTGCGCTTTTTCATCAATAAGATCGACCATCATCTTACAAATTTCTTCAGGGGTTTTTGTCGGCAAATTCTCCGCAAATATGTTCATATAATCGTTCGATTCAATATCGAAAAATTCGCATTTATATATAGAAAACGGATGCTTTCGGTCTTCGATTATTTCGATATATTCTCCTTGCGTTTTCAAAAAAAATAGCGGAGTTTCCCACGGCGCATTCACATGACTTCTAGGCTTGCGCCACCAAAAGGTTTCAAATGATAGATAATGATTTCTTGAGTTTGCATCATATTCAACATCTAAAAATCTTCCTATCCAATAACCTACTGCTCTGGAAATATGATTCAATTTGTAAATGTAAATCTTCCCCTGTTCTAATTCGTCAAACGGTACTGGCGTGAAATTTTCTTTGATGCTTCCAAGCCATTTACATTTTTCGCGCTTCAATTTCAGCATTTTATTTGTAATTTTTCGGTTATGACTAACAGATTCTGAATTTAAAAATTGTGGGTTTGATACTCTTAACGATTCTAAAATTGGCGGCGAGGATGATAGCAAATCATTATCATTATCTGTAGGTATTACACTTGCACGTTTTCTTGAAAATTTATTACCAGATCCGTTTTGTTTCTTGAACATATATTATATATTTATTATAAAACATAAAAATATAATATTTTACACCGATGAAGATTTAAATCCGCACCCAAAGGGTGCGTTTTAATTCATTTATCGGTAACGTTGCCCTTGAAGACAGAACCGCGCAAGCGCGGTTTTAAATCTTCAAGGGTGTAAAATCTTCAAGGGTATAAATCGGCAAGGGTCTAAATAATGAACCGGCGCACGGCTAAGGGGTTAGTGTTTGCCGGGACAATGTCTGCTAATGTGTTTGATGCGTCATCGTCATCTTTTCCTAATAAATACATTTTGATTTTGGCCGTTACTGCCCCATTACAGGCAAAACAACGGGTGGTTAATTTTTCGGTACAACTAACGCAAAAGGTATGTCCACAAGGTTGGAGGCAAATCTTTACCTCGTTCTCGTAACATACAGTGCAGCAATATTTACTCAATGTCTTTTTATGGGTATCGCAGGTATCAATTGTTTTTTTATAAAGATCCAGAAAATCGGTGATTTTTTTCATTTTACACGTTTCGCTTTCGATTTTAGCCTCGATTTTTTCGTAAACATCACATAGGCTGTTGAGATATTCGGGCTTTATAGAAAAAATTCGTTCTCTCAGTAAGATTGGGTCAATTATCGCGGTTTCCTGGTCTATACCCAAATCGCTCGACAATAAGTCAGAAATAGAGCACCCAGGCTTTTCTAATCTTAAACCGTCAATGCACAGCACTTTTACTTTGTAGAGGTCGATATAGCCCTTTTCCGTCTTCCGAATATTTTTAAAAATCTCCTCCAATTTGTTCTTATATTTGGTCAATTTGGTCACTCTCTCCTTAATTGTCTTTAGTTCACCTAATTTCGCAGTAACCATCGTATTAATGTTCTCTATTGTCTTTCTAAAATCCTGCTCTTTCAAATATTCTTCGTCATACTCATACGGTTCTATAGCCTTGTTCTCATACTCTTCCTTTAGTTTATTGAATTTTAACATCATTTCTGTGGCATTATAATCAACAATAGACGGTTGCATATACGAATAACACTATTGCGCCGTTATTTTTATGTCGTTTCAGTTACACTTTCACGTATTTTCTGCGAAGCGGCGCGTGGCAAAGGTGTAAACATTTATAAATTATAAATTATAAACTCATATATTACTATTTATTCAAACATCCGGGACATTTGTGACAACGCGTTTCCAACGAAAATCCGCATGTTTCGTCCCACCAACACGTTTCACATATTTTGTGTTCTGAAACAGTTGCCATCTTCAGACATTGAATCGGTACAAACTTGCCCCGACCCGTTTTACACATACAACACACTGTGAAAACCTCGTGGTCTTGATCCATTTTCATAAGGTGGTATTTCTATCGACAATCTGTAAACATTCAATTTTACGACTTTTTAGAATCCTAAAAATTGAATTTTCAAAAGTAAATAAAAATAGAGCAATAATATAACATAGTCGGTGGTATGTCATCTGCCACACCTGGTACTAAAAATGCTAAGAAACTTAAAATTACCACAACAAGTATGTTGAAAGACAATGAATACAAAAACTATCAGGATTTTATTCGACGTCACTACATCGATAAGGACGATAAAAATACTCACATAACAAATACCCGGATTGGTAATCCGGGGGGTAAATACCATATTCCAGACGAAGAATATGGTACATTTCTTGAACTCTATTATCGAGACATTGTTTCACGAGGAGCCGACGAATATCTTACGGAGAAACAGTTGGTAGAAGGTGGGCCGATCGCGGTGGATGTTGACCTGAGATATCCGTACGAAATAACGGAAAAACAGTACAAGAAAACGCATGTTGACGATTTGGTGTATCTTTATTTAGAGGAACTCAAGAAGATCTTTCGGTTCGACGACAAGGCCAAGTTCCCAATATATATTTTCGAAAAAGCAAATGTAAATCGGCTCGAAGACAAACAACTCACGAAAGACGGTATTCATCTTATTATTGGCATTCAGTCTGACCGCATTACACAAACTATTTTGAGAAAACGTGTCATTGAAGAGATTGCCCAGACGGAATCTTGGATTTCGGTGCCTATTGTCAACAGTTGGGAGGATGTGTTTGACGAGGGTATCAGCAAAGGTCATACCAACTGGCAACTCTACGGCTCACGAAAACCGCAACATGAACCTTACCGTTTGACTCATTACTACGAGATTGAGTATGACGGCGATGACGGTGAAATGATTTGTACGGATCTTAATATTAAAAAGTTTGATATGGAGAGCGATTTCAAAAAACTGTCGATCCGTTACAAGGATCATTTGGCGCCCATTTTTACTACCGAATTTTACGACATTCACCAAAACATCGAGTCTACGGGATTGAAAAAAAATGTCTCCAGAAATAACTTGATCATGGACGGACTCCCCAAAAAACAACAGGTTGCCGTGAACGTCCTTCAAATTCGTAACCAAACCGATTTGGACCATGCCGTCCAACAATTTTTAGAAAGTTTACCGTCCAACGAGTTTGAGCTGCGCGAAGCGTACGAATATACGATGATTTTGCCGGAATCATACTATGGTGAGGGTTCTTACAACAAATGGATTCGGGTGGGCTGGGCTCTCTGTAACATTTCGTACAAACTCTTTATTGTCTGGGTGGCGTTCAGTGCCAAATCCAAAACGTTCGTTTTCAGTACAATTCACGAACTGTTTGATCGGTGGAAAGGATTTCAAACCAACAGTGACGCCGGTTTGACCAAGCGATCTATCATGTATTGGTGTCGCGAAGACGCACACGATGAATACGAAAAGGTCAGATCCAACAGTATCGATTTCCATATTGAACAGAGCATTCGGGCGTGTTCCTTCAACGGTAAAATGGAAAAGGGTATAGGGTGTGGCGACAGTGATATCGCATTCATTTTGAAACAGCTTTTCAAAGACCAATATATTTGCGCAAGTGTAAAACATGACAAGTGGTTTCGGTTTGCCAAACACCGTTGGGTAGAGGACGAATGTGGTACATCACTTCGTCGCCATATTTCCGAGGAACTGCGCGAGTTGTACCGTAAAAAGTCTGACGAAATCGTCTCGCGATCGTTGCTTCAGCGTGGTGTGAAGGATGACGAAGCGAAACTCAAACAGTGTGAAGAACAGTCCAGCAAAATGATGGAAATTGTCGTAAAACTTTCGCGAACAAGTGACAAGGACCACATTTTGAAAGAAGCCCGGGAACTCTTCTTTGATCGCGAGATCAAATTCTTGGATTTGTTGGACAGCAACCCCTATTTGATGTGTTTCAAAAACGGGGTATGGGATTTCAAAGAAAAGGTTTTTCGTGCGGGACGCGCCGAAGACTATGTTTCCAAATGTACCAACATTGATTACCGCAAAATTGACAAGGTACGTGACGCCAAAATTATAGAAGAAATTGAGGACTTTATGGCCAAACTGTTTCCGATTGAACCGCTCAGAAAATATATGTGGGAACATTTGGCGTCCTCGCTTATCGGCGTAAATTTGAATCAAACATTTCACATGTACATCGGTGGCGGTGAGAACGGCAAATCCGTTTTAACCGACTTGATGTCTCAAATCATGGGTGACTACAAGAGTGATGCTCCGTTGTGTTTGATTACCCAAGCACGTATCAAACAGGGTCAGGCGTCTCCAGATATTGTGGCGCTCAAGGGTATTCGTTATGCCGTCATGCAAGAACCTTCCAAGGGAGACCGTATTAACGACGGTGCGTTGAAAGAGTTGACCAGCGGTACCGAACCCATTCGTGGTCGCAATCTGTTCAGTGCGCCAATTACATTCGTCCCACAGTTCAAATTGATCGTATGTACCAACGAACTGTTGGAAGTCAAGACCCGGGATCACGCAACTTGGCGCCGTTTTCGTGTGGCAGATTTCGTCTCTCTGTTTACCGACAACCCCACCAAAGATGATCCCGAAAAGCCTTATCAGTTCAAAATTGATCGCAAACTGAAGGAACGGTTTCCAGAATGGCGCGAAGTGTTCATGTCCATGTTGATCGATATTGTTTTGCGCACAGACGGACACACTACAGACTGTCAAATGGTCATGGAATCCACGAACAAATATCGGGAGCGCGAAGACCATATTGCGGAGTTTATTCGCGACAAAATTGTCATGGATCCCGCCGGAAAAATCACCAAAACCGAGGCCACCAACGAATTCAAGCTGTGGTACGAGAGCAACTACGGTCGCGGCGGTCCGACTACCAAAGAGGTCCACGAATATCTCGATAAAAAGTTGGGCAAGTTCAAGGCGGGTAATATCAATGCTTGGGTCGGTGCCAAGATTCGTATGGATCGTGATATAGTGATCGATCCAGACGAATTCGAGTTTGAAGACGATTGATTGACTGACCCTATAACTTGTAAAAATTACTACAAATAATGTAGAACAGGATAATACCAAGTATTTCAATCAAAATATGCCAAGGAAAATGAGGACACAAGTCCAACATTTTTTCACAGTTGTATTTTTCGTTCAAGAATAAAATTATTATGGATATTATTATGACAAAAATAATATTTATTTTTTCTTTCATGGTTCTATTCAAGAGTGGATAATAATAGAATAATACCGACAAAAATAACAATGCTTGGCTAAAAATATAATAAACTACATTCATATTACAAAATGCGTATATATCACAAAAAATTAAAAATACGTAAAATAAAATGAATGGGATACTAGGCAGTTTTTGGACATAGTTATAAAAGAAGAATAGAAACGCAAAATTTATACAATAAGAAAGAGCGTGTGTTATGTTTATTTGTATAGAACCTAAGATATGGATACTATGTGAAAAAACGTGGAATGCTTCAAAACATAATATGACGAACAAAAGTAGAAACGTGTAGGTGTGTTTTGTTTGTAATAAGAAATAAAAAATGATCGCACAGTTGATTAAGTTCGCCAAGGATGAATAAGGTTGCGCTATGCCTTCCTTGTTTGGTTTTTCACAGGTATTGAACGGAAAGGTGTATTCACTCATATATTGTAAACATATTTATTTACCGTCCATTATTCCATGAAAAATTTGAATGTTCTAGCGTTTACGTTGGGTGGTTTTATGTTGCGCGCGACGTTTGTTTTTGACCGTGCCGCCTTTCAATTTGTGCGTCAACGATTTGATTTTGGTCCATTCTTCTGAAGTAATCTGCGTCGTGTACGTATCCGTATAATCGCCCTTTTTTATATTTATCTTCAAGAGGAATTTGGCGTTGGGATCAAGTGCGTTTCCGATTTTACTCGCGGTCATACTCTGGATATTTTTTTCGCGTATTTTGTTCAAAGGTCTCCAAGTGGGGGGAATGGGGGTCCACGTATAATCATCCAACATTTCGGCTAAAACGGTTTTTGACGGGGATCTCGATTTGGACGCCGACCGTGATCTGGATATCGACTTGGCGGGTACCCAAGACGACATTCTATACGTTATATTTAGAAAAAATGGTTAATACATGGTTCCTTGTTCTCGCGAATACTTATTCATGTCCCAGTATGATTCGCCGCTCATCACCGAATACAAATAAAGCCACACCGTATAAGCGTAGTTTTCTATGTAAAAAATCACAAAGGGATATATCGCAAAAAGCAAAATGATGAGAATCTTGGGTATCGTCGACAATTTTTCGGTCATTGTTAAAAAAATTACCAAAAAACATCCAATACACACGTAAACAATGAATAAAAAGTAGTTGGCACTTACCAGTGAATTGTATTTATCGTATTTATACACAAATTGCTGATTGTCAGTAGAATACATTTCATGTTTGGTGTTGATGGTGTTTTCCAATGAAACGTTTTGTGCTTTCACCAAAGGATATGCTTGAGTGTAATCTTGTCCATTTTTATTTACCGGATATTTCGATTTTGTGCTGGGAGCCGGCTGTACTGCAGGAGCCGGCGACGGAGATATTCCGATAGCGTTTAAAATTGTCGGGTCTAAATTGGGAAAACAACTTGATGCGATCAAAGATGTCATATAATATAAAAACTGTTTCTTATATTATTTGGTTATTTTTTTCCCTTTTTGTCCCCCCTTCGATTAGGTCCGTCGATTAAGTACTACTACCTCCAAATAAGCTGCTAATGTCTGTAATAATCATATCGTCACTGTTTGCCAAAGAGCATCCCGCGGCAGGAGTATAAGGAATCGCATTTCCGTAATTGTCGGTTCCGCAACAGTCTTTTCCAACACATGTCGGGGTAGATGAACTCGCCGCATCTGTACCAGATGCCCCCGTCGCGCCAGATGTAGTTGACGTAGATGTGACCGGTGCATTTGACAAAGACATGTCGGGTGGGGTAAGAGAAATTTCATCGTAATTCATGAGATCACGGCTCGTCAATTGATAATAATATACTAAAATCACTACAATCACAGTCGCAAAATCAAGCATAATCAAAAACATGTAAATCACGTCGGGAATGATGGGAAATGCTTCACGGAAACGCTGAATAATAAAATAAATGACTAAACCAATAACTAAAGCGATGGCCATTTTCGTGTATACTTCGTACCGTTTTTGATAATTTATGTTTAAAAAAACAATACGGCGTTGTCCACTTACGGCGGCATCAATGTTTTGTTTTTTCATTTGTAAACGATCGTTTTCGGTAGTTAGAATAGTGTTTACGGTTTTTTGACTGTTTAATAGGTCTCCTGATGCGCTATTGGACAACGCATACGCAGACTGCGTCGTATTCATTTGTTGGTTCAAAAGTGAAATCGCATTTTCCGAATTGGTATTTACCGCAGGATCTATCGGTATCTTTGATAAACCCAATAGGTAATTCTTTTGTAAATTTAAATTAGATGTTAAGTCAAAATGTGGTGCCGGGGCGTTGGACATATATACTATAATATAATATAGTATATTATTCTGGTATACCATGTATTGTAATGGCAAAGATGTAATTACTCAATCTCTCGCTAAAAATACGGCTAAAATAAGAAATGATACTGCGCTTATAGATGCCAAAGTAAACATGCGATTTTGTTCCAGTAACATGACTTGTGTATCACGTTTCAAACCATCGTCCAATGTGATAAGGGGCGTTTTCTCGTTCGGTCGGTTGACATACAAATCTGGAATAATCGATTCGCTACTATTGAACAAATATTTCTGACTTGCCAAATTATTCGATAAATCTGTATAACTATTCAACAGGCGCATTTTTTTATTGTACTCGTCGTTTATATTATCTTGCAACGCCGCATAATCTGTTGCCGCAGGATATATTTTTGTTTCAATGTTTGATTTAATGGTTTGCTCGACACTCATCGTTGCGTCGCTACTCATACCCTCGCGATAGTTTTGAAATGTTTCGTTTTTGATTAAATTAAATATTTTACTGTTCGCTTCTTGATATGGTTTTGAAGCACAATAATAGGTAAGGTTCTGGGCATTTTCACCTGGAAAATAATTAACAACATAGTCTGGTTTATCGATTCCATACAGCATGTCCATGTTGTTAACAACTTCTCCGCACGCTGTATTTATTTTATACGTCTTTTTGTTAAAGGTCGAACTCTTTATATTAGACGGTACAGAAAAATAAAGCGGGTTCGCATTGCTGGTGATATCTGTATAACATGTTTGTTTTCCCGTCGAATCTTTTGTCAAAAAATAGTGTTCACATTTTACCTCACTGTCACATTTGGATTTACAGTCGGCATTATTTGAATTAAAAATTACATTATAATTTACATTGTTATTGTTTGGAGTAATGTAAGGATAAACATCTCCTGTAACTGGTTGTGCGTATCCACTTTTTTTCAGTATATTATTGTGAGTATTCGGAAGATAGTAAATGTTCGTAGTTGAATTTAAATACTCTCCCAAAAATTTCTTTCCGTGTAAACCTCTGGAATTGATACGGTATAGATAGAACATTTGGGCATTATTATCAACATTCAAAACTGTAGTATAATTATATTTATTTACTCCTTCTGTAACGACACTATATGGGGTGGCACAGTAATCAAAAATCAAATTACCGTTGAAAAACAACAGTTTGAAACGGCCGTCAGATGAAACGAGTTCTTGGACATCTTTGGGCATCTTTTTACCCATCTCGATCATATTTGTTGCCAACGGATTTTGTACCCATTTTGGGTTCACCACACACTTACTCAAATCAAATTTGAATTTGGGGTCTACAAATTTAGATAGATTTTTTTTACTAATTATGGTGCCATTCGCGTCCTGTACTTGTAATGTGGCATCTTTCCCCAAAACGATACGATAATTATAAGAGTCGCTTTTCGGAGTGTTGTCTTGGTCCATGGGCATAGGAGTACTGTTGGGATTTCCTTGATAACTGTATCCTATTACTAATTTGCCACTGTTAGGATCCACATATATTTGTTTATCGGTAACATCGGTGACGCTTTGCGAGTAACTGTAGTTCGTGATAAACTGTGGATTGGTTTTCTTATCTTGGATTGGATTACCAAATTTCGCATCATATTGATTTCCCGGAATATTCAACGCATTTTTGTTCACCGCGTTCTGTGCGATACCCGTTACATCTTTTTGTTGTGCTTCACTTTTTTGTGTAGTCGTATATTGTGTACTTTCCGTTGTTTGAGTGTACCCTGTAGTATATGTGCTTATTTGTTGCTTCCCGCTGTAAACATTCGTATTTTGACCAGACGGTTGTGTTTCAGGAACCCAACTTTGGCTGGTTACCGTATACGGGGTAGTAACACTGTAAGTGTAAGGCACGGTTGATCCATAGGTTGCCGAATCTATATTCAACGGTATACCAGTAGGTAGGGCAATTGTTGTATCCGTGCCTTTAGCTTGACTAGATGTACCTTTTCCCGCATAAGTTACTGCCGTTGGTATCTGAGTTTTTATATGTTGTAATTTTGGATTCAATTTCAAAGAATAGAACGAGGGTAAATCGTACTCTGGAGACGGGTCCAAAAAATAACAAGAATACAAATTCGCAGAATTTGATACAAGTGCCACGTACAAGGTTGTTTTCAAGTACAGTTTACCTTTATTCGTGATTGTAATAAAATTGGGAGGTGACCCGGATTTACCCGGAATGATGGTGGTTCTGTCAGGTTTGTTTACAATTAAAACGGGAATATTGGGAAGTGTAACGTTTTGTGTCACAATATGTACGCGCATGGGTACACAATCGCCTTGTGTTAATTCAATTGAAAAACTGTTTCCATTTCCGTTTTTTAATTGTTTATTATTATTAATATCCGCGTTTTCGTTGGTATAATCATAAAGCGCGTTGTTGTTGCTTATCCATAATTTAGAAAATATTTTATTGTCAACACTTGCTTGGGGTATAGTAAATGTCCATAAACCACTCACATCGGGAACAAAATATCCAAACACTTCGACCGCATTTCCGGCATTTATAGTAATGATAGCATTACTTAACGGAGAAACGGATTGGTTTTTAATAAAAAAATTTACATCACCGTCAATATAATTATTTGCGCTCATTTGAATAAAATTCAGCCCCTTTTGAACTGTATAAGAACCGTTTCTTAAATTGTTTTCATCTGTCCATACGGCATCATTGATAACTTTTTCAGCGTTCTGTAAACACATTTTCAACGTATCGGGGGTTTTCCACATTTGTGTATAAGACAAATTATAGTAAGAATATTCGTCGTTACATAGAGGGCCTATGTCCACCAAATTTGGTACATATTTGGCATCGTAATTTGTATCAATCTCGGCGTAACTGTAAGAAGAATTATTATAATTATTGTGTACGTTACCATAAATTTGATTTATTTGACTGAAATTTGAGGTAGTTGCTTCGTCACTTGACATAATACTATTAAATTATATATATATAATAATATTATATAAACCACGTGAATTCGTTATAACTATTTACATATGAACAAACATATAGTAAACAAGTGAGGTAGCTAAAGTTGTCCACAAGATTGTCACATAGATCCCAGAGTCTGTCAATAATTTTGAATCACCATACATCGAATGTTGCATGTTGTTCAACTCATACAGTTTATTGTCCAAATCACTACGTAATTTCAATATTGCGTCGTGTTTGTTTTGGATTTTTGTAGTTTTATCCGCGACAGTTGTCCTGTCTGATGTTCGAGGATAATATGTGGCGTTGGCAGAAACTAAACTGGTATATGTTCTTAAACTCTTATCCAGGATTTGATATGTCGCCAAATCTGTAACATTTTGTAAAGTTGCGTATTTTTTAGATAATTGTGCGTCTGTTGTATCAGGAGATGGGTAACTTAACAGGGGTAACATGTCGCCATTTCCCGTATGTTTTTGGTTATATTTATAAGTCATAAAATTCGTATATTCTGCGTTAAAATCGTTCAGTTGTTTTAATATTACCGTTTGTATTTTGTACATATCATCTTGTGGACAAATTGGTACTTTTACTCCGTAGGATTTAATGTTCAAATTACTATCCAACAAATTCTTAGCCTTACTGTTGTCTTCATCTTTATACAACACGGTTTGAGGGCAAATCGCATTTCCGTTTTCGTCTTTGATCGGAATGTAACTTGGGTCGGGTTTTCCCGTCGCCGCAATTTCCCCGGTCATTCCTTCCTCGATACTCATGTTAGTAAATCCAGAAAATACTTTTGGAAGCAATTGTTGTTGTATCATGCTGTACGTGATGGATGAATCCGAACTGACAAATAACATATTCCCCAATTTTCCGTCGAACGGTTCGAAATTGTTGTATGTTGCCATGACATATACCTTTGACGTGGCAATCGGAAACCAACATCTTGGCAAATTGGTATTTGTTACTATATTACCATTAATGTATACATTCCAATTTTGGGTGTATGGCCATTGCGATGTGCTCGTGTTCACATTGCCAATAACACACACATTCAACCATTTACCCGTCGGTAAGGTTATCACACAATCTGAAATATTGTCATTTCCATTCGTCATGTTACTGCCGTTAGTTGTAGTTGCCGTTCGAATATGAAGATTAGTGGTATTTGGACACAACCACATACCTAACGCTCGCTGGTCTGAACCGTTGATATCAGGAGTTACTCCAATGACTTGATGCCAACTACCGTCCCTCACCGCAGAATTAATGTAAATATCAAATGAAATGGCCAAATTAGATTCAAGTACCACGGGTTGTCTATTATAAAATTTATACATTTTGGTCGGAGTAACAATACTTCTCGTATCCACCCCTTCTTTGATGGGCTGATAAACATTATTTGCGAAAATCACTAAACATATAAAAATAATTAAAAAAAGTATTAACCAAGTGAACTTCATTATATAATTAAATAAGATTATATAATTATCTACTTTCGGTGTTTTCTTCGTCGCCGGGTTCTTCGTATTTTGTTTCCTCCCACAGGATCTAACAATGCCTTCAACATACCCGTATAATACAAACGTTCATGTTGTTCCATATATTCACTGTAATCGAACGCAAAGTGTACGCGACTCACCTGTAAAAATTTATCAAATAATTTCGAAGGTGTATTTTCTTCACCGCCTTCGGTAAAAAGGTGTTGAAACCACTGAGATCCGAGCATGTCGTCTATCAAACGTTGAGGAAATTCTTCTGGTATCGAATTACCCATGTTTTTCAAAATACCCAGACGCCGTAATCGTTGGTCTCTATCCATACTCAAATACAGTTCATCGCACCAAGTTCTCATTTTTTTAATGCCCATTCTGCGAAAATTCATTGCGGTCAAATTTCGCATGTTTCGGGTGTCTTCGGGTTCCAACGCGCGTTTTTTAGTCAAATTCAGTTTGACAAATTCGGGATAATTCGTTTGTTTGCCTAAAATATGCATTATTTTATCGTACTCTGATGGGTCGAAATCGCCCAATTTCCGTGATGTTTCCGGTGTCGGTTTTGAAATCATTGTATCAGATATGTTTGGCGATAACGATCCTTGAATCAACGGTGTATCATTTTCTTTCACAGTTTGTTTTTTCGGCATAAATACCCAATCTTATACAAAATATCTAGATTTTATTCATAATCGTCCGGGTCGCGGTCTTCCGCATAATACACTCCGTCTTGATATTCGTCACCGAATTCTCCGAATTGTATTCCCTCGTCGTCCTGCTGATGTGCCGCATCTTCCGCCATTTCACGGTCCAAATCTTCGGCACTGCGGCCCGTATCTGGAACCAGTCCCACTCCGGCCCCCATGTCGCCCAAAAACGCATCCGCCGCAGACTCTTCGCGTTGGCGCTCATAAGTGGCCTTGTCGTAGTGTACCAATCCCTTTTGCATTCCCGCATTCCAACGACCCATCTTGTATTTCTTGAACAGGTTCTCGATTTCACGTTCGTCGTCCTGTAAACTTCCCAAATAGTCTGTGATACGTTTCTTTTCCTGTTTTTTGGAAAGTCCCACCTTTTTCGCAATTTCTTCGTATGTATAAAAATACGACTGGTTCTCCTTATCCAATTCTACAAAGGCCAACAACAAACTCGCCACCCTTGATTTCAATTCCGCCTGGTTGCCCATTTCAATTTGGATATCCTCCAGTTCAGTGGTTACCTCGCCGGCATCTTCTTCCGTCGTAATATTTTCTGACCGAATGCTCTTGGATTCGTCCGCTTGGTCCAATATTTCTTGTTTACGCCGTTTTTTTGCGGCGACGGAATCCGTATAAAGCATCTCGGGGTTCTCCGAACACACGATATATTCATACATTGTCGAATACAACAAATAAATGTAGAGGAAATAGGAGGTCTGGGTGTCAAACATGGAATGGAATTCGCGATCAGCTTTTGCGATGGGCGAATAAGTGGGCAATTCACTTACCAATAAAAATATATCGTTCAATCTTTCGCGGACTTCGCGCAACAAGATTTGGAGAACCCGGTCGCCGAAAAATGGACGTATTCCCTCCCAAAATTTACTGTGAAAGTTCTCCAAATCGCGGTTATGAACCGCGGCCAGATCCCAATGTTCCGGAATTTTGTTGTATATCTTTTCTTCAAGTATCATCTGTGGTAATAATTTTGACATCATATATACCGAATTCTTACCCTGTTGTACCGTTTTATACAAGCTATCCTTTGTAAACACAAGGTTCTCCGAATCCGTCATGCCCCTTTCCAACGGGGAAAGCAACCACTCTTGGAAATCGGAGAACTTGGCGTCCGAAAGATTACCATTTTTATCCATAAAATTAATGATGGCATAATACATTTGTTCATTGGCCTTGTAAAGGTAGTCTTTGAAACGGTCCAATTCCGGCCGGGGTTCTTCCGTCATTTTCTGAGGGTCAAATCCGCTGACGACCTCCGCCAATCTCTGTCGAAAAATTTCCTCCACCACCACTGACTCTCGTTGTTCAAAACTTTCCAACAAATCCCGGAGAACATCTACTTGAGTATATTCACGTGGTTCTTCTATTTCTATACGATGCTGATTATGTACTAACACCATCAACTGGTCCAGGTTCTCGGGCTTGTACTGTTTACCGTTCATTTTGAAAAACTCGATTTTATCGTAAATAGACCATTCCGGTTTATACCCCGATATTTTCGACCATTTTTCAGGACATACGGCCAAATAGGCCTCTGGTATGGGGAGTTCGTTATCAAAATTACAATAGTGGAAATACGCATCATAGATATTTTCCGTCAACGAAATATCGCCGATCATTGGAAAGGAAGTTCCCGTGAATCCCGGGTGGTACAGTACCGATCCTTTGCTACTCAATACGTGTATATCTTGAAGCATGTTCGACAAATATCCCACCGTTTCCATGTATTGGAGAATCGCCGGGTTCTCTTTGGCAAAATAACGAATCGGCTCTGGATACAGAGGATCTTGACAACACGCGTTCTCGAGGTATGGAATCTTACTGGATGTTTTCAGTAAAACGTCCTTGGTTTTGACAATACGGTTGATTGCTTCAATGATCGCATATCCATACTGTAGAATACGGCTGCGTATCATACTCAGATGTGTGCGTTGATCGCGATGGCCTTTGGTAATCAAATCCATCATTTCTCTCTCGTATGCGGCATTTACCGGTCGTAACTTGGAAATAACGGAAAACTCTACGACCGGGGGTAGAAAAGATCGCCATCGATCCAGTGCATGGTCTAGGGGTACTACTTCGTTCGGGTGTAACAGCAAATATTCACGTTTTGCCACATACATTTGTTCGATATCCGGTCGGTTCGGTAATATGATTTTTTCCAACATTTCGCGTATTTTTGCGGAATACGTTTTCAAATCCAATTTTTCGATGGCGTTCCACGGAACCGTGCTACTTTTCATCTTGTAAAGAACACACGCGAGGTATTCAATGCCCGAAATGTCCTCTACCCCCCCATCAAAAGGATAACCACCAAACGACCGAACACACCCAGGAAACGTTTTTTTCGTTCGAAACGACGGAATCGCGGTTTGTATTGCCACCAACAAACACGAAGCAAGTGTCCAAAACATGAAACGATCACGGTAAATGTCGTACGGTATCGGACGAATGCCCTTTTTCTTTTCCATGGCCTGGGCGTGTTTTTCGTATACTTCGGCACTTTGAACGTGTTTCTCCAAAATTTCCCCCGTAGCTATCATGACAAAATGTTGTACAGATTCCACCGGAATACCCATGTTATTACATAGAGCCGCGGTAATGTTATAAATCGTCTGATTCATGGCGCTCTCAAACACCTCTTTGCCCACCTTGTTCATCGAAACCCCTACATTGGCGGTGGCAAACATGTTCTCCAATCGGGTTTCCAGATCTTCTTCCATCACATCATGGGTTACGATGCGAAATCCTTCGTCGGTAAACGCGTCTTCCGCGACAAAATCGATTTTCCTCAAAACCTTACCGGTATAACGATCCACAATTGAATCTCCGTCATCGCTGATGATTCCTACGGTTCGGCATATTTCATTCAATTTGGACATATAATCTCCTTTGGAAACATAGGTCATTGCCAATTTATAGAGACTTTGTGGAAAGAGGGGCACATTGGTCTCTCGACAATATAACCACGCCGGATTTTCGTCCAAATCGTCTATCATGGGTTCTCGACAGTACATGTCTACAAACTTGACAATATCTGCCTGACGTTTTTGAAAGTCGTCTTGACTCAATACCAATTCAGAGAGTGATCGGTACGGCGATTCTACCTGGTCGTCCTGAATCAATAGTTTCCCAATTTCGTACGCCATATTGTTGTATTTTTCCTGACGAATGACGTTCAACCGCCGTTCACGTACAATCCGTTTGAAATCGTTTTCAAGACGACTCTTAATCGCCTTTTCCAGTTCTTCGATGGATCCCGTAACACGACGGTCAAATTCATCTTTCATGCGCTGTTGGGTCATTTCTTTCAACCGTTGTTTTACGAGGTCCGTAGGCTCACATACGTTAGTTTTTTGGTTTTTAAAACAGTCGGACTGTATATTACAGAAAAGTGTATTGTTATCGATAAATGCCTCTTCGTCAATAGTGGTGTCGTGTACCCACTGGTTCTTCACCCGTCGATAGTAATAATTTCTCTGTACTTTGAATCCGCCTGTTACCAATTCCGGCGACGATGGTGCCCACGGCGGCGAATCGGGCGAGTTGCGGGTAATTTGAACCACACAAAACATCCCTTCGAGAACCCGTTTTTTCCCTTCGACGAGGGTCTTCGCCAAATCGCCCGCGCTTTCCATCGATAATTTATGTTTTGTCATGAGGTTCATCGTCAAAAATTCCAAAAATTCGTCGGGTTTCATTTCCCGTTTCTCCTTTTTATAACTGTCCAACAGAGAATACACCGTGTCGTCCATGTCCTTGTCGAAAAATACATCCTCCTTACCGTTGTCTTGAGTCATTGCCGTCATGGTGGTATATTTTTTGGCCAAATAACGACGGGTACAATCGTTGGGTTTGATCTTCTCCAAGTCGCTCAAGTTATCGAGATTGCCCGGTTCAAATGCTTCCAATAAATTTCCCGGGGTAGAGAGGGTTTTGATCATCATTGTAGTCACCACGTCGGTCAGTAACTCGGCATTGTCCGTTTGTATGGCATTATACAGTATTTCGCTCGCAGAAAACATTTCCCACGCCGCAGGTTTGGCGTCTTGTGATTCTTCTTTCAACTTATAAGCGTCTTCCATCATACCCAACAATCCGGCATTTTCGTATAAAATTCGTTTTATTATATTCATTTCACGCGACGGTCCTTGAGAACTGCGTCTCACCAAACGTTTGAACAATTCCAGACGATTAACCAATTTCTTTTTCCAGTCGACAATTTTATGTTTAATGTAATAACGTATTTCGTCATATTGACGGTACGTCAGATCGTTCGCATAAATATAAAACGGCTCCAGTTCTTTGACAATATCTACCATCGACAAATGATGCCGCAAATATTTGCGTATGATGCGAAACAAAATGCGAGTTTTGGGAACCACCACATTCAAATACTTCTCAAATTTGTTCTTGTTGTTGTCCAAATGCGAATCCAAAAAATATTCCTTCATGGTGGTTAAAAATTCATTCGGAGGTTCTTCGTTGGATTTTCGAGAACCCGTGTTTAAATAATCGTCGCCATACAGTATTTCCCGTTCCAAATCGTCGACAAAATGAATATCTATGTCCGTATTTTTTTTAAACAGCCGGAAAAGAGACAAATAATTGTGATGTAAGTTTGTTTTTGTCAGTAACTTGGTTCCCGGCAAGTGTATATGCGAGAACTTCACCGCGGGTTCGGGCAACAACACCAAGGATTGAATCGTCATTTTATCGTTGGGAGTAAATGTTTTACTTACATGTTCGGTTTTACCTGACCTTAGTACCACCTTTTCCTTTTTATTTGTGCCCAACTGGTACCGCTGAATGACAAACCGACGACGATTCAATGCGTCTAATTTCCCCGGTCGCGTGTTTGAATCGCTGACTGTACTGTAAAAGTCTTCCAAATTACTTACAATCGTATCGTACGCGGTCATAATCGGTTGTTGAATGGTCAGACCGGCATCACAAAAATTTTCGGGAACCACACATGTATGAATATCGTTCAACTGATGAACCAGATATTCGTATTTATTGACCCCATTCGGCAACGTATTTTTCGTATACTGTTTGTACAACTCGCGTTCTTTCTGTATTTCGTTGTCTAAATTTGCCACAATCACGTCTGAAATGGGACTATCTTCGTCGATTTCGCGTTCCATAGTCGGATCTACCCCATACATGTATCTTCGTTGTTTCACTACCGGAAGAATCCACGAAAGCTGAGTATTCAATTCCGTCAATTTCTGTACCAACGGCTTGTGTAGCGGTCCCAACTGAACGTACCCCAATACATTGTGGTTGGTATCAAATTTGGAAAACATCGAGCGCAGTTGTTTAAATCGCTCAATAAGAAGATGAACCCGATCCAAGACGTCTTTTGTGCGGCGACTGTTCGGAATCATAGAAAGCAATTCGTCCATCAAATCGTTGGCCTGTGTTTCGATACCGTAGCGGCGCTGATTTTCCGGGATTTCAACCACTTGTTCTAGATCTTCCAATTCTTCACCAAACGTGACATTGTCCGCAGACAAATACAGAGAATTAAGGGTATCAAACAACTCCTTGTCCGGTATTTCGACATTTTCTGTTTGAATGATGGATCCCAGGGTAGTATTCAAGTCCTCTTCCCGCGTGTTCATATCTACCGGAATATCCACCTTTTCTTCTTCATCACCTTCATTCGCATCTACATTTTCCATACTGGCTCGCCGACCTTGGTTTGCCATCGATGGACGATCGCGCAGTTCAATACGCTCAAACGGAATGTCGCGTGGTAATCCTTTATACGCAAAATCAATGTAAATAACGTCCATTTCTGGATAAGTCGTCACTTCAATCATATCTAAATCTAAATTGGTAATTTCTCCAGTAATAATGACTGGAACATCGCCACCAATATAAATGTCTACCCATTGTTT
>Ga0164297_10002195_pt1 | contig 19684 bp, 12 predicted proteins | sample GEODES058metaG_FD_113539 | JGI IMG/M metagenome (GOLD analysis project Ga0164297, IMG submission 113539) | Dystrophic lake water microbial communities from Trout Bog Lake, Wisconsin, USA - GEODES058 metaG | ecosystem: Environmental > Aquatic > Freshwater > Lake | place: USA: Trout Bog Lake... | reverse complement strand
TCTCAGTTATCTCGGTCGCCAGTGCTCCTGTGGGCACTCACCAGCGGCCCGAAAGGCGGTCCCGACGACGCCGTGTTTCTCTCATACAGACTAGGTCACTCGTGCGTGCAACCACTGCCGCCTGCTTGCGCGCTCCATGGCGAAGCAGCTCCCAACTTCACACTCTCTGACACGCCTTCTCTCCGCACTCGCCCAGCGTGACACACAAAAAGATCGATGCCGGCCCGCTCCTTGTTGCTTCAGTTCCGCGGAGCAGACGGAGAACAGCAAATGCGCCGCTGGAGGTGCACTTGTCAGGTGTCCGCTTCGCACGCTTGCTGCAGGTTGCCGCTGAGCTGGTGCCCAAGCTGCGCCGCCTGCTCGCTGATATTTCTCGACAGCGCAACTTCTTTGGCGTGGTGCGCAATCACATGTGGGGCGCAATTGTCGTAGAATTATCACTCACTTGCCTCTTTCCAGGCGCTTGACGACGAGCAAGTTGCGGCGCGCTTGCGCGTCGGCCCATTGTTGTATGCGGCGCCATGGGGCGGTGGCCTGCGTATCGTGGTGCCCAACCCCTACAGAGCCAAAGCCCAGAGGAGAGGTGAGCTTCGGGTGGACTGGGCCGCCTTGCCCGCTGGCCGCCTTCTGCTTGTCCAGGACAGCGACGGGAGCAGTGCTGTGGTGTCGAGCTTGCAGGAAGCGATGGGCATAATGGGCGCATTCGCTGCGCCACGTGCGGTTGCGACTGCTCTGCGAGCTCTCAGCCGCATGCGCACAAAGGCTCTCGAGCGTCGGGCACGCATGCGAGCAGCTGCTGGCGCTGCAGGAGGAGACGCAGATGAGAGCAGTGAGCCGACAGCGCAGGAATTGGAGGAGACTGCGACGGAAGTCATCAAAGATGTGATTCTCCGCAAAGCTCTCCGCCTGCGTGAAGAGCGACAGAAACGAGGGATAGAAGCGGCCGAAACAGGGCATGACGCCGGGGGGAAGCAGCGCGCCGCCACTGCTGCTGCTCCGGCAGCAACCTCTGTTGATACAGATGCTCACGACGATGGCACGCACGCCGCGGCGCCGGCACGGAGCGAGGCCTCACGTTCAACCATTGCCGCAGCTGCGCCTGCCGTTGAAAAGGCCACGGGCGATGCTCCGCCATCAGCGTCAAAGCTGCACAGAACACAGTCCCTGCCTGCAAAGCTCGTCGCTCTCAGCGCCGAAGATGCGGCCCGGACAGCTGTCAGCGCTCTTGACAAGCTCGTGGGCCTGCTGCAGCCTCGGGCGAGTTCCAGCGGCGATGTGATGGCTGCAGCGCATACATGTCTGGACACACTTGCCATGCTAATGTGCATCCCTGCGCAGGGCTGCGCCGCTGTGCGCGCATGCTTGGATGAGGCCGGCTTCCCGGAGCTATGCATCTATTTCATGGCGCTGCGCGAGGGGCATCACGTGCTCGTGTTCCCTCCTGCGCGCCGGGCAGGCATGCTTCTTCGCGACCATAGCGCCAGCGCAGCGCTGCTGCGCCAAACCTCAGCGCCTGCGTCTCCGTTTGCTGCAGGCTCATCGAGGCACTCTCCAGAGGGATCGCCCGCCCGCTACCATCGGCAGTCAAGTTTCGCTGGTTCAAGACAGCCAGTTCGAATGCTGTCTCCTGTCCAAGAGGCACACGACAATTCGGCGCCGCGGCTGGTGTCGCAGTCGCCATCTGGGTCGCCTGCGGTGAGCATTCCCAAGCTGCGCTTGCCGGACGGCCCCTCCGCAGATGACAGCATCGGCGATGATGATGACAGCGGCGTTCATGCTGATGGTGGTCCATCCGGCTCTTCAGCGTCGATGCCGATGCCCCCAGATGATATTGTGGCCCACATCCTTGCAGATCTTCTCCTCGCTGTGCTCACACCCGATGGTGCCAGCGTATGCGTCACCCGGTGCACGCCCAACAGCGCGCTGCCGCTTGCACTTTGCGTGCTGCAGGGCCACGTGCGGTCACGCAGCGGGGCTGCGCTACTGCCGGCAATAGTCGCCCGCATCGCCAAGGGGCCGCTGCGTGAGGCCGCTGCTCAGCTGCTGCGTCTCCTTTCTCCGCAGTTGTGGTGGAGCGCGCCACTGTACCAGCCTGGTGCCCGCTTGGGAAGAGGTGCTTACGCGCTGGTCTACGCCGTCAATCTGCAAGGCCCAGCTGAAACATTGCAGGCTCGGTTACCCGCAGCCGCTGGCGCCGCGGGCTCTGCCGCGCTCAAGGTATGTGACGCGCCGCCACCGATGCAAGCTCGAAGTCTCACTGTTGCAGCTTTCAATACTGCGTGCGAGCGCGCGTGCGCGGAGGTGGGCACTCTTAGAGATGTGTTTGCGGAAGTGGCGGCTTTGCGTGCCCTCTCCCCGGCGCACATTGTGCCTCAGCTGCTTGATTATGGTGCCCTGGGTGATGGGTATGCGGTCGTGCTGGAACGATGCTGCTGCACGCTGCGCAGCTGGAGGGGAAGTCATGAGGACGTGGCGCTTTCGGCATCGCGTCTGTACGCAGCCGTCTACGCAGCGTGTCTGGAATGCTTCGCGCAGGCTGCATCTCTCTTTGCTGTGCATCTTGACATCAAGGCGGACAATGTGTTGCTGCAACCCCGCCCTGGCGTTGCAGGTACAGCAGCTGCACCAGGCCCCGAGTTCTGGGCGCCCACACGTGTTGACCTTCCCGATGGTGAGCTGCCATTCACGGTACTCCTCAGTGATTGGGGATGCAGTCGCCTGTACGTGCGAGAATCGCCGCCACAGACAGAGGCAGATGGGCAGCAGGACTCAGCGACAAATGCGCGGGCGTCTGTCGTTGGCACGCCGCGCCACACGGGTACGGAGTGCATCAAATCGCCGGAGATGCTGCGTGCAGGTGCCCGTGCCGCGGGGGCGGGGACGGGCGGCGGCAGCACTAGTGGCAGCCAAGAGCAAGGTCCTGGCAGCTCAGCATTCACATCCGGGAGCCCAGCTGACGTATGGGCGGCGGGGTGTCTGCTCCATGACGTCTTCTGCGGCGCGCCTCTGTACGGCAATGAGGCGGAGCGGCAGTGGGTTCGCTTCTTTGTGCGGCTCACCAGTCCTGGCGAGCCCCTCATTCCAGAGGACGCTTCGCAGGCGCTGGGCGCCATCCACCCAGCTTTAGAGCAGTTCCTCAACGCGCTGCTCAAGCGGCAGCCCAGCGCGCGTCCCAGCATGGGGGCTGCCAGTAGCAGATGGCACAAGCTCATGCGCAGCACTCTTGCATCGGGTCTGCCGGCGTACATTCCGCCGACGTGCACGCAGCCGCGCTTGTCAACACCGACGATGACGTCCTCGGAGGATGGCGAATGGCGCGCTGATTTGGGGCAGGAGCGCACCCAATGCGTCTTCCCTGACATGCCTGTACAAGTGACCCCTGGCCTGTGGATTGGAAAGCAGCAGGCCACAAAAAGCGCGTTGATGCGTGCTGCTGGCGATGCTGACCTCCAATTTTCGGTGGTGCTTCGTTGTTCCTGTCTACCAGACCCTGAAGTGCAACGACGCTTGCCCACCGATGTGCGGCTGCCCATGCGGCCCGGTCGAGACTGCAATACCGCTATCGACGCAGCGTTGGATCAAATCGCAGGTTCACGAGGAAAGCCAGTGCTGTTGACAACTGACAGCAAATCTAGCAGCGACTGCGCAGTGACGGGCGCCATCGCCGCAGCCTGGCTTCTTCGCACACGAGTAGCACCGGATGTCATGGCCGCGCTCACCGCCGTCGCAGATGTTGCCCCAGGAGCTGCTGCAGACGCAAGCGCAGGGGCGGTCCTGTGTGGTTGGGAGAGGCAGCGTCCAAAATAGAGGCCTTCTCGTGCGTGGTATCTAATTATGCTTCACACAGCGTCATTGTATTGTCTCCGGAGTGCTCTGCGCAATAGCTTTTCCGTCTGCAGAGGCCGCTAGCCACTGGATGTAGGCTGCACTGCCGCCCACTGCAGGCACGGCCAGTACTTCTGGTGTGTCATACGGATGCATTCGTAGCACCGCCTGTGTGAGCTCTGGGAGGTGTTGCGCAGTGGACTTGACAATAAGCAGCTCCTCTGTGTCCGAGTTAACAGCGCCCTGCCAGCGGTAAACAGAAGTCACGCCTGGGAGTATATTCACGCATGCGGCCAGGCCGCTCGAAACCAAGCCGTGAGCTATGAGCTTGCTCGTCTCACTGTTTGGTGTTGTGACATAGACGACCAGCGCTGGGCTTGCAGCGGCAGCCATCGTTGAGCAACGAGCCCGCAATCGCGCAGGTAAACAACGCGGCGCGTAAACAACGGAGACGCTTGAAGCGAGACGGCAGAACGAAAGCGCACTTGCACGCATGCGACAGTTTGTCGAAGGGGACTGGAGACACGGACATGAGCACTTTTCTGTTGCCACCCGCGACAATTTGTGTGCTTACATCCATCGCAATGGCCAACCCCCCAGTGGCGTGTCCAGGTCTAGACCTTGTATCCGCGGGACGCCCTGCGACCACGAGCACGCTCGAACTTGCGTCCCTTGGAGCGCACGTACGGCTTGGTGCTGCTATGCGGCACGCCCGGCGCCTTGCCGAAGTGCTTGACGGCCTCACGGTGGCTCTTGGGGCCGCGTAGGAGGACGGTGCCAGTGCCAGTGGGGGCAGCCAGCGCCAACTGGTCGAAGGTGAGCACCTCGCCGCCAGCCGCGACGATGCGCTGGCGCGCCGTCTCTGTGACGCCAAGTGCGCACACCTTGAGCTTAGGCACCTCGTGCAGGCGCGTGTCGTCCGTGATCTTGCCAACCAGCACGGCCGTGTGGTCCTCGCGGCCAGTCATGAAGCGCGCCAGCTTGCTGAGGGACAGCGGAGGCCGGTTGATACGGCTCATGAACAGGCGCTTCAGCACAACCTTGCAGAAGGGGCTCTCCGTGCGGCGCGACAGGAAGCGGTAGAGCTTCACCAGCAGCTTCAGGTACACGTTCTCGCTCTTCGGCGCATCGCGGTGTGTCTTTTTGCTGCGCCCGCCGGCGATAAGGTCGATACCCATCCTGGAGGCGAGAAACAGCACGCGTCAGAGGCCTCTGGCTGCTACAACCCTAAGGTGATCTACCGAAGTCACGCGCGCGGCGTGGAGGACTGCGTGCCGCGCTTGCAGAGAGCGACGCAGAGAGTCGTTTGCAAACGAAAGCCGCAGGCCGACTCGCAAGGTGAGCAGCGCACGGCGCCAGACGGGAAACGGGATTCGCCCGACCAATGAGTTCGCGAAGTCTGCCAGAGCGCACAGCCCCGACACGCTGCACGCAAGCGCAGCTTCCAGCCATGCGATTAGTGGCCTGTGAGAGCACGAATGCGGCTCCCAGGGGCGTCGTGTTGCAAGTGGCAACAGCGCAGCATGTTTGTCTGCCTCCTCGCTTCAGCAAGGCGCTTCCTCACTTCCAACCGTTGACACCCTGCTCGGCATGCTGGGGTGTCGCGCACCTGAATGGGCTGCCCTGAAGAACGCGCCCTCGGGAAGGGCTGTCAAGAGAGCGAGTTGCAGCCTCTTGGGGTAGCTTAAGCCTATTTGCGCACGCTCCCATGTTGCTTATCTGCCCAGAATGTGTTGTGCGTTGTGCAGAGCTAGCTGAGTCGCGAAAAGCGATGGCCACCGGCCACTGATAAGTGCTATCACTGACAGACAGCCCGACTCAACGCTTTCCTGGGCCTTGCATGGCGAAGCCAAACGATGTGCTTGGCCCTACGGACCCACCGTCACTCCGCGACAGTGCCACTGCACTTGCGAGGCTCGTAGCGGAGAGCTCTGGCGTCGAGCCTGCGATTGCACGCACTACCGCACCTTCGCTCGCGGCTCTTATCCTCGAACGTCTCTTGCAGCATCCACGCCTGGACAATGATGTCTCGCTGCGGCTGCGACGCATAGCAGCTGCACCCGCGGCGGAGCGCGACGCTGCCTCTGAGTCGTGGCGGGAGCGTGCACTTGGCACGACGCTGGTACACCTGCGTGCTGTTGGCCGTGTCGAAGCAGCAGACCGGCTCGAGGCTGCGCTTGGAAGCTGGAATGCAGGCGTGACGCACTGCTGCGTGCCGCTGCGTGGTGTCTTGCCACTTCTCCGACCAAACAACGCAGACTTTCCCGCAGGCACTTCGCGTGTTGTTCCTGTCACGCAGCACCAGGAGGTGTTATCACTCTTGCTCGCGCTTTCCGGCACGGGCGGCACTCTTTCTCCGCGGTCGTCGGACTCCATGTTTGACCAAACAGGTCCACCACTGCCTCGCCATGAAGGCCTGCGCTTGCCTCGCGGAAACCGGTTTGGTGGATCCGACAAGCAAGACAAGGGGGAGCAGCGTGCAGCCCCGGCGCTGCACATTCCTTTCGCCGCAGCGCCCACGGGTGCCGTTGGCAAGATTGATCCTGAAGCTGCTGCACTACCGCCGCAGCTCCAGCCTGGTCTGCGTCTCTTCGCTGCGTCCACGCAAGCAGCGCAGCTGCTGCTAGACCTGCCGCAATCTTCAACTGGCGATGCCGGCCCGCCTGGCACACCGCCGCATGGACAGGGATCCACCACCTTGCCCTCGTCGCCGTCATCTTCATCCGGCAGATACGACGCCGACGATGCGTCAGATGGGAATGAGGACTACGTCGAAGTTGCGCGCCTGCTCCTGCGTGACAGCTCCACCGATATCAGTGTGAGTCCCTGGCTCGAGGCTGCTGTGCTTGATTCGCAGCCGCCGTCATGGGTCATGCTGCCATCCTGGGATGACTTGCGCGCAGCATGTGGGCCGACACGCCCTGTCGCCGGCTTCGAGGCGGTGTACGCCGCAATTCACGCTCTGCGTTCTCCCAGAGGCACCCCTCCTGACCGGCCGTGCCCCGCATGGCACGCACACGCGCTTGCTGACCATGCGCTTGATGCGCTCAGAGGCAATGCTGCTGCGGCGAGGCGCTTAGCTGGCGTTGCTTCGGTACCACAGCCACGCAATGGCCACGTTCACCGCAGTTTGATACCACGCGCGCAAGGCACCTCATCTGGTGCAATAGCTTCCGCTCTTTCGCCTTTCCTCGCGTGCGGAGGTCACAGACGAAGCATCGAGTCGTTTATCCGTGCTCATGGCGTCAGTGGCGGGAGGGCGCAGCTCGTGGTTTCCTATGGCCGCCAACCCCGCGTGTCCCCGACTGCATCTTGCCCTGCAGCGGCAGCTCTTGCTGGCGCGCTCATGTTGCACATGCGCCGCGTTGATGCTGCGCTGGCGGCACTCCCGGTTGCACTGACTGTTCGCCGACAACTTGCGATTCGCAAAGACCAGCACCTCTTCGATGCACACGTCGACGTTCACCGTCCAGCCAGTGTTCTAGAGCTGAGTGCACACACAGCATCGCTGCGGCGCCAGCTCGCCCGCCTCGCGGCTCTATGCGCTGAAATTGGTGTAGCTGCTTCCTCGGCTGCCACCATTCGGCACGCAGATGCGGCTGTGCTGGACGCGCTGTATGCGGCTGCACAATCTGCTGATATGGCCTGCGATGCGCTGGCACCTGTGTTGCGGCAGTTGCTTGCAGCTGCAATGACGCCTCTGGTGCTGGCTTTATTTCAAGACGCCTTCCGCTCGGTTGGCGATGTGCAGCAGCTGCAGGTGGTGTCTACTTCATCGCAGCAGGCATCATCAGCGATAGTTGTGCCTACATTCATGCAGCAAGCGGCGAGGGACGCAGCTCAGGCAAGCAGCGCGTTACAAGCCATCGCACGATTGCCAGACTGCGCGCCATTCTTACAGGCATGTGCCGCAGCTGGCGAAGCTGCTGTGACGCTGGATACGATGCGCGCGGCTGTGAAGCTGCCGGCAACGCTGATGCGCGCTCAGACTTGGCATGATTCCTATGCTGCTGCAGAGACACAGCGGAGTGAGGCGCTGGAAGCGCTGCGGTCTGGAGCATCTAGCAATCATGCACCTGCATCAGATCCGATGCCGAGTGTCGACGTTCGCGTGCCGCGCCTTGGACAGCCACCCGTCGATAAGCAAGGTCCTTCGGCTGAAGTTATTGCGGCTTTGTTTACGCCGTCAACGCGACGCACAGCGCGCAAGACCTTTGGCGGTGACGCGGATATAGACGGTGGCGAGCGACGCGCTATCTTGGAGCGAGCCGCTGCTGGGCGACTTGGCCGTGGCGCTGGAATGAAGGATCTGGTTGAAGCACCATTGCATGCTGCTACAGAGCTACCTCCGACTCGGTTTGCACGCGGCGCTGGACTGAGAGCTCTGATAGATGTGCCTACTGAAGTGGCAGCGCCGGTAGCGCCACTGCTGGATGCGCCAGCCAAAGACAGTAAGGAGCCTGCACCTGCGCTGGTTGACCCTGCCGAGGACTTGATGATGACTCCTGAGGAGCCGTCGGTAAGCGGGCATGCTCCGATCGACACCGTCGTTGAGCAGGATCTGGCGCAGCTGCAATGCGCTGCGCCTGATACAGCTCCGGAGCAGCAGCTGCCAGTTGCTCTGCCTGATCCCCAAGATGTGCCATGCTCGCTCTCAGTCGCTCTCGAAGCCGCAATTACTGGCGCACTAGCACGGCAATGTCGTGCCGCGTGCGCCGCGGCTGTGGCTGCTGCGTGGGGCCCACATTGTCGGGTTGGTGACCACGCATCAAGTCTCACCGACTTCCTACTCCTCGGCCGCGGAGATTTTTGTGAATCTCTGCTTGACGCTATCCTGCGGCGTTGTAGACGCGCACGCCTAGACTCCCGTGGCGCGGCGTTACGGTTTGCGGATACAAGCGCTGCCCTGAACGAGGCCCTAGCCGCGGTGCTCACTGGCAATGACCACGGCAACGGATTCTCCGTCGCCGCCCACCTGAGTGTGGAGCCACCGCCACCGGGTGCTGGCATGCTCAGCCCCGACAGCGTGACTGGTCTCGATGCTGTCCGACTGCGCTACGACCCTGTCGGTAATGCGTGGGCCAACTCATCGTGGATGGCGTCAGTGACATCAGCAGCAGGGAACGCAGCTACCACAGCAGCTGGAGCAGGCAGTGCGGCAGGTCCGCCACACGCTGATGTTCTTCGAACAGTGTTTCCGCAGACCACATTGCGCGCTTACAGCGACGCTCAAGTCGCTCTTCTCCGCCTGCGGCACGCCTACCGTGCCGCTGTGGAGTGTCGCACCGCGGCACTGGATGTTGCGCGCAAGGGTGCGGTAGCTGCGCCAGCAGCTTTGCAATCATTCAATCCCTCTGCAGCGGATGCGCGCATGCTGTGCGTTTGCGCGTATATCGCCCTCCGCGTGACGCAGGCACTGCGAGATCACGTCGGCGCAGGCGTGGCTGCCGCCGTGGGCGACATTGCCGGATCTGACTCTGCTCCTCGCATCGCACTGTCCTTGCAGCACATCGCTGACGCACACGCACGCGCCGCAAGCCGCTCCGCAATGGTAGCTGATCTCAACCATGTGGTGCCCGCTGTGCGCTCCGCTGCTCTCGCGGCTCTTGCTGCGGTGTTGGACTTCAGAGCGGCACTACAAATGCAGGCTAATCCGAGCACAGCAGCTGCACTCGCGGCTGCAGATGCGGTGCGCAACACTGCAGCTGCGCTGGCAAAAGCGTGCCGCACCGCTGAAGAGGTGGCAGAGGCGGAAGGCGCTGCGCGGGGCCATGTGCATGAGGCGGATCTTGCTGCACGACTAGACCTCGGTGGCGCTCTCACTATTATCCCCGAGCCTGCGCCGCAGCCGCTGCCCCAGGTTTACTCGCAGAAGAGCTTCCCTGGGCTATGAGTCGCTCACTGAGCATTTCGGAATTCCGTTCGAACGAAACTCCGTGACACGTAGAATTTCTATGCTTTCAAAGCGATAAAGCCTTCGCAAACGGCGTCTCTCGATGAGGAAGCCTCCCGTCTGTGGGCATGGGCCCTTGCCGAGGGCGTCATCCCAGCGCCTGGGGTGACATGGGCGCCGTCACAGCTCGGTGGGCGGGGCCTTCGGGCGTTGGAGGGGCTGCCTGCTGCTGCAGTAGTGCTCTCGCTTCCCACACGACTTCTGCTGACACCCGCCGCTGCACGACGCGACCCGGTCGTGTCTGCTGCACTTATGCAGAGCGGTGCTAGCTTGACCGACTCTTCCGTCCTTGCCGTCTTCTTGCTCTACCACGCTAGTCGAGGCACCGAGTCTCTTTGGCTGCCCTACATCCGCGCTCTGCCGCGGTCGTATACAGACGGTGGTTGCTGGGACGACAACGCCGAGGAGTTGCAGGTGCCATATGCAGTTCAGTACATCAGCAGTCTCGCCACACAGCGCATGGAGGATTACGCAACAGCGTCTGACGTGCTTGCGTTACTTGGCTTGCCGCAGAAGCTGCGTAGCTACGCCGCATGGTCCTGGGCGATGTCCACCGTGAGCACGCGAACTGTGTTCACTTCAGTCGAGGAAGCCGGCACCGCAGGCGCGCTTTGCCCGGTCGGAGACTTGGTGAACCATCGCGTTGCGGATGGTGGCGCGCCGTGTGGCTACGGCGAGCTGAGAGGCGACACGTATGTGTTTGTTGCGAACGAGACTGTGCCAGTCGGTGGCGAGGTCTTTGTTTCCTACGGCGACCTTCCTTCTCTCCAGCTTCTTGGGTTGTATGGCTTCGTTCCTGACGTTGGGCACCTTCCATCCAGCGATGTTGCCCTGTTACCATCGGGGCCGCACTTGGAGGACATCCTTCCAGGCGAGCCTGATGCCCTTTGCGTATCCATGCACGATGGCGCGCCAGGATGGCGTCTTTTAGCAGCTCTACGGCTGGCGCACGCATCACAAGGTGCACGGAAAGCACGGGGCCACTGCGCTGCATCTGGCGACATGATTGATATTGAGTCCGAGGGGGCTGCATACAGTCGCCTCAGACTGGCGGCGTCTGCAGCCCTGGCAGCACTCCCGACTACAGAGGCACACGATGTGGCCTTGGGGGAGGCGCCCCATCCGCACGTCGCGCTAGCTGTCCAATGGAGGCTTCGCTACAAGCGGGCGCTACGCATGTGTGTCAAGCTCTGCACAAACCGTGTGAACTGGTGTGACGAACAGTCGAGCCCCACCATTGTGAAGCGATGAGACGCACAAACATCGACGCTGCGTTTGGTCTAATGTACATCTACACACGGTGCAGCTTTCACTCTGGGACATTGCCGAGCAGGCTCTTGCGCGGGCGGAGTCCGTCAGGCACCGCCATGCTAACCGGCTGCATATCCACTTGGCGTTCATCTCCTGCATGGTGTTGCGACACGCGCTGCGAAATGGCATCTCCAGGCCCATCAACGCGGGCGCCGCTGATTCGAGCCACCAGGCGCTGCAAGCCGTTGGAGATGCGGCGCTGGAGACCGCTGTAGAGATCGACGTCGTCGCCATCTGATGATGGCACTGCCGTGAGTCGCTCATGCTGCTCCGCATCGTCAAGATGGTCAGCACCCCGACTGGAGCGGCTGAATCGCACTCCAGCGATGTGAGCAAGGCCCGAGCGGCGCGATACAGCATGTTGAGCCGACAACGGGTCCTCGCCTAGCATCGCCGGATTCTTGGCTAGCTCCGCAGCCTTTGCGCAAGCAGCAGCCACAGCGGCATCATCGCCGTGTGGATGTAGGTTCGCCTCACTGTTCTCCTTGTCGAGCTCTGCACCGCCTTCTGGCGCCTCAACATCTGCGTTGGCGAGTGCTGCGCTGTCGCCACCCACTGTGATGCTCTCGTCTCGCACGCGCCGTGCTAGAATGGCCTCCACTGCAGCTGCAGCTGCGCAGAGCAGACCAGAGCCGCCCAAGATGAGTAGCGTCCACGCAAGACGGTGCTTCTGTGCCCCGGAACCGATAAGGAAGGCGTCTGGAAGGAGACTGTAGACTATGGGCTGGAGGTTGGGAGCCTTGGCGACAGCGGACCGTGGTGTTGTGCTAATCTGATAGGACAGGCCAACAGCGATGGAGCAGCACAGCGGCAGCAGGAACACCAGTGGGCTGGCAGCGTTGCGGCGTCGAGGTGTAACCGCTGCGTAGATGAGCGGCCAGCCGAGACCCAAGACAGGCATGCCGGTGGCAAAAGTGGCGCGCAGTGCAGGTGCATTATTGGTCAGCAGCGGCAAAGTCGCGACCATGGCGAAGAAGGCAGCCGCGGTGCGTCCAGCCCAGATGGCTCCACTCTGCGCGCGCTCGGGTGTGAGGACGGCTAGGCTTCCGTAGATGAGACGCTGCATGTCCAACGCCCACGCCTTGGAGAATGCTGACAGCGTGGCCACCAACGCGGACAGGCCAGATGCAAGCCAGACGAGCGTGAGCACTTGGTACGACTTCCACGGCAGTGCGGCCAGCGACATTGCATTTGCGTCGAGTGCCAGCGTTGAAGATGGTCTGCCGCCTACGGAGCCACCAGCGGTGGCTAGCGCGTAGGCGCGCACGCCTATGAAACAAAGGGCAAACGCCTTGAGTGCAGCCAGTAGGGCGCCCGCCGTGAAGGCACTCATCATGCGGCGCGGGGAGCCCAGAAAAGCGCGGTCCGTCATCAATGGATCATAGAAACCGAACGACGTCGCCGATTCAAGAACAATGACCAGCAGTGCGTCCGAACCGGCAGATAGGCCCCAGGCGGAGTTTTCCTGCATGAGAGTGCCCAGCGCCGGCCTGCTGACCGATGTGCCCGTGATTCTGGATGATACGTTGGCGACTGCAGACGGTGAGGTCACAGCTGCGTGAACCGCAACCGCGAGGATGCCGCAGAGCGAGATGAGGCCGAGCAAGCCGTCAGCGTAGAGAGATGCGCGCATGCCGCCCTGCGCAGTGACCAGCAGTGCGACGCCCATGCTGAGTGCAACTGCGATCCACCACGGCGTGTCGTGGCGCCGCGACGGAGGCGCGTAGAAGTCGGCGATTGCGCCGGCGTTGGCCCACACAAGCGTGTACAGCCGGTACGTGATAATGGCCTGGAACAACATGCCGCTGAGGACGCCGAAACGCTGCTGGATCACCTCAGTGATGCAGGAGGTGTGAGGGAAGCGCCTAGAGCGGATCAATGCGCAGGTGGCGCCCACGAGGAGCAGTGTCGCGTATCGAGCCGCCTGCGTCGCGCCGCCAGTCATTCCAGTGGCTGCACCGGCAGTTATCGCGTTTGCGCAATCGAAGGCGCCGAGGGTGCAACTGGACAGACTGATCGCAAGTAGCCAGGTTGGCATCGTTTCAGGCCCCTCTCCCTGGAAGAAGAATACGCCGGGTCGCCGCTTATCGGCGCGACTGACGTGCGGCGTGCGGCTCAGCAGCAAATAAGCGAGACAGAGCATCCATTGCCAGTGTAAGTCGACGCTCCACGCTGCGAACATGACCTCTGCAGCGAGGAAGAGGTACGTGAAACGGACGATCTTGGGCGACACCGTGAACTTGGCGACCCATGCACCGCCCTGCGCAGACTGCGTGTGAATAGCAATGTCGGGGACAGCGGCAAGCGGGAGAAGACGCACGTAGCGGGCAATGCTCGTCGGGTGCAGTCCGGCGGCGCGCAGGTCCTGGAGGCTCCAGATGAGGTTTGACCCGTCGTCTGACTCTACAGCCATGACTGCTGTGTGGAGACGCCGAGAAGGAGTAAGCACGAAGATCAAAGATCAAAGTCAACACTCTACTGTCGTTGCTGCCCGTGCACTACCGCGGCCGCTGCACCGCGACGGAAGCGCGCAAAAGAAACGAGCGCTTCTGTTGCTAGCGAGAGCATGCAGCACTGCCTGAGTTCCGAGTTCTGGCGTGTGGGCGCCGGACGCACCCAAGGTGGTCAAGGTTTGACTCGCTGTTACAGCGCGCAGAAGACGGACCCGCGAACTCGAGCACGGCTGGCCGCCACGCCCTATCACTCTGCGAGCAGAGTCGAGTGTTTATGGGTTGAACACAAGCTCCGAAGCGCTCTCACGGAGGGTGTCCTTGAGTTGCAGCGCTTGCGTCAGCAGGCACGCCCCCCCCGCGCCAAAGGCGCGTGCACCCATATGCAAGGGGTGGACACCTTAGCCGGGTCGAGGTGAACGCACGCGAATGTCAGACGCTCCGCCAGGTGTGACTTGACGCCAAAGTCGTGAGACTCTCTCTGTTCACTCTGTCGTCTCGCAGTCTCACGCCGCGTCTGTGCAGGTCTGCCCACAGGGCCTGGCACTTTTGTGCAGACGCTGAATGGCTTGGCTTTCATTCCAGCGCAGTGGTCCGCAAAGCAGGAGACCACCAGGCGGGAGAACCGAGAGGCTGACGCACCACCTCGAGGCTCGGGCCGCGGTGCAGGACGGGGGCGTGGCGATGCACGCCCTAGTGGTGGCCGGGCCACAGCAGACGCGCAGATGCGACGAGCTCTCGACAGGTAGGGTGCTACCCACTTCCCTGGTCGCCACCAGTGCTCCCCTGCAAGGCCTGACGCCGCAACCGCCTGCAGAGCTCTTGATGAAGCTGCTGCTCTGACCCGCCAAAACAAGAATTTACGAGACGACTTGAAAGACGCGAAAGAAGACGTGCAGAGGTTGAGAAAGGAGCGGGATGACGCAAGGAGCGACGCACGCGCGGAAAAGGAGGCGGCCACGTCTCTGCGCGCTGAGCTGGCGAGTGTGCGCAGCTCACTGGAGGCACAGCTCGCAGAGGCCCGGGATGTGGCCCGGGTTTTGCACCAGAACAACCAGAGGCTCCAGCAGCAAGCTGCTTTCCCGACAGCCATCGTCGGGGGCATGCCGGGTATGATGCAGGCTATTCAGCTGACAGGTGGTCCTTATGCGCAGGCACTGGCACCCGCGTTTTTGGATGCGCAGCTACAGGGACGATGATGCGCTATTTTTAATTCAGGCACAATGGCACATGGCTATTTCACCGCGCCTTGGCGAGCCGCTCGGCGTACAGCTGGCGCGCGCGCGCGAGGTCGTACTGCAGCCCGCACACGGCTGTTCCACAATCCACCAGGCGACCGGCCACGAGGCGCGCACTAGGACTGCGCAGTTGGTCCGTCGCACCACGGAGCGTGGCGTCTGTCACACACGTGGTTGCGGTCTCGAAGGACATCTTCAGCAGTGGACTGGGGCACGAGTCCAGGCCGACGCGACTGCAGGGTCTGTAGCCGCCGGTGTGTGTCATCGCGTCTGCGATGAGTGACAAATGGCGGGCATCCACGCCGATGCCGTAGACGTTGAACACCGCCCGCACTTCTGCCAGCAGTGTTGCGCGGGCGGCCTCAACTCCATATTGGTTGAGCACCGCGTACACATCATTGCTGCCGATGGCATTCACGTCCGCGATGTCGCCACAGCAGTTAGCAGCCAGGAAGTTGATGCCGTCAGTCTGGATGCGCCACTTGTCGCTGTCCCTATCATCCTGGAGCACATACACCTTGCGAATGCCAGGCGTTACGCGAACCTCGCACTTGACAGCCGCGCGCTGCGCCAGAGATAGCATTAACAACTTGGGCGCGTCCAGCTTGAGGCGGAGCGTGCAGCTCACCGTGCGTGTCGCCTCAATCTCCACGCAGCTGGCCTGCGCGGCCTCCAGCTTAGTCAACAAGTCGCTGTGCCCGCTGCCACGGGCACCACCGCGCTTCGATGCAACTGGCGCGTCTCCGTCCTCGCCAGACTCGGCATCGCCATCGTCGTCGTCCATCTGAGTTGCGCCGGGCTCATCAATCGCTTGGCCAGCGGCCACCACTCCGTCCTGCTGTTGAGCGTCCTCATCGGCAGCTTCAGGTGCGGCATATTCCTCACCATGGCGTGCAGTCCGCCGGTCATGTGCCTTTGCGCCCTCCTCTTCGCCGTCCTCATCGCTGCCCTCTCCGTCAGATTCCTCTCCAAGCTCACTGCCAGCCTCGCGGCGAGACTGCTGTCCAGCCGGCTTGTCCTCCTCATCGTCGGCAGGTGGCGCCTCCTCCATGGCGTCACCATGGTCATCGTCACGTGCCTGCCGTGCTCCAACTGCTTGTCCAGATGCACACACTGCTCGGATTTGTGTCGCCTCCGCGCTGCTCGCGCGCGTAAGCTCAGCCTTGATCAACATCAGCAAGTGCCGGGTGAAATGCATCTTGAAGGCGAGTGCGGCTTCGGGGAAGCTCACTGAGCCAGCAGCAACCCGGCGTGGATCTGCCTCGGTGCGGAGACAGCACATGACTGTGTAGCTGCGGCAGAATGTGCGGCCCGTGGCGTCGAAGGGCGTCTCGGTAATAGTGAGTGTGTCTACCAGCTCCGCAAGAGTCACTCGCCTCAAGCGAGCTGCGAGCACCTTGGCTGCCGCCTCCCTTGCTTGTGGGGCCACAGTGTTCGCCACTGGGAGCACCATGACAGGCGTCCCGATCTTCTTGGCTGCAGCCATCAGAAGCTCGCGCAGACGGGGAATGCCGAGCGTGACGTTCGCCTCACCGCGCCCCGCGAAATGGAACGTGTTCAGCGTCATCTGCGTGCTTGGCTCACCCACCGACTGCGCTGCGAGCACGCCGACTGCCTCACCCGGTGATGCCAGGGCGCGCATGTGGCGGGCGCGCATGAGTTGCCGGAACACGGGGCCACTGGCTAGATGTTGACCACCCAGGCTCTGCGCTCCAGCTGCCAGCAGTCCATCCGGGTTGGTAGACACGTAGGCATCCAGGTCGCGGCCATACGCCTCACCGACTGCATTCAGGGTGCTGTGCGGCGGGAAGCGTGCCTGCGCGGGCATGGACGCCGGCCCGAAGGCTTGAGGATCAGCTGCATGCTGCTCCAGCAGCGGCGTCCACGCAGCCAGCGCGTCAGTTACGGCATCCACATTCGCCGCCAGGAAGCTGAACTGACGCAAGTACGCCGTCTTGGACACATCCAGCCCGTCCTCGCCGTACAAGAACTGGACCACTCCGCCATCGCAGTCGCGCACAGTTGCGTCGTACGCAACAGTAAGACTTTCCAGATTTTTAACTAGGCACCGCTGCAAGTACCCGCTACGACTTGTCTTCACGGCCGTGTCTACAAGGCCTTCGCGGCCAGCCATGCAATGGAAGTAGTACTCCTGAGGCCTGATGCCGGTCAAGAAGCGGTCGCTGATGTAACCGCCCGCGCGGGCACATGTGTCATACGGGTCGAAGCACGGCAGCGTCTTGCCGCTAGGCATGCGCGGAACACGGCGGCCCTCCAGCTCCTGCTGCCCCAGCAAACAGCTGATCTGTGCAAAGTTTACAGGGCCGCCCTTGGCGCCGGAGATGGTCATAAGCGACAGGCAGTTCCGGGGAAACGGTTTCACCTGGTGTAGTAGAACGAGGCGCACGATTTAGAGCCGATGCGAGGCCGCAGGAAGAACAGCATCGAGGCGGACGCAGCCCAGCCCACCCGCGCGCGCAAAGCGTCAGTCTTCTTTGTTGGTCAGCACTGGCCAAGGTCTAGCCCCGTGCTCAGGTTAAATCAGTTTTTAAGAGTAGGAATCATACGCCGTGCCGCGCCACGCGCGTGTGCGCTCGCTGGCTGTCGCAGGAAGCAGTCACTAGAACGCACCTGGCCTGTAGGCAGCGCCGCCTTGATAGTCTGGCTCGTGATCTTGTTCAGTGGTCTGTGGTGCAGTGAGTCAGGCGACGTGCGAAACAAGTAAGAATCAAGGGCACACACAATAACGTACCCTGTGCTCTGGGCATCCAGCCCCGCCTCTGCGTCCTTGCGCTCTCGCAACCGCCGCACGAGTACCGCCCTCACTTCCGCCATGGAGCGTCCCTGCTGCACAGACGCGCCTGGGGTGCCTGAGAACGCGAACGTTTCCGCTGCAGCTGCGGCCACCTGGTCCGCGCCGTCAAGATTCACCTTGCGCTCTGCCTCTGCAGGCGCCGTGAGCGCCATATCATCCAAGCCGCACGTGAAGCCGTGGTTTGCGAGGTAGCACGTGAGCATGCGTGACAGAGCAGCCAACAGGCGCCCAGCATCTGCGTTACCGTACAGCTCCGCGACAGCGTGCAGGAGGCCATACTTGGCAAAGCTGCTCTTGTCAATGACGCCTGTGACCACATCTCCAGTGCGGACAGCAAGCACGTCCTCTCCCGACGACAGGCCACCAGGCCAGTAGTCTTCAGGTACCTTTGTCTTCGCCGCCGTCGTCAGTGGCGCCCGGCCAGCGGCAAGCAGCGCAAGCATGCTGCTCAGCAGCTGCTTGCCAGTCCACAAAGGCATTGGTTTCAAGATGGCAGGCCGTGGCATGTGGAGAGGCACACCTCCTGGAAGGCCGAACACATGGCCAGCGCTGATGTCTACGACGGCAGTGCCGGCGCCGCTGGTGGTGGCGAGTCCCAGTCCAACAGCTGCCTCCATGAGCAGGCGCTGGAATTGGGGTGCACTAAGGAAGGTGCCGCGCTTGAGCAGCAGAACACCAGCAACGACATGGTCCTGGATAAGTCCGCGAACCGGCTTTCCATCCGTTGGCACGCAGAACTGCTCATCTGCCGCCACGATGTTGGCTGCCTCAGCTCGGCCGTGCTGCTCCTGCGGCAAGTGCAGATTGATCTCGTCACCATCGAAATCTGCGTTGAAGGTCGCGCAGTTGCTGTAATGCAGCCGGATTGTGCGCTGCGAACGCAGCACGCGTGCGCGATGAGCCATCAGCCCCGGCTTGTGCAGTGTCGGCTGGCGATTGGTCAACAGAACATCACCATCCCTCAGATGGCGGTACACAGCTTTGGTCGACCAGCCCTTTGTGGTTGACGCCGCGCCAGGGGTGGGCGCAGCTAGCAAGGTCTTGGCGAGGGCGACGCGCTTCTGGCGTGTCAAATTGGTGAGCATGACAACCCGGCCAGCTTCATTTTCCACGGCAGTTGCGCCCGGATACACGTCTGGTCCCGCCTCCACCAGCTGACGCAGCATGGCCACGTTGTGTGGGGTCACCATCTCTGTGAACGTCAGCTTCTGCGCAATAAACGGAGGCACGCCCACTTCCCCTGGTGCTAGGAACGGGTCTGGACTGATCACACTGCGCGCTGCGTAGTTGACGCGCTTGCCCATCATGTTCATGCGGAACAGCCCCTGCTTGCGCTCAAGCTGCTGCTTAATACCAACCGGCGCCTCCTTGGCGCCCGCAGACGAGATGCCCACAAGCCGGTTGACGCCAGCCTGCATCTCCAGCCATAGACGCATGCTAGCCGCCACCCGCCCCGCGGGACTGGCCAACTGCGCCGCGTATGCAGTCTCACGCTCGAATGCCTGCCGGGCGGTCGCAGACACCGTTCCTGCAGCCGAGATAGCATTGGAAGTGGCTGCAGCTCGCTGCTGTGCCAAGCGGAGCGCATCACCGCGCATGATGTCCGCAAGCCGGGTGGCTGCAAGCAGGATGGTTTTGTACTGTTCATTCTGCGGGTGCTCGAATGTCATCTCGCCCAGGCGACTGGGCGGGCGCAGCTTGTTAGGTGGCACCAGGAGGCACTGCATGAAGAAGCACTCGGGATCGCTGACCATGAGGCCGCCGCCGGCTGCAGCCACGGGCGCAGCGGGTGTTCGACCAGCTAAGGCGGCTGTGGCGGCTGCGTTGGCGACATCTGGGGATGCCGCGTAAGCCATGGCCACCCATTCTGCATCTTCTGCCCATAAGCGTCGAAGCAGCGCGCGCGCCTCTGTCGGAGTCACCAACACCGGGACGCGCTCATGAGGCGCCCCAGCTGCAGTAGCGCCTTTCTCCTCCTCCTCCTCCTCTTCTTCGTCCACTTCCATTTCATTGTCCTCCTCAGCTATCCCATCATCCGAGATGCCATCCTCCTCGCTGCCTAGCTCTTCATCATCCGCTTCAAACGGCGCAG
>Ga0164297_10002194_pt1 | contig 19686 bp, 13 predicted proteins | sample GEODES058metaG_FD_113539 | JGI IMG/M metagenome (GOLD analysis project Ga0164297, IMG submission 113539) | Dystrophic lake water microbial communities from Trout Bog Lake, Wisconsin, USA - GEODES058 metaG | ecosystem: Environmental > Aquatic > Freshwater > Lake | place: USA: Trout Bog Lake... | reverse complement strand
TTAGCAAACAGGTCGACGTATTTTATGCCGGGTATTCTGATCCTGGTACCAAAATATACGTTTTGTATCGTAAAGGAATTATTATCGGATGGTGCAATAAAATCAGATGCAGATGCAAGGGCATTGATCAGGTTGTCGGGTCTGGCACCTAACTGGTACAGAAAATCGATCCCTGCAAAATAATTTTTGAAAACAAAGCGATTGGTATATCCACCCGACCAGCGATGGCCCTGGCCCAGGTAGCTTGCGTTATAAAGGGCTATAAGTTGCGGATTATCGGTTACCTGTAGTTCGGTTTCTGCACCTGTAAGCATCGCATTCCAGGTAAGCGTAGGGCTGTGTAAGTTATAGTGCAAGCTGAAGCGCGTTGTCACAGCGCGCCCGTTGAAAGGAATAAAGCCGATGCCACCGTTAGCATCAAGCGGAACTCTCGATTCAGAGAAATATGAAAAGTTTTTGTATTCGTAAGTATAGGTAATTGAAAAATTTCTGCTGATACCAACCGACGAACCGAGGTGGTAATTATTGTATTGCTGATTTTGGTCATATCCACGATAAACGTATGGAACAGCACCCGGAGGTATCATTAAACTATAGGTCGTTAACGAAGAGTAGTCGTCACCTGTTGCCTGGCTTTGGCGGGCATAGGAGGCATAGATCTGCCATTTAATTGCTTTTAGGCCAACCAAACGCGCCGGGCTGAATGCAAAATTAAAGAAAGGCAAAATGTGTCCCGGTGAAGTTGCGCCCGAGGGAGCGGCACCCCGGTTAAGCAAAGCAATGGCTCCGCCCTGAATATTGAATGCATCCTTATAGAACAAATCAACCGTGGGCGTTAGCAGGAAAGATTTATAAGCGGTTCGGCTCGAAAGCGTTTCGGTGTAAGCATAAGGGGTAACATTGGGCGAATAGGATGAACGGGTAGTATTATACACAATTGAATCTTCAAAATCACGATAGGTCATGTTGAGTGTAGATTCAAATTCGAGGCTATCCATTTGTTTATGGTAATATAGATAGTCGCGGAAAAGCAGGTTATGCGATCGCTCGTTGCTTTGAGGTTGTTTGACCTGGGTATTGGTATCTATCGTAGATTGCGTCTGATCCGTTTCAAAATAGGTATAATGGTTATAAGCCAGGCTAAGTCTGTTGGTTAAACCTTTGCCGATATCCGTTTTTAAATTAAGCGTTGAATTGAACAGGTATTGCGATACATGGCTATTGCTAAATATATTCCCTATCGAGCCATAAGCTGCCGTATCGCGGCTGTACGATTGGTTGGCCACCTGGGGAACATACCCTGCTGTAAACGAAAGCGTACTGGTTTTGCCGAGGTTCGCACTGGCAAACGCATTTATTTTGAAACGATTGAAATGCGGTGCCTGGAGGAATTCCAAACCATCGCCATTGAGGCTGGGATCGACGTCGCGCTGGTATTCGGCGGTCAGGCCTATGGTACCTTGTTGATAGTTTTTGTAGCCCGATAAATAATATTGATCATAGACACTACCAGTACCCGAGCTTTGCAGCGCATTATTGTTGTTGTTGCGGATATTAACAAGGCTGTTTTGACCGTTCACTTCTATGCCCGATTTCCCTTTGCGCACGGTGCGTAGTTTGATCAGTACCAGTTGCTGCCCGTTTGCTGCTCCGGCAGCCTGTGCAACCGAGCCTTGTATCAGTGTTACCTGTTCAACATCAAAAATACTGTAGGCATTAACATCGGAGATGATATTACCATCGATGACATAAAGGATGGATGCCGATTGCGTATAGGTACCATTGAGCCAAACATTGATGGCATCTGAAAGATTGGTAACCTGGTATTTTTCGAGGTCGGAGCCCGAAATGCTCGATGTTTGCGTTGCGCTTTTTTTGGCTAAAACACGCCCGAGGTCGTAATGTAAGGAGTCATCCTGCGCATAAGCGACAGAAAACAACAAAACAGCCGATAAGGTCGACAGTAATAATTTTTTAAACATAATTGTGAAAGGTGTTGAGGTTGAGCAACTTTAAAATAAATTATATTATTGTGGTTATCAGTTGTTAATCTACAGCCAAAATTCATGCCACCGCTGTAATGTCAACCTGCGATCAATAATTGAGGCGGATTTTTCACAAGCCGGGACTACTGGAAATAAAAAGGTAGATATTATTGGACATTTAGGGCAAAAGATAGCCCTACCCAAGTCCCAAAAAAAGCGTTTATTCTTTTTTACCAGGACTTTAGATAAAGATAATATTTATTTCCGTGTATAGGAAATATTAAATATTTACATTGTCAAGCACCAGCACCCGGGAACATAATGGTTTTGCATATTGTTCGGCGAAAATAATATGGGTAGGATCGTGCTGGTATGCTTCTTCTTCTTCGAGGGTGTTGAAAAGCAGCAGCAACGAAACATCATAAGTATTATCGATCACATCACGGTTGGTGTCTGCCGGCACTCCGATATGCATATCGCGGATATATGTAATAGGTTTTAATAATTCAAGGCCTTCGATCAGTTTTGCCTTATCCTCTTTATTTTTCAGCCAGAAATGAACGTGATGTACGAAGGTGTTGTGTAAATACATGTCTTTTTTTTGCCCTTAAGTTCCCAATAAATAGCCTGAACAACAAATGTTTCGAAAATATTTTTATTGCATCAGCGGCAACAACCTGATTAGCAATCAACAAACCGAAATGTTAGCATCAGGTCAAATAAATACCTTAATTGGCGTTTAAACATATTATTTGCTTAATTTATAGCAAATTTGCAGTTTAACCGGAGAGCGGCAATAACGTATATAAAGGGATGAGCGAAAAAACAATATTAGTTTGGTTCAGGAACGATTTGCGTGTCCATGACAACGAAATATTGTTGGAGGCCTGCCGAAAGGCCGATAATGTGCTGCCCGTTTATTGTTTCGACCCTTTCTATTTCAGGGCTGCTTCTTACGGGCTTCAGAAAACGGGCAGTGTGCGCAGCCGGTTCTTGTTAGAGTCAGTAGCCGATCTTCGTTCAAACCTGCGCGCTTTGGGTAGTGAACTGGTTATTGTCAGGGGCGATCCGGCCGAGCTGATTCCCCGGCTTGCATTGCAATATAAAGTAAGCGAAGTATACCATCACCGAGAGGTTGCCTTTCAGGAAACAGCCATATCAGAAGCCGTTGAAACAGCCTTATGGAAGATCAAACTAAATCTTCGGCATTTCATCGGGCACACACTCTATCATAAAGAGGATCTGCCCTTCCCGATCAAAGATATTCCTGATAGTTTTACCCTTTTCAAAAAGAAAATTGAACGCGAAAGCAAAGTCAGGCCATGTTTCGAAACGCCCGACCATATCAAAACGCCCTTAATAGCAGATGCCGGGGAGCTTCCTTCTTTAACCGAATTGGGAATTAGCCCTCCTTTTGATGATCTGCGTGCCGATTTCCATTACCAGGGTGGCGAAACTACTGCATTGCAACAAATGCACCAGTATATCCAAATGCTCGATCATAGCACCCCGGCAAAAAATGCTAAATACCATACTGAAAAACCATCGCGCTTATCGGCCTGGATTTCGCTGGGTTGTTTGTCGCAGCGAATGGTTTATCACGAGGCGCTTAAACAAACCCAGGGTACCAATGCATCCGGATCGACACTCATTATTGAGTTGCTCTGGCGCGATTATTTTCGTTTTATGTTTAAGAAATACGGGCGCCAATTTTTTAATGCCGAGGGCTTTAAAAGCGCAGCTCCTGAAGCGGCAGTCAACCAGCAATACCTTTTTGAACAATGGACACACGGTCATACCGGGGTGCCCTATATCGATGCTGCCATGCACGAATTGAGCGCAACCGGCTATATCAACAACTTTAAGCGACAGGCAGTAGCAGCTTTCCTGGTAAATAATCTAAAGGTAGAGTGGCTGAAAGGTGCGGCTTTCTTTGAAGAGAAGCTGATCGATTATTCTCCCGCCAGTAATTGGGGCAACTGGGCCTTTATTGCCGGCGTAGCCAATGATACCCGCGACGACCGCTACTTCCCCGGGGTAAAACAAGCGGATACACTCGAAAAAGATAGCGAATTCATCAGTACCTGGCTGGCAGATAGCAGTGGTCAATTAGTAATAGCATAACATTTTATACCGATTGGTATAAATATTCAGGCTGTTTTTGCGTAAAACCGGCCTCAAAAGCACTTTATTATGATGATTTGTAAATAAATTACAAAGTTTACAAATCGATATGCTTAATTTTGTGCCGTTTTACCGATTTGAATCTGCATGGATCGCCTGAATTATATTGACAGTGGCAACGCTGCCTACATTAACACTCTTTACGAAGCCTATACCCAAGACCCCGACTCGGTTGATTTTGGATGGCAAAAATTTTTTGAAGGCTTTGACTTTGGCCGGGAAGCAAAAGGGCCAATTGGCGCTCCGGTTTCAGCGGAAGCTTCTGACCATTTCCTGAAAGAGATCAATGTGCTGAACATGATCAATGGCTACCGCACGCGTGGTCACCTGTTCACCAAAACAAACCCGGTGCGCGAGCGTCGCAAGTATTTTCCGGGTAAGGAACTGGAAACTTTTGGTCTGAGTGATGCCGACCTCGGCACCGTATTCAATGCGGGTGTTGAAGTGGGTTTGGGCCCTGCAACGCTGCACGATATCCGCGAAATGCTGGAGCAAACCTATTGCCAGTCGATCGGTGCCGAATACAAGTATATCCGTAATCCTTTTAAGATCAAGTGGTTTGAGGATAGGATGGAAAGCCATCGAAATACGCCATCGTTCACAACCGAAGAAAAGCTGATCATGCTGGATAAGCTGAATCATGCTGTAATTTTCGAAAACTTTTTGGGTACAAAATTTTTGGGCCAGAAACGCTTCTCGCTCGAAGGTGCCGAAGCGCTGATCCCGGCAATGGATTCGGTGATTCAAAAAGGTTCAGAACTGGGTATACAGGAATTTGTTATTGGTATGGCTCACCGCGGACGTTTGAACGTGCTGGCCAATATCATGGAGAAAACGTACAAAGAGATATTCTCGGAGTTTGAAGGCAAGACTTATGATGAAGAATCAGGTTTCGGTGGCGACGTAAAATATCACCTGGGTTATTCGACCGATATGGTTGCCCGCAATGGCAAGAATGTGCACTTAAGCCTTTGCCCTAACCCTTCGCACCTGGAGGCGGTCGACCCGGTAGTTGAAGGTTTGACCCGATCAAAAATTGAATTCAAATACGACCACGATTATACCAAAATAGCACCGATACTGATCCACGGCGATGCCTCTATTGCTGGCCAGGGTATTGTTTATGAAGTGCTGCAAATGGAAAAGCTGGAAGGTTACCGTACTGGTGGAACTATCCACCTTGTGATCAATAACCAGATCGGATTTACCACTAATTTTAAAGACGCGCGCTCGAGTACTTATTGTACCGATATTGCTAAAACCGTGCTTTCACCTGTTTTCCACGTAAATGGAGATGATGTGGAGGCCCTGGTTTATACCATTAACCTGGCGATGGAATACCGCCAGACTTTCCATGATGACGTATTTATCGATATTTTATGCTACCGTCGTTATGGTCATAATGAATCGGACGAGCCTAAATTCACTCAACCATTACTTTATAAGGCCATCGAAAGCCACCCTAATCCAAGGGAAATATATTACCAGCATTTACTGGCCCAGGGTACCATAACACCTGACCAGGCAACCATCATGGAAAAGGATTTTCGCGATCTGTTGCAGGTGAAATTGGACGAGTCAAAAGCGCTGGAGCGATTTACCGATACGCTGCAGATGTTTGAGGGTGCCTGGGAAGGACTGCACCTGGCCTCGGACCAGGATTTTTCGACACCCTTTGCAACTGCGGTGAGTAAAGAAGTGCTGGTTGAGATCGGTAAAAAGATCACCGAATTACCTAAAGACAAAGAGTTTTTCAAAAAGATAGAAAAGCTATTTGAAGAACGCAGCAAAATGGTGAACAAAACCCAGGTATTCGACTGGGCAATGGGCGAGTTGCTGGCCTATGGTACTTTGCTTAAAGAAGGCCACCCGGTAAGGTTGAGCGGTGAGGACGTTAAGCGCGGTACATTCTCGCATCGCCATGCCGTATTGACCCTGGTTGATTCTGAAGACGAATATACACCTCTGGAAACGCTGGGCGCTGAAGCCCGTTTTTCGATATATAATTCCTTGCTTTCGGAGTATGGCGTTTTGGGTTTTGAATATGGTTATGCCCTGGCTAACCCCAATGCTTTAACCATTTGGGAAGCACAATTCGGTGATTTCTTTAATGGCGCACAAACCATTATCGACCAATATGTAGCCAGTGCCGAAACTAAATGGCAGCGGGGTAATGGCTTGGTAATGTTGTTGCCACATGGCTATGAAGGACAGGGTCCGGAACATTCATCGGCCCGTATCGAACGTTTTCTCGAGCTTTGTGCCGAAAATAATATCCAGGTTGCCAATTGCACCACACCAGCAAACTTTTTCCATATCCTGAGGCGTCAATTGCACCGCGAATTCCGCAAACCACTGATCATATTTACGCCAAAGAGTCTATTGCGCTCACCGAAATGCGTATCGCCTCTGGCCGATTTTACTGAGGGTCATTTTCAGGAACTGATAGAAGACAGCTATGCCGACGCGAAAAAAGTGAAACGTGTACTGTTTTGCTCAGGCAAGATCTATTACGAGTTACAGGAAAAGCAATTTGCAGATCAGCGTAAGGATGTAGCCATTGTACGTATTGAGCAATTGTATCCGACACCCGAGCATCAGATGCTCAAAGTAAAAGCAAAATATGCTAAGGCAACAGAATTTTTCTGGGTACAGGAAGAACCTGAAAATATGGGTGCATGGCCTTACATGTGCCGCACATTCCGCAAAAGCGAATTGCAATTAGATGTTATATCGCGGAATGCAAGCGCCAGTACCGCAACAGGATTCGCCAAGCAGCATACCGCACAGCAATTGCATATTATTGCCAAAGCCTTTGATGCCGAATCGGCTGAAGAGGTTAAGAAAACGGTAAAAAGAGCGGCGCATAAAATGTCAAAAATAGCGGCCGACTAATCAAGCTGATACCCGAACGTAATAAATATAACGTCCAACCACTACAATATGAGTTTAGAAATTAAAGTTCCGCCGGTAGGCGAGTCGATAACTGAAGTAACATTATCGCGCTGGCTAAAAAAGGATGGCGATGCAGTTGCGATGGATGAAGTAATTGCAGAACTGGAGTCTGACAAAGCTGCTTTTGAACTGACCGCCGAAAAAGCGGGAACTTTGACAACAGTAGCCAAAGAGGGGGATACGCTTCCAATTGGTGCTATCGTGGCCAGTATTGCTGAAGGTAGCGCTGCTGCTCCGGCAAAAGAAGCTGCCCCGGCGGTCCAGGCCGTTGCCGCTCCGGCACCAGCAGCAGCCCCTGCGCCGGTTGCTGAACAAGCAAGTTCGCTGGCTATTAAAGTGCCGGCGGTAGGTGAATCGATCACCGAAGTTACGCTATCACGCTGGTTGAAAAAGGATGGTGATACCGTTGCGATGGACGAGGCACTGGCTGAATTGGAATCAGATAAAGCGACATTTGAATTAACTGCCGAAAAAGCCGGTGTGCTGAAAACCATCGCCAAAGAAGGCGATGTACTACCGATCGGAGCGGTTGTTTGTTCGATAGAGGGAGCAGGCGCAACCACAGCCGCAGTGCCGGCTCCGGATTCGACACCAGCTGCTACAGTTATAGCAGATAAAACAGCAGGATACGCTGCAGGCACCCCATCGCCGGCAGCTGCGAAGATATTAGCCGAAAAAGGCATCGATCCGAAAGCCGTACAAGGTAATGGTGTAGGCGGTCGTATCACCAAAGGCGATGCGATCAGTGCAGCCACGGTTGATATGGTATCCGAAAACCCTCAGGGTGGACGATCAAAAGCCGGATCGCAACCCGTGCCGGCCGTTGCCGCCACGGCTAAACCGCAGGAACCCGTAGCCAAAGCGCAGGATTCAGGTCGCGAGCGCCGCGAAAAAATGTCGCCTTTGCGCAAAACCGTTGCACGCAGACTGGTTGCTGTGAAAAATGAGACCGCCATGCTGACCACCTTTAATGAGGTTGACATGTCGCCGATCATGGAGATCAGGGCCAAATACAAAGATAAATTCAAGGAAAAGCATGGTGTCGGACTTGGCTTTATGTCATTTTTTACCAAAGCAGTTTGTGAGGCCCTGAAAGAATGGCCTGCAGTAGGTGCCCGCATCGAGGGTGAAGAGATCGTTTACAGTAATTTTGCTGATATATCAATTGCAGTATCAGCGCCAAAGGGACTGGTAGTACCTGTTATCCGTAACGCAGATGGCATGAGTCTGGCTGAAATTGAAAAAGCAGTGGCGGGCCTTGCTGCCAAAGCCCGCGACAATAAATTAACCATCGACGAAATGACCGGTGGTACCTTTACTATTACCAATGGCGGCGTATTCGGTTCGATGTTGTCAACGCCGATCATTAACTCACCCCAATCGGCTATTTTGGGTATGCACAATATCATCGAGCGTCCGGTAGCTGTAAATGGCCAGGTAGTGATCAAACCAATGATGTACGTGGCCCTATCCTATGACCACCGTATCATTGACGGCCGCGAATCGGTAAGTTTCCTGGTAAGAGTTAAGCAATTATTGGAAGATCCGGCAAGACTGTTGCTGGGTGTCTGACCCCGAGTACTGAATTTTTGTTTTAAAATATTTCGCTGAATAAGCATAAAAAAACCCGGTTAAGCCGGGTTTTTTGTATCCGTTCTTTTCAATTAAGAATAGGAATAGAAATTGTTTTGTAATTCACAAGCAAGTATTATATCTTTATAACTCATACTTATTGCACTAATTGAAATATTTTTTCCCTCCGCAATAATATTCCAAATATTACTACGTTTTAGCTTTGTAACTTTTCTGTTACAAAACACGTAATACATTTTTATAAAATGTATTGGTGCCTAAAAAGCCCTGTTACGTAATAGAAAAATTAACTACCAAACTATGAAAAAGCCCCTTATGATGCTTACAGCATTCGTTGCTGTATTATTAGCCGTATTGTATTCGTGCACGCACGATGTCATCAAACCCAATTCATCTTCAACGTCAACAACAACTACTGGCACCGGTACTGGTAGTAGCAGTGGCAGTGGTAGTAGCACAGGTACCGGCACTGGTACCGGCACTGGTACCGGCACAGGAACAGGAACCGGAACAGGTACTGGCACTGGAACCGGCACCGGAACTTCAAATGCTGTCTGTTTTCAGACAGATGTATTGCCTTTATTCCAGACCTATTGCGCCAGCACCGGCTGCCATGACGCAACTACTGCGAAAGAAGGATTGATATTAAACAGTTATACCAATATTATGAAAGGTATTACTGCTAACAATGCTTCCGGTAGCAGGTATTTTAAAGTTATTTCAGGCGGGTCGATGCCTCCGCGTAATTCACCACAGCTATCAGCAGCACAAATCAGTACAATCTCAACCTGGATCAGCCAGGGCGCAACTAACGCAACCTGTGTAGTGAGCACCTGCGACACCACTAAAACAACCTATACCAATGGTATCTCGGCCATATTTGCTACCTATTGCAATGGCTGCCATGGTGTAGCACCGGGCTCGGGCAATGTTGTGCTGAGCGACTATGCCAGTGCAAAAGCAGCCGGAACATCACTAAAAGCTACTTTCCTGAGTGCAATTAGTTATACCTCCAGCACTTCGGCAATGAATATGCCTCAATCCGGCAAATTGCCCGACTGTCAGATCACGCAAATTACTAAATGGATAAACAATGGATGCCCTCAGTAATATGATAAAGAAAAATTCATACCTCATCATCATTGCATCTGTATTGCTGGTATTGGTTTCGGGTTGCTATTACGACCATGCCAACCTATCCTATCCCCAGCAAAATTCAGCAGCAGCTACCTGTAATTTAAGTAGCATAACGTACAGCAGCAGCGTAACCGGCATATTAAAAGCCAATTGTTATAGCTGCCATTCCGGATCGGCATCGGCAGGTGGCGGCATTCAACTGGATACCTATGCTACACTTAAAGTGTATGCTGCCAACGGGCAACTGCTCAATTCGATCAGTCATACCGGTAGTGTGCCGGCGATGCCACTTAACGCCGCACAAATATCATCCTGCGATATCAGTACCATTCAAACCTGGATAAATAACGGAACACCAAACAATTAACAGCTAACCATGAAAAAAGCAATTTTACCCCTATTTTTTTTAGCCATTGTAAGTATTGCAGCCAACGCGCAAAAAGTGTATGCAACCAAAACCGGACAAATTAAATTTAATGCCAGCAGCCCAATTGAAAAGATAGAGGCAGTGAACAACCAGGTCGACAGCAAGTTTGTTGACAAAACCGGCCAGATCGTTTTCAGCGTCCTGATCAAGAGTTTCAAGTTTGATAACCAGTTGATGGAGGATCATTTTAATGAAAATTACCTCGAAAGCAGTAAGATCCCCAAAGCCGAATTCAGAGGTTTTATCACCAATATCGCTTCGGTAGATTTTTCTAAAGATGGCAAATACCCGGTAAAGGTTGAAGGTACGCTCAATCTGCATGGCGTTCCGCAAAAAGTAAGCACCAGTGGCACGCTCGAGATCGTTGGCGGCAAGCCGATGATCGTAGGCGTCTTCAAAGTAAAAATTAAAGATTACGGCATCACCGGGCTGTACATCGGCGATAAAATTGCCAATGAAGCGGAAATAAGCGTTAACTGCAAATATGAATAATTTTGAAAAGGCGACCCTATTTTAGCAAATACCCGGGATACCTGGTATTGCTGATCTGTTTTCACTTGCTTGCTGTATCGGCCCGCGCGCAGACCGTGGACCTGTTTAAGATGCAGGATGATCAAAATAAAAAAGAAAAAAAGGAAACAACAGATATTACTACTTCCATTTTTAAAACCACCCGTATCGTCAACAGTCAGTCGATCGAGAACACCGGTGCAGGCGTGCTCGACCTTAAAATTTCGCACCGGTTTGGGATGGTCAACACCGGCGGCTATAATTTTTTTGGGCTCGACCAGGCTACAATGCGTATCGGAATGGACTATGGTATCAGCAACCGGCTGGAGATAGGTCTGGGTAGGAGTACTTACAACAAAGAGTACGACGGGTTTTTTAAATTCAGGATATTGCGCCAGTCGACCGGGAAAGTGAATATGCCTCTTTCGCTGAGTGTGGTATCAACAGCGGTATTAAATACCCTGAAAGACCAGAGCACTTCGTATACCATCCATTATTCAGATCATGCCAGTTACGTGAACCAGGTATTGCTGGCACGTAAATTCGGCGATTTTTTTTCATTGCAGCTGGCTCCGACCATGGTGCATTACAATATAGTGCCTACAACTGCCTATCGTAACGATCTTTATTCAATGGGTACCGGGTTTCGCTTGCGTTTGTCAAAACGGGTAAATCTTACCGGCGAATATTATTACCAGGTGCAGCGCATACCCGGTTATTACAATTCAGCATCAGTAGGTTTTGATATTGAAACCGGCGGGCACGTGTTTCAGCTGTTTTTTACCAATTCGACAGGTATCAACGAACGTAGTTTTATAACCCAAACCGATGGACGATGGGGAAATGGGGGAGTGCATTTTGGCTTTAATATATCGAGGGTATTTACCGTAGTAAAACACCAACAGATCAGTAACGATAAAAAATGGTAATATGAAAAGAAAAATAGTAGTTGGCGCCCTAACTCTGATCGGCTTTTTGGCTGCAGGGGCATGGTATTATGTTTTTGTATACTCAAAAACACATCATCGCAACGTAGCAGATGAACAGGGATTGATCGTTCCGGCAGGACAGATCGTTAAAGATTATGAAACCGACGAAGCGGGAGCCAACAAAAAATACCTGAACAAAGCTGTTGAGATAGAGGGCTTCATCCTTAAAAAAGACAAAGATCAGGCGGGCAATACTACCATCACCCTGAAAAGCGGCGACCCGATGGCCAATATTTTTTGCACTTTAAAACCAGGCGAAGCAAGCAAATTGCACGGCAACCAAATGTTGATCAAAGGGATATGTACCGGCTATTTGAGCGATGTGGTTTTAAACGAAGCCGTAGTGTTGAAGTCGGAATGACTATAAATAAGCCTATTAATTTTTTCTATTTTTTATACTCTTAAACCGGGCCCTGCTTGAATGAAATAAATCACTGGGGTCCGGTTTTCGTATGATTTTTTTCCTGCATTTTCGGTCTGTTTTAGTTATTATGTTGATAAATGAGCAATAAATGATGTAGTTGAATATTTTCTATTGTCACGTTTGTATTACATCTTTGTTGAACTTTTCAATAATGACAGGCAAAGCAGAGCACCTTGTAGCTGAGTTACTCGCTATACAACAAAAACATAAGACCTTTTTCAACAAAAACAACCAGGATATTTTCTCCTGCGTTTATGTTAAGTGGAGCGAACCTGTTACCCTGCACATCATTACCGATATTTTGCCTGACGAAATCAGAGCTGATATTCAATCAATAACTTTTAAGGATTGATAAGTGTTGGGCTATTTTTAGCATAGCCTCAAAAACACCCCATAGTTTTTGGTTTGCCTCTTCCGCCTGAGACGCACAGAAATGAAGGTGATTTTGTTACCTCTACCCGGGCGAATTTCATCCTGATTTTATCTAATATAAAACCACGAAATGTTTTCCCCTCTCGAGAGGGGCAGGGGTGTGTTAATGAAGCGACAGGAGTTTTTTTAATAACCCCATCACCCTAAACCAACCTTTTCAAAGTACCAATTGCCCCGGCATGCAGGCCTTCATGATACAATAAAAATTGAAGCGCATCATCAATATTATCAATAACTACGCCGAAACGGGTGCTCCAGGAAGCATAGCCTCCGAATAGCTGTTGGTCATAATCGATCGCTAACTGATCGGCGTTATTGGCAAATAGTGTTTTGATGTTTTCTATTTCCTCTGGGCTCAGATCGCCTTCAGGTTTACTGCCCGAGCGGAACTTTTCCCAAAACTCTTCGCTGATATTGGCGGTTAATCCTCCTCGTTTATAGCAGATACCCTCGAGGGTAGCAACCAGGTGGCCCAGGTTCCAGGCAATATTATTGTTAAAGCCAGCTGGTATCTTATTGAGTTGCTCAGTGCTGAGTTCGCTGATGCTGGTTAATAGAAAATTCCTTACTTTTTTCAGGGTACCGATCTGTTTGTTCATAGGTGTTTTGATGTTTTTGGCTATACGCTCAATTTTGAAACGAATATCCTGAATATTTATAAGATTTTTTGAAGGGCGAAAAAATATAATTAACAGCATGCTGCACGATAAAGAAGAAAATTGTTGTTGCAGGTTAGCGGCACATAATTAGCTGTTGCCCCACGGCATCAGGCGCTCATTGACAAAAAATACTGTATTTTAGTATCCATCCAATTTCCTAAAAAAAAGCAAATGCTGCGATCATCCAAGCGTCTATTATTTACCGTATGCACGCTGGCTTTACTTGCCGGTTCATGCCATAATGGTAATAACAATGCCCGTCTGCTGGCAAAACCAAAATACTATCCGGGCCAAACCGATACTACCTGGCGGGTTTCGGGCGGGTCGAAAAAGGCGCAGCATTACTCGGTACTTAGCCAGGTAGACACATCGAATGTCGACAAGCTGCAGCTGGCCTGGGAATACCATACCAAAGATGCAGATGTATCCGCCCATTCGCAGATACAATGCAGTCCGATCGTTATCGACAGCATTTTATATGGTACTACACCTAAATTGCGCCTTTTTGCATTGAACGCTGCAACGGGCCGCGAAAAATGGGTTTTCGATCCCGCAGGAAATAAAAATGCCACGCCTGCAAATTTTGGGATGAACAATAACCGTGGCGTTACCTATTGGGAAAGTGGCAGCGAGCGACGAATACTTTATTGCGCCGGTTCCTATATCTACGCGGTGAATGCAGATGACGGTAAATTGATCAGCAGTTTTGGCAAGCAGGGGAAAATCGATTTGCATAACAACCTGGGGCGAAACGCTAGCCAGTTATATGTAACAGCTACTTCGCCGGGTATTATTTATAAGGATACCTATATTATTGGTAGTCGCGTTAACGAAACAGCCGATGCCGCCCCCGGCCATATCCGTGCTTATGATGTGCGGACAGGCAAACTGAAATGGGTTTTTCATACCATCCCTTATCCCGGTGAAAAAGGCTACGAAACCTGGCAGGATACAGCTGCCTACAAACATATCGGTTCGGCGAATAGTTGGGCAGGTTTTAGCATGGACGAAAAGCGGGGAATACTGTTTGCACCTACAGGCTCTGCCGCCTACGATTTTTGGGGAGGAAAGCGTTTGGGGGCGGGCTTGTTCGCCAATTGTGTACTGGCCCTGAATGCTGAAACCGGTAAATTGATATGGCATTACCAGGTGATCCATCATGATATGTGGGATAAGGACCTGCCAACGGCACCGGTGCTGGTGACCATCAAAAAAGACGGCAAGGATATCGACGCCCTTGCACAGCCCACCAAGCATGGCTTTATTTTTGTGCTCGACCGCGAGACCGGCAAGCCGCTGTTCCCGGTGAAGGAAACGCCGGTACAAAGTACTTCTGATCTGAAAGGGGAGAAGCCCTGGCCTACACAGCCGGTACCAGAACTACCGGTGCCTTATGCACGGCAAACACTGACGGAAAAGGACATCAACCCTTATTTATCGGATAGTTCAAAAGCAGAGGTTTTACGTCGCTTGAGAACTTACCGGTACGGCAATATGTTTTTGCCGCCTGGCAAAAAGCCATCGGTTATTTTGCCGGGTTTTGATGGCGGAGCCGAATGGGGCGGCCCGGCTTACGATCCTACCACGGGCATCATCTATATCAACGCCAACGAAATGGCCTGGATCATGACCATGGAGGCGACGCAAAAAGCACCACAAAGTCCCGAGAATTTTGCACAGGCAGGAGAGCGGCTTTACCGGGCCAATTGTCTGGGTTGCCATGGTCCTGAAAGAAAAGGCAGTGGCAATTACCCATCATTGATCAATGTACAAAATAAATACAATGACCAGCAGATTGCCGACCTGCTCAAAAGCGGTCGCCGGATGATGCCCTCGTTCAAACAATTATCAGCACAGCAGGCAAAGGCAATTATCTCCTTTATCACCAGCAATACCGAAGCTGAAAAAACTGCTTTTATCCTGGAGCATAAAACTGACGACCCCTACCTTGATATCCCTTACCAAATGGCGGGCTACAATAAATTCCTGAGCAGGGAAGGCTACCCGGCAATAGCGCCACCCTGGGGTACGCTCAATGCTGTTAATTTGAATACCGGAAAAATGGTATGGCGGATACCGCTCGGAGACGACCCGGAACTTGCCGCACCCGGCCGCATCACCGGCACCGAAAATTATGGCGGACCGGTAGTTACCGCCGGTGGCTTGTTGTTTATTGCTGCAACCAAAGACGGCAAGATCCGCGCCTTTAACAAACGCACTGGCAAATTGCTATGGCAATACCAGCTGCCGGCGGCAGGTTTTGCCACCCCGGCCATGTACGAAGTGGAAGGTCAACAATACCTGGTGATCGCCTGTGGCGGGGGTAAGCTGGGGACTAAATCGGGGGATAGTTACGTGGCTTTTGGCTTGGGTAGGTGATACGGGACCCCATCCTCCTCCTTCCCCTATTTCATAGGGAAAGGTATCGCACAGGGCCGGGTTGATTGGTGGTGATTGGAGCGATCGATCAAATCCAGCAATCGTGTCTTACCCCATCCTCCTCCTTCCCCTGCAAAGCAGGGAAAGGTATCGCACAGGGCCGGGTTGATTCCGGGTAACTTGCGCTGACGCCGAAAGTCTGTTTCGTATTGATCTTTTCAATCCCTCAAATCCCGCAATCGTGTATTATCCCATCCTCCTCCTTCCCCTATTTCATAGGGAAAGGTATCGCACAGGGCCGTTTGCTTTTCAGCGTCCCGCTTACCAACTTCATTTAGGATCAGGAACGATACCCGATCGAAAGTACCAAAATGAACACCTAAAATCCTGATTCACAATAACTAACTAAATATTAAAAATTTCACCGGAAATGGGGGTAGCCTGAATCCCTGTTTTCATTTTGAATGCCCATTGAAAGCCAGACTGTTAGGCGCTGCGAAAAATCAACGGCTGAATTTCGTGTAACTTGTTGACCCTGAAGCAATAATAACAGGCCTAAATCAGCACCGTACATTTTTAGGTGTTTAGGCCTGAAATAGATTGGTTATCAGTGATTTATAATTTCCGGTAGAAAGGCTTGATTTGAACACTTAAATGCTTGTTAGCCAGTTAGATACCTGAAAAGAGAAATTAGTACCGTAAATCATGAACCCCAAAAACCGCCCTAATTCGCTCTTAAACAAGCTTTTTATGGATAAAAAAGGGTAATAAATGGGTGTTTTTGTGAACACTTCATGCAGAAAACGGTTGTTTTTAACGTCGATTTTTCAGCGGGACGCTGAAACAGTTTAGGATTCAAGCGGGACGCTTGAATCGGCGGGAGGAGGATTGCATCGGCGGAAACGGCGTATCGAGCTCTTCATCCCAAATTAATCTTCCGGACTTATGCCGACTTATGTGGACTTTCGCACTAATCCCTACATTTGTAGCCATGCCGGCAGTGACTCCAAATAAAAAGAATACCGATCGATGGATAGGGTATTTCCTTGCCGGCTGGACGCTGCTGAATATCGTACAGGCCATTACCGCCGAGATTCACGCCGACGAGGCCTATTACTGGCTATATTCCCGCTACCTCGACTGGGGTTATTTTGATCACCCGCCCATGGTTGCGCTTTTTATCCGTGCAGGGGACAGTATCGTGCATTCGGAGTTTGGTGTGCGTTTGGCGACCGTATTATCAAGCACCGTGTCGCTGTACCTGTTATGGCGGGTCGTCAAGAAATATGGAGCTGAGGCCAAATGGTTCGTCCTGGTGGCTTCGGGTGTGTTTATTTTTAACCTGTACGGGTTTATGGTGACGCCGGATGCGCCGCTTTTCCTGTTTACTGCCCTGTTTTATTTTATCTATCAAAAATATTCTGAACACGATCAAATCAAATGGGCCCTGTTACTGGCGCTGATCATTGCCGGATTGTTATACAGCAAATACCATGGTATCCTGCTGGTTGCCTTTACCGTGCTATCAGACCCGACCTTATTTAAAAGAAAGACTTTCTGGCTGATCGTGCTGGCTTCCCTGGCCCTGTATCTGCCGCATATATTGTGGCAGGCGAATCATGGTTACCCATCGGTCAATTATCACCTTTTCGAGCAGACAACAGACCATTATAATTTTGATCAAACCTGGACCTATTTTCCGGGGCAGCTATTGATGGCTGGTCCGCTGATAGGCTGGCTTTGGTTTTACAAGGTAACACAGGTAAAAGTGCTTGACAAATTCATTCGCTGTTTGCTGGTGAACGTGGGGGGCATTTTCCTGTTCTTCCTGGTCAGCAGCTTCCGGGGCGAAGTACAACCCCAGTGGACATTGATCGGCTTTGCGCCGCTGATGCTATTAACGCTCATCGCCTTCAAACAGGGTGGCAACTGGCAACCCTGGGTAACAAGGTTAGCCATCATCAATACTATATTTGTAGTCCTTATCCGGGTATTGATCATTACCGCATCACCTTTGATACGTAAAGTTGGGCAGATCAAAAGCCAGTTTGGCTACCGCGAATGGACCAATATTATCCGACAAAAAGCAGGTGATAACTACGTGATCTTTAATGAGGGCTTCCAGAACCCATCGAAATACGATTTTTATACCAATAGCACCAAAGGGTTTGCCTATGATAACCGCAATTACCGGCTGACGCAGTTTGATATCTGGCCCATCGAGGAGGGATTTCAGCGTAAGAAAGCTTATTTCGTACTGCGTAATGCGGTTAATGGTGTCACCACCGACACGCTGAATACACCTGCAGGCATTTGGTATGCAGGCTGGGTCAATGATGTTCGTACCTATCAGCAGGTTAAAATTGAGCTCGCACAATACCAATTTAAAGCCCGGGCTGGTGAAAGATTGTCCCTTGACCTTACCCTGACCGATCCCTATAGCTACCCGATCGATTTCAGTAATAAGGGTTACCAGCATCAGGTGGTACTGGAGGCTTGCACTTTTAAAGGAGTTGACGAACAAAATGTGCAAGCATCGGGTTCGGATTTTCACCTTCTGGACCTAAATCCTGGTGAAAGCAAACATTATACTTTTAACTTTACCGCTCCGTTAATGAAAGGGAAATATAACTTGCTTTTTTCCCTTCGGACAGATCCATTTCCGGGCAGTAAAAACAGCAGGATCATCAAATTGAACGTTGAATAAATTAAACTTATGATAAAAAAACTCTACCTGATTTTATTATTCTTTTTTATTTCCGCTACAAAATTACTTGCACAAACCACATTAGATGTTGATTTTTCGGGTCTGGGCTTTCTGGATAACCGCGAGTACAAAGACTTTGTTGCACGTTCGCGAACCTATTCGGGTACACGCACCGCAATAGATTTTGGCTTAAATATTGATTCGATGAACCGGTTTGTGGTAGGTACCAATGCGATCCACGAGTTTGGCGCTCAACCGTATTTTCTTACGGCAAATCCGGTAGCCTACTATAATTTTACCGGTAAGAGCTGGAACTTTTTTGGAGGCGAGTTTCCGCGGAATGGTAATTTGTCACAATACCCCCGGGCCTTATTGAATGATACAATGATGTATTATCGCCCCAATGTAGAAGGCTTGCTGGCCCAATACCATACGCCCCATTTTATGGAAACCGGCTGGATCGATTGGATGAGCAGGCAAACAAATACACAGCGCGAGGAGTTTTTATTTGGCTCCTATGGTAAATGGATACCTTCGCTTAAAGCACCCTTATACATTACCCATTATGCCGTTTTGCTGCATGATGCCGGTGCTGCGATATTACTGCCCAATGATCATATTGTAGAGAATGGAGGAGCTCAGTTATTAGCAGGCATTGACCTTAGTCATAGGCAAAAACTATTAGATTCATTGACCATTGGTGCAGGTGCGCTTGTTACCTTAGATCGTGAAAGAGGATTGGATGGCTGGCAAACCTCCTCGGGGTTTATGTCAGATATTTATGCAGGATTCGGTCATTTTGCTATACATAATGAGTTTTATGACGGGCAACCCGGCAAAGGGCTTACTTACGCTGATGCATTTTATACCAAGCGATTTTATGACCGCCTCGACCTGATGTGGAATGCCTTTAATGCAAAGGGCTTAACCGGTAAATTTGTATTGAGTGTTCACCGAACACCGGGATACACCAGCAATCAGGAAGTATTTAGGGTGACCTATGATTTAGGCCGGAGAAAACTCGCAAGTTTTTGAGCTGACTGATTTAGTCTGCAAACAAAAATGCCGCGTTTATCGCGGCATTTTTGTTTAAAAGCATATCAAAGCAACAAGCTCAATCGCCGCCAATATCGCCACTGCCGGATTTTGATTTTAAAACGCTTTTCGGACTACCCGAATAGCTGATATCACCTGAACCGGAAACTGATGCATCCAATTTGTCGGTAACATACACCGAAGCGTCGCCTGATCCACTGATATGTACCGAAGTATTGGAAGTATGCAGACCGCGTGCGCTATAGTCGC
>Ga0164297_10002191_pt1 | contig 19697 bp, 25 predicted proteins | sample GEODES058metaG_FD_113539 | JGI IMG/M metagenome (GOLD analysis project Ga0164297, IMG submission 113539) | Dystrophic lake water microbial communities from Trout Bog Lake, Wisconsin, USA - GEODES058 metaG | ecosystem: Environmental > Aquatic > Freshwater > Lake | place: USA: Trout Bog Lake... | reverse complement strand
GTCGGACAAAAAAATTGATTATATTTTCTATTTAAAGACATTATTATAAACAAAAGAGCGTTATAATGGAAACACCACTTATACAACCTTCCGTATTACTACCCGTTTTATCTGGTATTAATACGCATGAGCGTGACTCTCATCTTGTGTTTGATGAACCCACACATAAATATACCATCACTACAGACCCAGATAGTAGTTATACATCGGTGACTACATGGAATCATAGTCATTTCTCTCATTTTGACGCAGACGCTGTCATTGCTGGGATGATGGCGGGAAAAAACTGGAACCCTGAAAACAAGTATTGGGGGAAAACTGCGGAGGAAATCAAGGCGCAATGGAAGGCCAATGCGGAAAGTGTGAGTGGTGCGGGAACCAACTTACACTTTGATATTGAGTGTTTTATGAATGAACCCGATCTACCCCCTGGTTATACTCACGCGGACTTGTTGCGGAACTATAATGAAAAAATGGCGGCGGGGGTTCTTCCACCGAATGCGACCGATGAATGGCAGTATTTTCTTGAATTTGTGAGGACATTTCCTCATTTGAAACCGTATAGAACAGAATGGATGATTTATGATGAGGAGTTGAAGTTGGCTGGTTCAATTGATATGGTCTATGAAAACCCGGACGGTTCCTTGATGATTTATGACTGGAAGCGTGCAAAAGATATTAGTAAAGGTGCTGGATTTGATAAGTACGCCATTACAGAAGAAATTAGTCATTTACCCGACTCCAACTATTGGCATTATTCTCTCCAATTGAATACCTATAAGGCAGTTTTGGAGAGAAAGTATGGTAAAACTATTACGGCGCTCTATTTGGTTCGTTTACACCCAAATAATAAGAGACGAACCTATGACTTGATTAAATGTTGTGACTTGAGTGAAGAGATACAGACATTGTTTGATTTGAGAGCGGTAAATATACAAAAAAAGTAAGAACCAACGTAAACAACTATTATTGTAAAAAGATATAAAAATTACATAAAAAGGAATGTAATGAACGAAGAAGTTAATTTATATTTGGATGGTAGTATAGAACAAGTTGATTATGAACATTATCATATAATGGATGAGGAATGCGAACAAACTCAAATATATTATAATTATTGTGTTGCATTTTCCTGTTTGTTGTTTTTATTTTTGGTAACCAAAACAATGTTATGGTTTGACCGTTTTTTTATTGATGATGAGATAAAGTTTTTATCTTTGGTAACCAAAACAATGTTATGGTTTGACCGTTTTTTTATTGATGATGAGATAAATGTTGAAAAAACGGAAGAGGAAGAGGAAGATGAAAAAGAAGAAAAACCTGAAATAAAATACGAGGATAAATATTTGGAAAAGTTTCGTTCCATGGAAAAGGTGGATTTAACGGAAGAACAACTCAAAAATTTCAAGAATTCGATTGTTATGGAGCATACACCACATGGAAATGTGATTATGTATTATAATCATGACAGAGAAACATTCACATATTTTTCTGATACTTCTATTCCTTATCGTTATTTAGAAGTAGTTGGACGTAAGTATGTTATTATGAATAATTGTAAGTCATTATTTGTGGATATGGATGAAGAATTAAAACGAGCAAGTGCTTGTGTTGAGAACCAGACGACTGTTGTTGAAGATAATAAACTGGATACATCAGCTGTGTCAGTAACAAATGATAATGACAATGATAAGGATAAAGATAAGGATAAAGATAAGGATAAGGATAAAAAGAGTGTATTTACCAAATTCAAAAATTATAACACAGTGAGTAAAAGTGCGGTGGTTGTAGATATCAAAAAAGGAGGAGGAGCACAACCAAACCAAAATAATTCTTCCAAAAAGACGGAGAAAGAACCAATGATTATAAAAGAACACGCAAATCATTACTCATGTGAGGGTAAATTGGTGAATTATTCTTTTTTGAAAAAAGTGGATAAAAAGGTGTTGGATAAAAATTTGAGTTATAGTTTTAGTGATTTTAAAAAGGAGTTCCTGGCAGGAAGAACCTAATACAAGGCGTGAATTCCCTGCTATAATATAAGTATATTATAAGTAATGAGTGTATATCAAGAACAAGAACAAGAACAACACCCTAGTAGAGGTGTAATTCAACGTATAGAAGGTGAAATTGGTGATGAATTTAATATTATAAAAAACAAAATTGTAGGAATAGGAGAACGATTTTTAGATGATAAAATACAACAAATCAAAAATATAATTTTGAATAACCCAACAGTTATGCTCGCACTTGATAAAGTTTTGAATAGTGATATTCCGTTGAATGAAATGTTTGAAAAAATTCAAACAATTATCGAAGAAAAATCTCCAAAACTTTTTCAGTCGATTTTTTCCAGTATGTCAGACGCAGCAGATGTAATACCTGGGGTTGCGATAGTAAGACTTTTGAATGATGGTTCTCGCGCAACACATCAAATCTTGGATATGGTGAAAGAAACCGTGCAAGCGTCGAGAGACTTGATAGATAAGGTAAATGACGAAGTTAGTCAAACTGCTAATCTTGCGAAGGGTTCAATTGGTAATGTTGGTGATATGGTTTCAAGTCATGTTACTTCAAAAATAGATGACATGGGTCAGCGTGTAAGTGATAAAATTGATAGTCATGTAAATTCTTTGGTTCCGTCTGTTCCAATACATGGACCAAAGGTTGGTGGTTCAAAGAAGGATAATTTAAAAAAGAGAGAAAATATTATAAATCAAACTAAAAAAATAAAACATAGAACATTGAATGCGATAGAAGACTTTAAAAATACAAATATAATTCGTGGACGAGATGTTGTTGATTCTATTTTTATTGCCAAAGAGAGAATGAAAGAACGAAACTTGACAAAACGCAAACGAAGAGGTAATACTAAAAGGAAAAGACGCTGAGTTAACTTTGTTTTTTTGACTTTTTCCATTCTTTAAACCCGTTACTTCTCAATATATTAAAGGAAGTTCCCAAGTGTTCTTTGGCGATTAGGAATGCTTTTCGTTGAATATCATCCAGCTCAAGGATATATTGTTCTTCTTCTGTTAAAATGATGGTAGGTTCCATTTCTTTTTCTAATTGATGTTGTTGTTGTTGTTCCATTTCGTTTTCCATTTTATTTATTCTGGCATAGTAGAATAAATAAAATAAGTTCAATTTTTATAGAAATTCGTCAAACAAGGTTTAAATATATTTTAAGTGTTATTCAAAGTTATGAATAAAGAGTGTGAACACATGATGAAATCCTTTATTGAATGTAAAGGAAGAAAAAACATGATGTGTTATTATGATGAACGCTCGTCTAGATATCTCTGTAACTTCAAAACTTTTTCTTGTGAACTGAAAGAAAATGATACAAAATATATGTTGAGTAGTATATTACAAAACACACAGTCAAATGAGTATCTCAAGATAAATCAATATAACGATGATAAAAATTGTAAGGGGATTGTTCTTTACACTGAGTATACAAAGTAGGGGGAACCCTCGGACTGCGTTGCTGCCCCCATTGCGCTTCGCGCAATAAGATTGAGGTCGCTTTGCGACCTCCGACCCCTGGCAACCTCCCCGCCCTTCGGGGAATTCTAATTCATTACCTTTTCCCATCATAAGATTTCTTGATGAAAAACTATTATAATCTTCCTGGGTTCCCGGTGGATAATGCTGGTTTAAAGTTATCGAAAAAAATTGAAAGAAATTATCATTGGAATAGGTAAGGTAATAAATAAACTTTAATTGAAAATGAGCAAAAACGGTGAAAACAGTGGAATGGGAAAAAATTACGAATTTGACGAAGTCAATGAACCGAGAGAAATTGATATCTTTCGTTTCAAGTTTACACAAGACTTTATGGATTTACTTTTCGAGTTTTCAAAAATTCATCAATATGATAATCGAAAGGATTTCAAGGAAGCGTGGCAAACTTGGACAGATGAGAATAAGGAAATCATTGAAGAAGAGACGGAACGATTAAACATAATGGGGTATAGGGGTGATATAATGGATAAGATGTTTAAAAGTGCTCGTTACTATTTTAGAAAGAAGACAACAGATAAAAAGAAACCCAAGGAAAGACGCGACTATATTTGTGTAGGAAAAGATTTACTCGAAAGTATGGACGCACATATTCAACGTTGTATTGAAAACGCCGATTATAAACCCTCCATCGCATTTTTGAACTTTTGTAATGACCCTGAAAATAAACTTGTTTTACAAAAGGAAGTTCTTCATTTTCATGAAATGAATATTCATAATGTTGATTTTATTCAAGACAAAATTAAAAAAACTTATAAAAATCGTTATTTTATAAGCACAGTTGAACATCGCTAAGATAAACCCATGAATTTATTATATCTGTTATACTGTAAAATACCATTCATATTATTTAATAATGAAACTACGTGCAAAAGATTGTGGAATATTTATAGTTGACACAACAAAAACCCGACCTATTTCTGATGAGCAAAAACAAGAAAAAAAGTATATTACAAAGTTGAGAAAGTTTGACACAAGTTGTACAAATGAAATAAAAATGACTACAGTTTTAAAAGAGAAAAAACGAGAGAAAACGTTTTTTCATTTATTTGAAAAAATAAAACGGGTTCAATTCATGAATAAAACATATAAAAACGCAGAAGACTATCATGTTATTATTATGTATCCGAGTTTACATGATAACTTTCTTGGGTTGGATTCTTTTTTTTCAAATACTAATATCTCTCGATGTTATAAATATAACATCATAAACTCCTTCAAGAATTTATTGCAAGCTATGGTGGTCTTGGAAGAAGAACATATTGTTTATCCAATGATAACTGTTGACTGTATACATATTAATAATTCAAATGGTGATATATTGTTGGGAAATTTGAATAAAACCATTATTTTGAATAAGAATGATAGTAATGAGAGAAAAAGTAATTCAGTTCAAGGATACAATTTGAATGGTTATACAATTGAGCAAAAGTTACTTGCTTTTATGAATGTAAATGAATGTGCGAGTTTATCCGTGAGAGATATAGAAGAGGTTATATTGTCTTGGTTTGATGTGGAGTTTTCGTCTTTAAGTCCTGAAAATAAACATATATTTGATGAACTTAGAGGTGGGTTCCTTTCTCTCGTCAATCAAACCAGAGAAGTAATTATTGGTCGGATTCTGGAAATGTCAAACACATGGAATTCATACGGTCTATGTGTTTTGTATTATTATTTTATGAGAGAAAAAATGGATGAAGTTGGAGGTAATAATGTCTTTTTTCTTGGTTTCTATCAATTTTTAAAAGAGAAAATAGAAGAACCACCATTTCAAAGAAGTAGTTTACAAAAATTGATGGTAGACTTTGATACATTCATTTATGGGTTGAAGAGAGAACAATGGTAGGGGGAACCGGGGGTTCCCCCATTGCGCTTCGCGCAATAAGGTTGAGGTCGCAAGCGACCTCCGACCCCTGGCAACCTCCCCGTCCTTCGGGGAATTCTAATTCCTTACCTTTTCCCGTGATAAGATTTCTTGATGAAAAACTGTTATAATTTTCCTGGGTTCCCGGTGGATAATGCTGAACAATGGTAGCAGGGTTATAACTCATAACTATTTACCTATTCACTCATGTCTTCACCTTCTTTGGGTGACTCAATTTCTTCATCTTCCATTTCGTCATCATCATTTCCACCTTTTTTACCTCCCTTTTTTCCGCGTCTCTTTTTACCTCCTTTTTTTGTTTTTCTTTTGGAGGTTTTTGATTTTTTTGAGGTTTTCTTGGTTTTTTTGGCAGTCTTCTTGGACTTTTTGCTAGTTTTTGTTCCTTTGGCAGAAACGGATGATGATGATGATGATGATGGCATAGAACTATCTGACGCTGAAGACTTGTATACCTTTTTCGCATCCACCATTGCCTGTTTGTATTTATAAGATGGGTTTTTCGCACGGTTTTCTTCATAAACGCGTTTTACGGTTTCAACCCATCCTCCCATAGTTCAATTATATATTTATCATAGAAAATAACCCCGGCAGGGAACCTAGGACTGGTTACACTACCCTATGACCCCTCCTGATAACCGAGTAACTCAATAAAAATTAAGTCTCACTTGAAAATTCTTAATGAGATTGAATGCAACGATTCTACATACTTTTAAGATGTGTTGATATTTCATATTTTGGAATACTTGTGGTATTATTTGAATAAAAACCCCGTTTGGGAACAAAAAATTGAAGTGTTTTTCTTTAAATTGTTTAAGAGTAAAAAACAATTAAGTTACTGTATTGAACTGGGACTGTAACAAGGTCATGACTAAAAGTGGACTTATTTTTACGAGATATTTGTATATTTATGATGAAGTTCGAATTGCCTTACTTATTTCTCTCTTGAATCAAAGTGAAAGCGCCCTTTTTTGGGGGTTTGAACTTTACTATTCGGGTTTTGAGGATGAGTTGTTTGACTTGTTATGGAAAATATATTATATGTTCTATTTCACGTTGAACCCTGGATTTCAAGAGTATTTTATGAAAAAACAAACCGAAAAAGAAGTATGTGGTGTTCCTAAACTCATTAGCGCAATTATTGAAAATTTGATGTATCGTCCCTCAAATTGTGATGTATTTTATATGACATCGTTTCATCAAAGCAACTTTGACGCCGATTATGGTGAGACTATTCAAGTTATATTACTTTCCAAGACTTGTAAAAGTATTGATAATATGGTAGTCTCCTTTTTACAAGACTGTTTTCTAGATGACTCAAAGAAGACGTACTATTTAAAAAAGTGGAAACAAGCGTTAACTTCTGTTACAAATATTGACAAAATGAGAATCATTGCTTGTGCGTATGTGATTCATATCTTCTCTATCAAACAAGGATTGACAATGGGAAAAAATTTGTTTTTGAGTCAGAAAGAAGAGGAAGACTTGAGTGTATATGAAACTATGTTATATACGGATGAGAGAACAACGAAGCGTGCGTATAAAATACTTCCACTTGTGTATAAATATTCCATTGATGAGGAAAATTATCTGTCACTCTTTCCTTTGGAGAGAAACCGAGTAGAAAATATCAAAGATTGTTATTGGTATCATTGGGAATATTACGCATCTTTCTCTCCTGTTTGGAAAAAACGAATAGAAAAATACGGTGGAGTTTTAAATGAAGAGAGAAAACGAGTAATTTTTGAGGATGGTTCTGATGAAGAAGAAGAATTTTATAAAAATTATAACTATGAACCTGACGAGCAAAAAATGGAAATTCAAAGAAAAAGTATACAAATTTTGGTAAATGATAAAACATGGGCAATGTTTTATGAAAAGTTTGGGGGGAAAGGGTTGGAGTTGAGGTTGTTTTCATCGTCGTCTTTCAAATATATTTCAAAGATTTCGTTTTAACCGAATTTGTTTGGTTTGGTTTTTGGAGTGGCTGTGTGTTCCAGTGGCGACCATTCATTGAGTTGGTTAAATTTCAATGATTTTTTCATTAGAAAGGAGAACACTACCCAATGTTTCGGTTTTGGTTATATTTTCCACCTTTGTATAGACAATTTTAAGGTTTTTTTCAGACTTGTATTTAGAGTGTATTTTACATAATTCTGCGCCTTTTTTTATGAGTTTATGTTTTTCCTTTTTGGTCATGGTATCGGGAACTGACGCAATCACATGACAAGAAGGACGACCTTCTACATGAAACCATATATCTTGAGGGTTAGACTGGTCGATAATATCAAAATTATCTTGTGCGTTGGTGCCAATCTTGTAAACAATATTCAAATGTTCAATGAGTTTCATTTGTTGGGTTGTGGTTAGAAAGTTGAGAGAAAAAGTTATCAATTTTTTTGTAATGATTTTAAACTTGCAAGAATTTAATGAGAAAAAGTAGAGTTACAAGTACATGTAAATGTAGAAATAGTAGGGAACCAAGACGCCACTAAAAAAATTGAATCAAAAATACATAAAATAACAAACAAAATAAAGACAATAATCAGAGTATAACACTATAAGTAAAATGGTCAAGAATACAAAAGGTGGAAGTGGACATAAGAGTCAAGCGCGAAAATTTGCTACTTCTGGAAAAGTTGCTGCTAAAACACGTTTATCTATGGATGAGTCGGAGGTATACGCTCAAGTTACGGCTATTATGGGCGGGGGCGTTTGCCATGTTACTTGCGCCGATGGTAAAACACGTATGTGTGTCATTCGTGGAAAGTTTCGGGGGAGGGGTAAAAGGGATAATTTTGTTACGCGTGGTACGTGGGTTCTGGTTGGCACCCGTGAGTGGGCGAGTGAAAGTGCAAGTGATAAAATATTGGATAAATGCGACTTGTTGGAGGTATATAATGATGTGGATAAAGAAAAGTTGAAGACACTTCCTGGTCAAAAAAGTGTCTTCGCACAGTTTGTTGCGAATGATATTGCGAGTTCAAATGTTGGTGGTTCTAGTTCTAGTTCTTCTGGTCGTATGGATAATGAGGACTTTGTGTTTAGTACTGCCACAGAGGATGATTATTATCGTCTAATGAATAACGAATCTATTGGCGCTGTTAGAACGAATCGTGTTGCGGTGGATCTTGCGTTGGATGGGACGGAGGATGGTGAGCAACATACATTTGCGGGTGACTTGAATATTGATGATATTTAAAAAAACAACTTAAAAAATTAATACTATAGTCAATTAGATAACAACAACAATAACAACAACAACAAACAAAAGAAAATAGTCAAAATGAGTTCTAATAAGAAATATGTTCCACCAAATAAGCGTAACGGCAACGGTAATAATAATCGTTTGACAACACGCAAAGAACCTGTTATACAAATTGATTTTTCAAAAGACTCTTTTCCTGAACTAGGGAATAAAAATATAAATAATACAAAAGACGAATCACAAAAAGATTTTTTTTATTCTTCAGCGTTGGCAAAACCAAAGGAAGTGGAATCAATGGACAATATTGAAAATGAAGTACTGCCTGGTTGGGTAAAACTATCCTATGATAAAAATAGGAAAATTAAATATGAATATAATAAAGACTATAATTTGTTGAAAGAACAAGAACAAGAACAAATTACGTTTCACGAAGACGCATCTATTGTTTTTTCAAATATGATTCGCAAATGGAATAACTATAAAAAATTTTACAACTCATTATATGGCGAGGGCGCATATGAAAAAATTTATGAAATGGGTGGGAGTTATTCAGATGATAAATATTCAGATGATACAAATGGAGAAGATGAAGAATCACAAGATGACGACGAAGATGATTACGATAATTGGGTTGACTAAGTAATTATTACTAAAAAATTGACTTAAAAAACACAATATATACTTAATAGATAAGTAAATAGTGTTGAAATGTTATGCGTAGACGAGTTATCAGACGAACAAAAGTTAGCATTTCATAAATATATTACGGGAAATAATATATTTATAACGGGACCAGGTGGGACAGGAAAATCGGCAGTAATCAAGATGATTTATTCAAGCGCAATGTTACGTGACCGAAAAATTCAAGTTTGCGCGCTAACAGGTTGCGCCGCAGTGTTACTTGGTTGTAAAGCCAAAACCATTCATTCATGGTCTGGTATTGGAAGAGGAGAAGGTTCAATAGAACAACTGATAAATAAGGTAAAAAACAACCGCTATTCAAAAAATATGTGGAAAAATACGGAAATATTGGTCGTAGATGAAGTGAGTATGATGTCTCTTTCCTTATTTGAAACATTGAATAGTATTGGAAAGACTATTCGTAAAAATAGTCGTCCTTTTGGTGGTATTCAACTCGTGTTTTCAGGGGACTTTTACCAACTACCCCCAGTAGGTAATCGTGAGGAACCAGATACAATGCGGTTTTGTTTTGAGTCCAGTGAATGGAATACTGTTTTTCCAAGTGAATGTCAAATTCAACTTGTGCGTATTTTTCGACAAACCGATGAAGTCTATTCCAAAATATTGAATCAAATACGTAAAGGAAAAATTTCGAGAAAGTCCTATGAGATTTTATTACAGTACGTGGGGAGAGAACGCTCACCTGAATTAATCATGGAACCGACAAAACTATATCCAACAAAAAATAAGGTAGATAATATCAATACTCAAAATATGTCTTTATTAGATGGGGAAGAGAGAAAATATGTGATTGACTATTTGACAGATGGGAAAATGACGACCATAGAAAAAATGTTACGCTCGTCATTTAGTGAGATGATGATAAAGACTGAACTGGATTATTTGGCAGGTAATTTATTATGCGATAAAGAGATGAAACTGAAGATAGGCGCACAAGTGATGTGTGTTATCAATATTCAAGATGATGATAGAAATGTAACTATTTGTAATGGAAGTCAGGGGATTGTGACAAGTTTTTGTGAGTTAACGGGTGCTCCGAGGGTATTATTCAATAATGGGATGGAAAGAGTGATGGTAAAACATGTGTGGTTGAGTGATAAGATACCTGGAATCGGTGTTTCACAAGTTCCGTTGATACTTGCGTGGGCGCTTACCATTCATAAGTCACAAGGTTCAACATTGGATATTGCTGAGGTGGATATTGGGAGTGGAATATTTGAATGCGGGCAAACATATGTTGCACTCTCTCGAGTGAGAAGTTTGGATGGACTTTATTTGAAGGATATGGATGTCCAGCGTATTAAAGTGAATAGAAAAGTCCAAGAGTATTATCAGATTTTGGAAGAAACACGGGCGTAAAAAATGTCTATTATTTATGTTTGTAAATAATAGACGTAGATAACTTTTGATAATATGGATATTGATGAAAAAATAGATACATCATGGATTGATGAATTTGAAAAAGATGATAAGTATTATAGTCACTTTTATAAAGAAGATGTTTCTTCTATTAAAATACAATCTATTTATGTGAATAATTCAAATGAAATTCAAAACATGAAACAAGACAAATATAAAATGAGTGTGTTGAATGAATTGACGAGAGATGAGTTGTTTAATTTACTTTTGAATAAAAGTTATCACAATAATAAAAGATATACTCTGTTATCTATATTGAAGTATAATATTGATATAGAACCAGTTCATGTAAAGTCTTTTTTACGTGCTGGTTCTGGTGCTGGTGCTGGTGCTAATGCTGGTGCTAATGCTGGTGCTGGTGCCGATTCTAACTTCTTAACAAAACACACCAATATAGATACAATATCTTTTAAAAAGACAATTCGCATGTTCAATGATTTGAATAGTATTATTTTCGTATTTATCGAAAAAAACAAGATGACTAATGGGTTGAATGGTTCACGAAGTATAGGTACTAGTAATAAACAAACCAAACGCGTGATTTTCCAACCTCGGAAAAAAACATATAAGAAAATGACTTAAAGCGTCAATCACAATTATATATAGTCGTAGGAATGGCCGCACTTATCAACGCGATTGACTCCAATAACACTTTCTTGAATAATTACTCAATTCAACATGGTGAAAATGGACACGCAGAATATACTTGGTCTACTAATATCAAAGAGAAAATTCTACAGTTCAGTTTTCAGGTTGTGAGAACTACAAAAGAGACTAGAAATGAACTTGCTTGGAAGTTACGCGAAATTTTGACAACTCTTTCAAAATGTGAAAACGGGAACTTAAAGAGTGAACTTCTTACTGTTATGTATAAGATTTGTGCTCATACACGAGATATTGTGGATGGTAAGGGTGAGTATGACCTTACTTATATGCAAATTTTTTTATGGTATGACTTCTGGCCAGAGTTGGCGAAGTTTGCGCTCTTGAAGTGTGTGACTTTTGCGGATGATGTGCATCCATATGGTTCATGGAAAGATATCAAGTATTTTTGTGAATATTGTCGTAGTCAAGGTGCCGATGTTAGTCATCCATTGATTCAATACGCAGTCAAAATTACAAATGAGCAATTGGCGAATGATGATCTGTCTCTGGATAAGAAGTCCTTGTGCGCAAAGTGGATTCCTCGAGAAAAGTGTCGGCGATTCGGTTGGTTGTTCAAGGAGTTGGCACTTCATTATTTTTCACATTATTTGACAACTGGTTCAACATTTGTATCTATTCAACGCGCGCATAAGAAATGTTTCATGGAATATCGTAAGATTGTGTCAAGGAATAATGCGTTCTTGGACACCGTACAAATCAAGCAGTGCGCCAAGACTTGGGCGACCATCGACCATTCCAAGACAACATCTATTACGATTGCGAAACAAAAGCTGGCGTTTCTCAATGTGAAAAAGGATGGAACACAACGTTCCGAACTGGAAGACCGTATCCAATGTGCGGAAGCGTTCAAGAATCGTATTCGTCTTGCTACGGAAGGTAAGGTCTCTATGAAGGGGAAGCGGGTTGGACTGAACAACTTTACTGTTCAGGCGATGGAACTTTTGGCGCATACGCCGAGTGAAATCGTTCAACAACAAATTGACTTGTTGAATGCACAGTGGCGAGATAACGCGACTCAAACTGAGGCGTTGAAGGCTATGATTCCAATGGTCGACTTTTCTGGAAGTATGGATGGTGACCCAAGGGATTGTGCGTTTGCGCTCGGTATTCGTGTTGCCGAAAAGTCGGTTCTGGGAAAGCGTGTTTTGTCATTCAGTGATAATCCATCATGGCATAGTTTGGAGAAGTGTGAAAATTTTGTGGACTGTGTCAAGGAACTTCAACATGGTGAGGTTGGATATTCAACGAAATTTTATAATGCGTTGAAGGTTATCTTGGATGCAATTGTTGAAAAGGGACTGACACAGGAGGATATTTCGGGGTTGACTTTGGCGATATTTTCCGATATGCAGATGAATCAGGCAGAGGGTAATAGAGTAGACACGGATACCTTGTATAAGAAGATTGAAACATTGTATGCGGAAACTGGTGTGCGGATTTGTGGAACTCCGTTTAAACCACCACATATTTTGTTTTGGAATTTGAGGAGTACTTCTGGTTTTCCCGCGCTTTCATCTCAAAAGAATGTGAGTATGGTTTCTGGATTTAGTCCAGCGCTTCTCAATTTGTTTTGTGAGAACGGGGTGAGTGCGTTTGAGTCATGCACTCCTTGGTCGAACTTGGAGTTGATGTTGAATAATGAACGTTATCAGTGTATGGTGGAACGTGTGCAAAGTATGGAGTTGTAAATAAATAATATATGTGTTACAAATATTATTTATTATTTATTATTTATCATTTATTATTTATTCATCATAGTAGTTTTCAGGGGTGTTTTCTATTAAATTTTTCAAAGTATCATCATAAAGAGTTGTATCTTTGTTGTATTTATTAAAATAATTCATGTCACGGACATTATCGTTACATTCACGAACAGCGTCACCGCGTTTCATTTTCACCTTTTCAAAAAACTCCATTGATTGAATGGGGTAATGATAAAGTCGTACAAGTTGATTCGCAAATCTTATGCGTTTTATATCATTGAAGTTGGCTAGACCATGACATGTTATTTGTGAGGTATGTTCAAGAGCACTTGTTTTGAAAATATATTTCGTATAGTGTTGAACGTTTGGTTCTCTATGAAGATTTGCTGTTCTTATATCAGGTGGATGATCTATAAGTCCATCGCTTCCAAACATAAACCAGTTACAATAAATAATCTTGAACGCTTCCAAGGTTTTCAATTTGATGGTTAATTTTCGATCTACACCAAAAATGAATTCATCTAAATCACAAATGGCCAACCAATGTGTTTTATTTTTGATGTCTTCTTTATCATACATAAACCTATAGTAAGGTTCTTGATAATGTTTATCTGGTCCGTAATAATACGTGACATATCCGTTATCAATATACTCTTGTAATATACTTAAAGGGTCATCTGTACTTCCGTTATCAATGAGAAAGAAGTGTTCGACCCCTTGCCATATGTAATGGTCTAACCAAGTTTTCAAGTTCATTGTTTCATTTTTTAGAATACTTAAAACGGACAAGTAAAACATAATATATTATATATTACACTTATTACAAAAAATTTTGGTTATCGACCTGTCCAGACTTTTACCACAGGTTTAATAACTTTTCTCTTTCTTTTTAAAAGGTCATCATATTGGTTGTAATGGTATCCCCAAGGTTGATATTGAAATATGGAGCCAAGTAAAGAACGATTGGCAATAAAAGATTTTAGTTCAATGTTTGAAATGAGACCCGTGATTCTCTCAAAACCCATTCTATCTTCTCTACTTTTTATGGACTCTATTAAATTCATCATGTTGTATTTTTCCATAATATGTGTTAGAAAACGATGTTTGATATAACACTGACAACCAAAGAATCCATTCCATCTTCTTTTGATGCGTAAGTTATCTGATAATAAAATTTGTTTCAATAATCCACTATAATTGAGAGAATCCGTTACTCGTAGGTTTGTATGAATATGATTTTTATCCGAGGGAAAAGACCAGAGGGGGATAACGGGTATATTTATTCGTTCAAATGGTATTCTTGAATGAAAAAATACACTATCATGAATCATAATCGCACAGTCAAACCATTTATTTTTATAAAAATAAATAAAAGGAAGTAGTTCACCCCTTCCTGGGTATTCTGACTGAATAACGGTTACATAGTCGGGGTTATATTCAAAATCAGGTTTCACAAAGTCTTGTACGCTGTTATCATCAATGATAACAATCTTACGATAAGGATAAAACGAACGCAGTAATTTTACATTTTGATTCCAATATTTATTGGTTTCTGGCGAATTTACATGTCTAGTTATGATAAAACCAAAATCCATTTATAATATACTTATATTTTCCTAAAAAATTGAAGTTAAAAAGTGTTAAATGTAGACAAAACTAAACAAACCGAGAGAAGAAAACATTTATGCAAAATATTCATGTTGTAACTACACGTTTTAACAAAGATACATGGAATGAAAATTTTGAATATCGAAAAAGGATACGTGAATTTGAAATGAACGAGAAAAAACACGATGAATCTGTTGATTGTGCAGACGCGGTCAAAGTGACTCGTTGTATTTATGGTGCACCTCAAAAACTCAGTGAAAAAATTGGAAATAATGAACTGGTATTTGTTGTAGAAATGAATAACACGATTAATAAAGTGGAAGGAGTTGGTCTTATTCGTAACCAAGTATTGAATAAAACAGATAATGCGTTTTATTATCGTGTTTATAAGAATGGAAACTATAATCGATATGTTTATAAAAGTGCATACCACTTGGATCGTAGAACATTAGAAACGTTGTGTGAGAGACTTGTGGTCATTTTGGATTTTATATGTTTTAAAGGTAAAACCCATTTAAAAAGGGGAAGTGGGTTTACGCGTATTCCAGATAAGTTGTATGAGCATAAGATTTGTGAAGGTTTTCATATGAAGTCTATGTTGAGAGAAGTATTCAAAACATATTATACAATTCAGCAGGGAACCCAGGAATGCGTAGCTGCCCCTGCGACCCCTCCTTAAAACATAGACTTTAGAAAAATTATAAATTTCATTCAAAACTCGTTATGCGATTTTTACTATTTTTTGAACCTTTTTAAAATTAGTTAGCATCATATTTTTGGCATGCTATTCGAACATAATTGAGTTTATCTTGATTTTTATTCTATTTATTATTTATGTGGAATATTGGTTTGTCTATAAATAAAGATAGTGAAAACAGTGAAAACAGTGAAAACAGTGAAAACAGTGAAAACAGTGAAAACATTTTTAATGTTTTAGACAATGTATTGTTTGACAATATATTGTGTTTTTCTTCTATGATTTTTATTACGAATATCATAGTTACATACTACAATAAATATTATGTATATTGTTTTTTTTTTATAATGCTTTTGATTACTTCTCTCATTCTGCATTCCAATAAACCCAATTTATTTCTAAATTTAATTGATAAAGTGAGTATAATTTGTGTTTCCACTTATGGTGGTTATTTGTTACTGAAAAAAACAATAACTATGATTGAAGAAAAAAACAACTATGTTGTTCTTTTTTTATTGGTCAGTTTATCATTATTGACATTTTTATTTGATAACTATGTTTATTTTTATGGATATTGGATTGGTGATTATTGTTTTCATGAGAATAAAACTATCGCAAATACATACCATGTTTTGATGCACGTATTATCTTCAATAATTCATAGTTTAATTGTTTTGATATGAAGACAAAAACAGTTCATTTATGTTTTCTCGTTCGTCTAGTATTGGATTCTTTCGGTTCTTTCGAAGTCTTGTTTTTGATGATACGACGTTTACAATATCCACAAAAACCTGGTTTTTTTCTTGAAACAAAAAGGCATGATTTACTTGCGCCTTTACAACGCGATGTTGCGCGTCCTTTACATATTACGGGTTTTTTTGGTGCCATTTTATACTATAACCCAATATTAGAAATTTTCGTAAATCTTGTTCCACAGTGTCTTTTGACATTTATTTGTTATTGTACTGAAAATGGTCGTCATAATTTTACTATAACTATCATATAATACATCATCTTGTTTTAACTTGTCCTCATTTTGTTCTCTCCAAATAATCAATTCTCTACTTATACGTTGTAAGATGGTTTTCAAAAGTATATCAATATTATTTTGAGTAAGTTTCGTCCAAGATTTGCGTTGTTTTTCGTCTTCGTTATAAACATAATACATATTGTATGTGTCTGGCACGGAGACCCATGGTTTCTTTAAATCCCTTTTTAATATATTTTCAATGACTTTAGGGAGGTTAGACGGGTCAATGAATAAGAGTTGGATATTTTCTTGATTGACTTGGATTTGTTGTAGCCATTCCTTATATGTCATTTCTGGTGTTTCTTGACGTTTCAACCATTCTGACATATTCAATGGTTTATGGTTTCTTTTGTTGTTTTTTTGTTTTTGTTGTTGTTGTTGTTGTTGTTGTGTTTGGAGCATATTTTCCAACATAACAACTCGTTCCGTTAAGTTTAAAATGAGTTGAAACATTTCTTCTTGGGTTGTTGGTGGTGTTGTTGGTTCTATCAACTTTTGTCTCGTTTTTTTCAGGCGAATGACTGGTTCATCGTCGTCCATTGATCGGATTATTTGTTGGTTTCATTCTTATTTTTTTGAGAGAAAAGTTCAATTTTATTAGAAATTGAATGGGAGAATTAAATATTGAGATGATGAGTGACGACTCAATAACACTTTTATTATTCGCTATATATAAATAGATTTGGCATGCAGACCGTTCAACAAAAATTAAACTTTTTTTATGGGCCAAATCTTTCATGTAAAGGTTGTGGGTTTCAATTGAATTCTACCGATCCTGCTTATCAATATCAAACACAAAAAATAATTCAAAATACGGTTCGTGTTCCTTCTTCTCTCTATACGATGAATTTAGGGGGTCTTTCTGTGTATGAAAAACCTGAACTTAGAACTGGTGTGAATTGGAATCAAATGAGTGACAGGGCAGTTCCATCCAAACAACCAACGGGTTCTTGTGGATCATCTGGAAGTTCTTATCATTCAAGTAGTACGCGTCGATCGGCAACACGAATGCGTCCTGGTGCGGCGAGTGGTGGTGGAGTTGGTGTGGATATTAAACATAACTCTTATGACCGTTATTTAGCGAGAATCAAGGGGAAAGGACCTTTGCGTCGTGGTGTCATTCCTCCCAATTTTGGAAGTCCCGTGGTATTCAACCCTGCGTTTCCTATTTATGGTGGAAAAACAATGAAAACTGCGATCGTTAATGGTTGTAACTGTACAAATGGTGGTGTTTATGGTTTCTCTCCAGAACAGTTGTTATATGTAAAACAACATTTTGACCCTCTTATGTTTTCTGGGAATTATATTTTTAAGGTGGGTGATGCGGTTTATACACAACAAACATTGGGTGTTGGGCCTGTTGTAAAAGGAACTGTTATTTTTGTCAACTCTGATAAGACTCTTTATACCATTCAGTTTTCGGATGGTTCTAAGGCAACTTATCCTGGGAGTGTTTTACTTCCCTATTTTCCATGTAACTGTGAGGGATATAGTGTTACAGACTTTACAAATGGAAATACTGATATTTTTACATCAAATAACTTGAGTGTTTTATTGAACGGAAAAACTGCGGAATATTGTTCTGTTTTGAACGCGTTTACGGGTCCCAATTATTTGAATATATTTTTGGGGTTGGTTCAAAATGTGTTATAAATAGGGGAACCTAGGTTCCCCTATGACCCCTCCTACGATACCTCTTGTGACCCAATATATAACTGGTTTCACTACTTTATTATCCTTTTTATTACTGATGAGGTAACCATCTAAATAAAATTATTAAAAAGGTCTACCCGGGAATAAATATATTTTGTTTATATATTAAAGAATTGAAGAAATGCCAAAAATGTCTATGGTCATTCAAAACTCGAATATTCCTCGGATTCCGATCCGAGGAACATATAACACTCAAGTAAATCAAGGTTTTCGTCCCCAAATGACAATTGGATTAGGTGCTCCCATGATTCAACGAATCGCTGGAGCGAAGTCGGGTTGTGGGGCGTGTGGTAAATAGTTATACAGCATTATCCAGCGAGAACCCAGGAAAATTATAACAGTTTTTCATCAAGAAATCTTATCATGGGAAAAAGTAAAGAATTAGAATTCCCCGAAGGGTAGGGAGGGGGCAAGGGGGAACCGGTGGTTCCCCCTATAGTTATAGCAATTTTTATATTATACTATTGTTTTATAGTATAATATGCCAGTGAGTTTCGCCCCCACTATGCGCGCTACAAATTTGAGCACGATGAATTCTTATATTCCTGTTACCAACGTTCGGTTAAATAACTGCAATAATACGTTATGTTATACGTATAACCATAACTATATTTACCAACCACACACTGCGTATGGAAGAGTGGGGACAAGTGCGGCGGGATATTTGGCGTCACGTAAACGACTTTAAAAATGTGTAAGAATACCAATTGACATTCCTAAGAACAAAATAAACGCGAAAGTATCCAAGTAAAGGTTATTTTTTTTAATGATTTTGGCAGGTGAACGCGTCTGAATTTTTTCATAAATGAATATTTTCCAAAAATAATAAATGAATACGCCTATCAAGGAGGCGTAAATAAAATTCATGGAAACTTGGTTTGGCGCGTTCTTTATATACTTTGTGAAAACATTTATTTTGTTGTTTATTTATGAAATATACTTAAAGGGTCACACATATAGTAGAAGTAACTGAAAAATGGATGATGCGATGGATAATGTAGAGGTCAATGTTGAACAACCTATTGATAGAGTAGAACAAATGCGAGCAGTTCAACAACAAGCACTCGAATTATTCAAGAAAAAAAATGCGGATTATGGTGACGCTTTTGCGACTTATGGTGTAGTTGGTGTTATTGTGCGTATTGGTGATAAAATACAGCGTCTGTCTTCTGTAACGAAAAATGGGGTGACTTTGGTAAATGATGAAAACCTGAAGGATACACTAATTGATTTACATAATTATAGTGCTATGGCACTTATGCTTGCAGATCCACTTTTGGAAAAAGTGGAGCAAAACCTTCCTTCTAGTGTTACCGATTAACTCGAAATGAAAATGGGAAAGGTTTTTGCTCCACTTTTTTTAAAAGTGGATTTTTAACTATAAATTATTTTTCAGGAGGGGTCGTAGGGGCAGCTAGCAGTCCTGGGTTCCCCTCTATGAGTGATCGTTATATTAGATACCTTTGTGTCTGGAAATGATGCACTGAAAATATCAATAATATAGTCATTGATATCTTCTTTTTTTCTATCTATCCTTGACATAC
>Ga0164297_10002190_pt1 | contig 19708 bp, 15 predicted proteins | sample GEODES058metaG_FD_113539 | JGI IMG/M metagenome (GOLD analysis project Ga0164297, IMG submission 113539) | Dystrophic lake water microbial communities from Trout Bog Lake, Wisconsin, USA - GEODES058 metaG | ecosystem: Environmental > Aquatic > Freshwater > Lake | place: USA: Trout Bog Lake... | reverse complement strand
TTACTTACCTATTCGGGAAAGAAGAGGGCTATGAGGCTTTTAGAGTGGCAATGGATGCGTATTTAATAGTGGCCTTAGAGTCAAAGGAGTATTTGGTATCTAAGCAAACCAAGAATCCGGAGGGAAAGCCTGAGGCATCGGAGGCATTTATCCACTGATTAAGTCGGGTGGCAGGAGCTTTAGAGTAAATTGAAACGGTCTTCATCCTTACTTTCGCCGCGCCAATGAACAAGCTCAGAACAAACATAATCAATTGCCTTAAATAGACGATGCATAGACGCAAGTTGATCAGAGTGCGAATTACTTGGTTTACTATTACAAACTAAAAGAACTAAACCTTCCGAGTTAGAAAAGGTTTTCTGAGACATTGCTAAAATCAACTAATACTTTATTCAGAAATATTCAAGAATGAATTTTTTCCCCACAGTACATCAGCTCCTTCTCAAAATGAATCGACACCTAAATTGTGAGGTCTTCGATGGACTTTGATCGCTCAGGGTTAGTTGCTTTAATTAAACGTGAATTTAAGCTCAATTGGCATGGTGTCCATGGGGCCAATCATTGGGCGCGTGTCTTGCATCACGGCAAAACGATTGGCACAATCCGTCGGGCGGATTTGTTAGTAGTTGAACTATTTGGCTTTCTCCATGATAGTTGTCGTTTCGATGAGCATCAAGATTTGTTACACGGTACGCGTGCTGCAGAGTTTGCTCACGGAATTCACGGAAACTTTTTTCAGTTAACTCCAAAGCAACTCGATACCCTTTGCTATGCCATGAAACATCATTCTGGTGGAGAAGTGTCAACCAATAAAACCATCCAAACCTGTTGGGATGCTGACCGATTAGATTTAGGACGAGTCGGAATCATTCCAGCTCCAAAATATCTATCGAAACAAGCTGCTCCATATATTAATACTGCCTATGACTGGAGTATTCAAGTGCCAAGAAAGCATCATGTCAGATGACATGGATGAAAATAGTCCTGATAGTCTCTTAGGCGCTATTATTAAAGCCCTGATATTAGTAGCAATCTGGCCTTATCTTTTAGTATTACTGGGTATTTTTATTGCTTATTTACTCGGTTTAGCAGCGCTTGCTTGGATTAAAAAAAATTGGCTATTCACCTTAGAATTTTCAGTTGGAGTTGCAGTGATCTATGGCCTCTATCGATGCCATCTGATTGTTAAGGTATGGGAATTTATATTTGGAAAAGTGCAAGTAACTCCTACTGGCAACATAGTAGAGGAAATTTCAGACTTTCCGCAGCGAAAATTTATTCCTTCATCAAATCTGTATTGTTTTCTATGTATCAAGAAACTTGGCATACAGTCATTTGAAATTAACCATCAATTTTATTGTAAAGATTGCAGTATAAAGATTACTGATGATTAAAAATCTAAGCAACAATCTGTTGTCAATCCCGACCTCATTGGCTAATCGCCCTCAGATGGAAAAACATAGAAAGAATTTCAGTATGTGCAAATGATGCACATACTCAATTGCATCCGTCTTTTTAGAAGATTCATAACTAGTTAATCGTCTACAGAAAGATCTTCTAACTAAAGCTGTCATTGCTAATTCATTCGAAATCAAGGTAGACTATTCGTCAAGAGACGGGCAGATCCAATCACAAGACTTATTTGCGCACTGCCATAGAGATAAATAAAAAAAAGATAAGGGATTTGCCATGGAAAGAAGAGATTTTCTAAAAGGTGCAAGTGCAGCCGCTTTGTATGTGAATGCACCGAGTGATTTGATGATTTCTTCTGCATCGGCAAAGCCGGTGTCCGACAAAAATTGGGATACTGGACTTGTCCGGCATATTCTCCCTACAGTGAGTGATTCTGAAATCCTCATCAAACTCTCTCTGAATCAAGCCCAGAAATCTCCTCCCATTTTACGCATTGGTAATCAGGTAGTGATCGGCAAAATGACAGATACGCAGGGAGAATTTTGGCAGTTTTTTGCGAAGAATTTAAAGCCTGCTCAGACTTATCAATTGAGTCTCAAAAGCCAACAAGGCGCACAGTTATGCCAGCCTTGGGATTTAACTACCTTTCCTGCTAAAGACTCTAATCCTGGTCAATTCAAAGCATTATTTATTTCCTGTGTAGGCGGTCATGAAGCGGCTGGATTTTTACCGAACGAAGTCAGAAATCGTCTACTACGAAGAGCACTGAGTTTTAAACCGCAAGCAACGATTGTGAATGGCGATCATGTTTATTGGGACTTACTTTCTCCCAGTACTTCTAAGGTGAGGTATGGTGGTAACACGGAACAGGCCATCAAAATTGCTGGTAAGTTCGATCGTGCTGGCCTAGTCCTCGGCGCAGATAATGAGACCGTTCTGAAGAAAGCGGTTGGTCCACAAATTGCTTCTGTTTACGGTGCTGATTTTAGGTCTACCCCCGTATTTTTTCTGCAAGACGATCATGACTATTTTGATAATGATGATGCCTTTGATGAAATCATTACCTTTCCACCTTCTTACTTCATGTTGCAGCTCGCTCGCGCAACACAGTCCATGTATTACCCAGAATTCTTAGCTGATTCGAATCGTCCTAAAGGTCTGCCTTATTCGTATGCAGCCGATCGACCTAGCGGTGTTTCAGAAAGTTTTGGCACGATTCGCTTTGGTAATTTAGCGGAAATTCTTTTATATGATGTCAGGAGAACTGCAACGTTAGCAGGTCCATCAGCAGTATGTGTTGATATTGAAGTAGAAAAATGGTTGGTCAATCGTACCAAGAGTAATGATGTTCAAAACTTGATTCATTGTCCCTCTAATCCTCCTGGATGGTCCGCTGGTAAATGGGGTGAATTTTACCCTGACGTTCTCGGTGATGATAAGAAACTCAGTATTGTGACGCCAAAACCCTACTGGCAACCAGGATGGTTAAAACAGCATGATCGTTTGATGAATGCACTCTCTGGTAATCAAGCAAGAACTCCTCTTGTAATTAGTGGTGATATGCATTCTATTGCTTTGGGTTCCATGCAGCGCACTAATAATTTTGATTTGAGTAAGAACCCCATTAATGTGGCTCTCTCCGGGACAGGTGCTACCTATCCGGGTGGCTGGCCATCGCAAGGCTGGCGTAAAACACCAGCGTTACCATCTCAAGTACTCGACTTTTCTGAAGAGATTAAACCGATTGAGCAACATGGTTTTACTTTGGTGGACTTTACCAAAGACAAGATGGTGTTGAGTTTCTTTAAATGGGATGTGAAAACACAATCTGTTGAAGAGATTGATACCTTAATGCCGTTTCATATAAAGGAACTGCCGAGAGCACAAGGCTAGGATATTTAAGTTTTGTACCTTAGAGGAAAAGCTGCAGGGTCTTTGATTGATTCAATAGACAAATCAATGTCTAAGTTTGGCCAATAGATATGATTTTCAGATGGCCATTCTACTTCACAGAGTTCTTTGATAGTTACATCTTTAAACCATGGGAAATTCTCAAAAGAAAGAAACAATTCTTCATTTGGCAACAAAAGCCAAAAACCTTGTGATGAAACCTGTGTGATTTCAATCAGAGAAGTGAGTGTTCCAAGCATTGGTAATTTCCTCATAATGAAGAATAACTAAGTTTCTAACAGCGTTTATTTGTTGATTAGACAACCCATAATTTACAGCAATTATTACTTAAGGTGTTAACCAAAATTTTGCTTCCCCGTCAGCATGACTTACATGAACATGAATTCTGGACTCTTCTCTTGAAAAGAAGAAAAATCTAAAGCCATTTTCTTTGAATATTTGTTGGAGACGTAATTTATTATAAGCTTCAACTATACTCTTAAAAAAGTGTGGTTAATTAATGCTAAAACAATTTTATTCATTAAGATATCGAATCTAATTGATTTTGAGACATGTCTGGCTTCGTAGTTTAAATTCCTTTTGCTTTCCAAGATAAAAAAATTAGTTCTTTTGAATCGTTTCGAAATTACAAATACGCTTGCACAGCCTTCATACTAAATTCCCACAGCTCTTTTTGTAGATTCTTATCTTTTACCATCACTTTGGTGGACTTTACCAAAGACAAGATGGTGTTGAGTTTTTTTAAATGGGATGTGAAAAAACAATCTGTTGAAGAGATTGATACCTTAATGCCGTTTCATGTGAAGGAATTACCGAGAGCGCAGAGCTAGTTTTAGAAGGTAAGTCCAGAACTCTAGTTAAGAAAGTTATTTTCAGGCTTATTTTTGATAGGTAGAAAAATGAGTCACCTAGACCAAGAATTACTTAAAGTTAGTGTAAGAACTTGTAATCAATTGAAGGGTTACTCTCTAGTATTTTTGACTGATTTCGGCCAACTGATATCTAGCACCTTCACAGAAATAGAGTTTTGACAGTCCTTAGTGATATGTTGATCTAGCCTCAGTTCAAGTTCATTAGGAGTTGTTGCTTTTTTTCCATCATCCCTAGCTAGAGTCTGTTCAATGCCTCCCACCCATAAAACCAAGTAAACGCCATACCCCCGCGTTTCTTTAGGTGTTGTATAAAGTGGAATGAGTTGAGCTTGAGCAGATGACCAGAGTTCAGAGTGCCATTCACCTTTGATCTCGATGGGTAAATAGTATTGATCTCGATAAGAAACTCGTATATCGGCACGCTTATCATTCATATAATCGACTTCTGGCTGACATTCAATACCTATTTGAGTAAGATGATTTCTCAGCAGTGTAAGTAGTGCATCGCGACAGCTGTTCTCAGTCTTGTGTTTATTTACTTTTCCTTCAGTCCAAAATTGTCGATAGATATCAGAATTACTTGTTCTTATTTCAATTGCAATTTGTTCTAAGCTATTCATCACGATAGCCTGTAAATCCGAGGGATTGACAGGGGATTGATTTCTTAGGATTTTTACAATGTCAGTAACATTTGGGTGACTAAAACGGTTTTCACGTAATCTTTGTAAAAGCTCTTGCTTACTAATTAGAAGTTGTCTTTTAATCTTGCCAAGTGGTGGAAGTTCTAAGAGGCGATTGAGTTCTTCTAGACTTTCGGTTGTTCCTATTGCCGTGAGTTTTCCGACCAGATTTCTGATGTGATCACCCAAATTCATCGCTTGACTGACAAATCCGCCACCTACTGGCCAATCAAATTCTGCGAATGGTGTCTGAATTTCGATAAGCTTTCCAAGTGTGAATGAACTCATGGTTAGGTCTATTGGTAAAACACCAAAATTGTTACCGATGAAGTCAGATAGGTGTTCTATTCTTTGCCAGGAATGACCTACAAAATCCCAAAGCTTTTCTTCATATTCGACTGGGTCTAGAAATGTGCCTGTGAGAAGGAAGTAAACTCGCTGATTAGGGTCAAGGGACTTGAGTTTCACCTTATGTTCAATAATGCCTGAAAGTTCAGGTATTGAATACTTAAGTGCCGCCCTCAGCAGAGATCGTAATTGAGCGAGTTGTGAGGTTTTATTTCGAGTTGGAAAGCCTCGAAGTAAGGCAGGGAGACATAATCGAGCTAGTGGTAAGTATGCAGTATCTTCTTCTAGCGCATGTATACCATTGATATAGTCTTTTTTTGCTTTGAAACTTGCAATTGAATAGGTAATAAAGATTTTTAATACTAATTCAGGCTTGGTTTTAAGTAAATATAAGAACCAATCTTCCCTCGTTTCAGACCCATTCGTTAAATAAAAGCAAACCACCTTTTCTAAAGTATTGCTATCAATTAATTCAATATTAGATGGATTCTCTGTCCAAAGTATTTCCATACCAAGGAGGCAAGCATCCCTTATAAAATAGGATTCCTTCTTGAGAAAGAGTTTGATGATGTCCTCTACTGCAGGAATGTCCTTGCGCAAGAGGCAGGACTGCATACCTTCTTTCGTTGCCTTAAATACCTCTTCATAGTTATCACAGTAATTTTTGAAGCGATCTAATGGTGTGTCGCCTCTTGTATCTGAATATCTATTTTGCCAAACATTAGCTAGAACATTCATCTGTGCAGGTTGTGCCATACCTTGACGAATCTCTGTAATTTTAAAAGATAGCTCCTCACTTCGCTTCTTTTTAAGCTCGACTTGTTCAATTTGCCTATTTTGATTTGAATAAATTTGCGCTTTATATCCTTCAGATAATTCACACACTAGAAGAGTTTCAAGCCAACCTCGCCTCACTGAATCATTAGCTACTAAATTAAATAGCATTTCAATCGTCAGTCCATGCTGATTGGACCAAAGTGTGCGAGTAGCTTGAGTCAAATGTTCTTTTACAATAACTTGATTCTCAGTAAGGTTGATTTGCTGAAAATGCCATAGTCCAATATCTGAAGGGGCAGGAATACCTTGAAGAACTTGCAAGTCGTTGAAGATCGCATTGAGCGGTTCAGAGTTATCTTTATTACGATCATAGCAAATACCCATTAGTCCTTTGTACCGTTCTGGGCGAATTTTCAACCACTCTGTAATTTCCTTATGAAATTCTGGTTCGTGTAGTCGACCCCCATATTCATCGGTACCTAGGTGTAACCAAGTAAAAAGCTCAAAATCAGAAATTCTGTCCCCATGCGCCTGAACTCCTCTAGCGATTAAAGAAGTAAGCATCCGTGAAAGATGAAAATCTTTCCAGTTGATGAACTGTAAATCACTGTGCTTAGATAGCTGATTGAGTAATTGAGGGAGGTCATCAATAGGGACCCTTTTCGGAAAGTCGTATGCCAAAAATTTCTGGTAAGTCCCGATAAAATGTCTTCGAGGAATTTGTAAATAGCCCAATACATCCAGCGACGTAAGAGATTTAGGAAATAATTCGTTCAGCAAAATTCCTTTTAATTCCTCGTTAGGATCAGAGATTTTATCCTCATTCAACTCATTCAAAAATTCGATTACTTCGCCCGAAGTAATTCCTGAGATCAGCCAAGTTTCTAGTGCAGTTTTTCTGACACGCTCCCACCTAGTTCCGTCTGCGGCAGTTCTTCTGAGCTCAGTATTTAATTTTGCCTGATGAGCTGACTGTTGAAGGACTTTTAGGATGAAAACAAGGTACGTCTGTGTAGCGTCATCTCGATTGGTATTTTGTAGGGCAATCAAATATTCATTTTTTAATTCGGGCTGAAAGAGGGGGGCTAGATCTTTAAAATCTCTCAGATCCCAAATAATGGATGGGTTATTTTGAATCTGGATTTGAAGCTCTTGTAGGATTTGCTTTTTACTATTTACATCCATCGGATAGAGGTCGCTGTACTGCAAGACTGTTAGAGGATCGTTTTTGATTAACCATTGCCTTGCTTTCAAGCTTTTTAAAGCCAGCCACCCATACAGGCCACGAAGATGAGTAACCGCTTTACCATCAAAGCCTAAAATTAGATTGAGTACTCGTTGTATTGGTAGTCCATGCTTGTCGATCTGATCGCCTAACCATTGGGCGGCAAGGTACTCAGCTACACTTCGATGAATAGGCTCCAGTCGTTCTTCGTTTGAGGATGCAGGTACAAAGAGCGTTGTATCTAATACAGAAGAAGCTTGATTGCTTGAGTTGATTTGAAGAGCACTAAGTTCAATAAATAGCTCATTTTGAGCAGTTGAATCGAGAGCGATACCGGATTTGTCACTGAGTAGCAAAATGGCAAAGAGAAATCCTGCCGCATTGATAAGGTCTTCTTGAGAAACTTGTTGAAAACGATCTCTATTACGGTACTTCTTATTTCCTTCTTGAACAAAAGTATTACAACCCAGTTGATATAACTCATCCCGGCTATTAGGCCAAGAAGTTCCTTCCAGGGCCTTGACTGTTAGTTGAAGTGTTTGTGGGTTACTCAACAACGCACTGATCCCTTGCTTGTTGGCCTGTGCGATGAACTCTTCCGAGTCGGTTCTATTAAAGTTTTCCGCTAGAAGGTACTTGATGTCTACTTCTTTCAGAGGTGTAAGTGTATAAACACCTAGCTGCCCATTTGGAGATGCTCCGATGATTTCATCTTGATCGGAGAGGCCATGCCAATCTGCTGCTCGACAAGCAATACGAAACGCAGGAAAACCCAGTTTCTTGAGCCTGGATCGAACCTGATACAAAATGGTTTGATTGAAACTGCTTACGCGAACCTCATCTAAACCGTCCAAGAATAAACAGTGATTTTTCCATTCATCTTCAATTTCGACTGTAATGAACTCAGCAATTGACAAATACAAGCCATTATTTGCCTTTGCCTCCATTTCAAATACTGTACTTTTTCCCGCCCCCGGCTCTCCTAGCAATATCCATGCTGGAAGAGATCGCAAGTTTTCTAACTGAACCGGATCATTGTCTAGTGAGTCATCAGTTATTTTTTTGACGAATCGAGTGACGAATTTCATTTATTTGAACCATTTTTCAATCGGTTCTAGAAGGAAGTCAGATAAAGTAACTCCGTCCGCTCCTACTACCATTGTTGTTACATTTTTGAACTTTTCAGCAAAAACTTGTATTCCTTTTGGAGTTGCATAATCCTCACTACTCTTCACTTCTATGGCAAGTAATTGTTCTCCTGATGTAAGGACAAAATCTACTTCGTCAGGACTATCCCGCCAATAATATAGACTCGTATTATCGGGTTTGTTGTTGATAAGGTGAGTTCCGACTGCGCTTTCTACTAAACGTCCCCAGTAAGTTCGGTCGTTTTTTGCTTGCTCAAAGCTATATTTTGATTGGGCTGAGACAAGTGCATTGTTATGCACATTGAATTTTGGAGCTGACGCTCTTCGACGCAACTCTTGGCCAGCATATTTTTGTAGTCCTGTCAATAAACCTGCCTGTGATAGAAGTTCAAGATAGTGAGCTAACGTGACAGTGTTGCCTGCATCTTGAAGTTGTCCAAGGAGCTTGTTTAGCGAAACGAGTTGACCTGAGTAGGCTCCTGCACCTAATTCAAATAAGTTTTTGAGTAGTGCAGGCTTATCAACGCGGGTCATTTGCAGAATATCACTCTCAATGTTTGGTTTGATCAGTGCGTCACGAACGTACTGCCGCCAACGAGTTTCATCCTTTATCAGATCTGCTGAGCCTGGGTATCCCCCAAAATAAATGAATTCATTTAAAGAAAAGTCGAAAGCTTCTTGCATCTCTTTATATGACCAATGTGACATGTGAATAGGTTCATATCGACCAGCGAGACTTTCGGTCAATCCTTTTTGCATTAACCAAGGCGATGACCCAAGAAGCACAATATGGAGTGGTAACTGCTCGGCTCGATCCGCATCCCAAAGTCCTTTCACAATTTCCGACCATCGGGGAATTTTTTGTATTTCATCGATGGCTAGAATATGACACTTACCAGATGGTAAAGATCGTGCTTTTGCTCTAGATTGACTCCATTGGTTAATTAGCCATTTTTCAGTTGGTCTAGACCCCAGTTCTATTTGGGTTGTAGTGGTGACATTACTGAAAGGATCTAATTCCGTTGATACTGGCTGATCAGTGGCTACAAAAGTAGATGGCACTCCATTTAGTGCTTGCCGAACTAAAGTTGATTTCCCAATTTGACGTGGGCCTGCGATCACAATCATAAACCGTGGTGGTTCACTGAGTCGACTTTTTAGTGTGGCTAGATATTTGCGGCTGTAAAGTGATTTCATATATGTGAGTAATTTTACTCAGTGTAATACAATTTTTATGAGATTTCAAGTTAAGTTGTTGATATTTATGTGGTTGATTCGAAACTCCTTATGCTTAAGCCACGTTAAAAAAGTGTAGACTCCTAACTCCCTTTATTAAAACTTTGTACTAAATTGGTTTATATTTGATTGCCTAAGCTTTTGAATGGTCTCAATTATTTCCTCTATGGTGAGGTCTTTTTTTGTGATCTAAACAACTTATGAAGTCATCTATTTCCCCTATTGGTCTATCAGCTTGAATGACGACTTTACCCTTATGAATCAAAGTGAATTTAATCTTATTGCCTAGCTTTACCTCTAATTATTGTAGAATTTTTTTTGTATGAGCGTCTTTTCCTTTCCTTATAACTTTAAATGTAGAGATTTACGCCTTATGGAAATTAATTCATTTTTTTAGCATCTAGGTGTCAATTAATCAAGAACTCCATCATTTCTGTCGCATCCTTTTTCAGATAAAACTGAATCATTTTTTCATTAAATAGTGCAACTTTATCCGCTGGGATGCTAAGTGCGTCGATACCAGCTGACATGAGGATGCCATTCATCATCAAACGGGATGTGCATTTGTTGCTATTGAAGAAAAACTTGTGCAAAGATCCAAATAGAAAGAAGGCAACTGCTTTCTCGAATGGATGTTGAACATGAAATTGAAGTGCATCGAGTCCGATACTAAAAATACGATTCAATTCGAGTGCACGCATTTCAGTGGTTTTTGATGTATACCGACCATGTTTACCTAGATCAACATACGGAGTGACCTTAGTCTCGTCAGTCACATTGCCTTCACCACGAAAGTGACCCCACCCTAACGCTGTATTGCGAGCTACCAGCCCATTTAATTCCGTAAAGGTGGTTTTATCTAGTGAGAACTGATTTGTCTTGACCAGAGCCAAAAGGTGTTGAGAGGTAATCGCAAGGTTAAGAACTTGCTCTTGATCAGAGAGTTTTCGTCCACCAAAAGTAACACCATCTAGTAAAGTTTTAACTTCAGTAAAAGTGAATGGATTACCTTCAAGGACACTTGCCTCCCAAACGAACTCTGGCAACATACGATGGAAGCGAAAGTTAACTCGCTCGATAGAGTGAATAGTCAGTTTATGAGGAACTTTTGACCTGTTCCATCGAAATCCCAGTGCAGTAAAGAGTTCCATCTGTTTTCTAGACCTAAATGATGAATCACTTTGGATTAAATGATTCAAAGAATCTATTGTAGAAAAACTCAAAACCCATCATAAAACTAAGGTTAAAGCTTAAAAGCTAAATGTTTGACCTTTTCAACTTTGTGGGATTTACGAAAATACTTTTGTGATATCCTCAATCAAATGGGTTGAGACTACTTGGCCGGCGTTGAGCTCCTATGAATATTTAGGAGCTCTTCTGCTTTTTAAGCATTGAAAACTTTCCTAACTTTTTAAATCACAATAAGTGATAACTAGTAAAAAGTTTTGACCAAAGCTTTTCATTTTCTCTTCAAAGTTTTTTTTATATTATAAATAAGCTTGCACAGCCTTCATACTAAATTCCCAAAGTTCTTTTTGTAGATTCTTATCTTTTACCATCTCAGAAACATCTGAAGGTTTTTTACTAACGATAAATGATCCATTCGGAAAAGGTTCCTGCGTAAAGGCACAAAAGAGAGTGTTTTGACATCCCTCATTAGCATTTTTCAGAAAAGTGGTCGACTCTACTAGTCTTGCGGGAGGTGAAGTATATCGCCAGATTTCTGTGAGAATCACACCAGGGTGGACACTATACGCTGTAACGCCTTTGTATTCCTCTCGCTGTACGATTTCTTGTACATGTAGCATATTACATACTTTAGAGAATCCATATTCTGGATAACCTTCTTCTGATTTGGTAGGTGTTCTTAAATCATCCCAACCATAAAATTCAGCAGATCGGTGCGCATTGCTAGCAAGATTAAGAATTCTTGGTGTCGGTGATTTGAGAAGAGCTGGTCTGAGAAGTTGCGTTAATAAAAAGTGTCCTAAATGATTGGTACCAAAGGCGACTTCATAACCATCTTTGGTTAAACCTTTTTTACCTAGTAGACCTGCATTATTAATCAGAAGATCAAGTGGTTCGTTCAGTGCTAAAAACTGCGTTGCTGCATTTTTCACAGATTGCAAATCATCTAGTTCAATCGGCAAATAGGTAACTTTAACGTGAGGTGCAATTTCAGTTATTTTACGGATGAGCTCATCCGTCTTTTCTTTAGATCGATTGGCTAAGTAAAGATTGCAATTGCGCTTTGCAAGTTCAATCGCAGTTTCCCAGCCGATGCCAGAGGTGGTGCCAGTAATTAAAATGTTCATACTCAATCATACGATGAATTTTTATTGTTGTGCCTTTAGGGTAAATACCCCCTTGTAAGCAAATCATTTTGTGATAAATTTTAGTGATTATATAAATTATATTGAGACATTCACTACCAATGCAATAAAGAATTTTTTCGCATTCTACATTTGCATTCCTTTTTATGACCCAGCCCATACTTGAACTTCGCTCTATCAGTAAATTCTTTCCTGGTATAAAAGCACTTGATCAAGTTTCCTTTGATGTGTTTTCAGGGGAAGTACATATGTTACTTGGTGAAAATGGCGCTGGTAAATCAACCCTCATGAAGGTCCTTTGTGGGGCTTATCAGGCGGATGCGGGTGAGATTTATTATCAGGGTCAACCGGTCAAGATCACGAATCCAAGTGATGCTAGAGCTTTAGGGATTGCCGTTATTTTTCAAGAATTTTCTCTAGTTCCTTATTTGAATATTGCACAGAATATTTTCTTAGGGAGAGAATATTCTGGCAAGATTCCTGGGACGATTGACCATGCTCGTATGCACGCGGAAGCTAGGCATTGGTTAGATGTGTTGTCCTTAAATATTGATACTCATACTCTAGTGCATACCCTTGGCGTGGCCCAACAGCAAATGGTTGAGATTGCAAAAGCCTTATCGCAAAACGCGAAGATACTAGTCATGGATGAACCAACCGCTGCCTTATCCGATCGGGAGACTAGCTTACTCTTTGAGATGATCCGTAAATTACAGTCGGAAGGAGTCGCGATTGTATATATCTCCCACCGTATGGCCGAGGTCTTTAGTATGGGTGATCGAATCACCGTGCTGAGAGATGGTAAGCAAGTGGGTAGTGCTGATCCGAAAACTACTACTCCAGATGAGCTTGTGCAGATGATGGTCGGGCGTCGGGTGGATATGGCCTATGCTAGAAAATTCACGAGTAAGCCTGGTCAGGTCGCTTTAAAGATTACTAATTTGTGTTCCGATAATGGCATTACTGATATTTCTATCGAAGTTCGGGAAGGTGAGATTGTTGGCTTGGCCGGACTGGTTGGAGCTGGACGAACGGAAGTAGCGCGTGCAGTCTTTGGTGTGGATAAAGTAACCTCTGGCACGGTAGAGATTTTTGGTAAAAATCGTACAGGTGAACCATTTAATTCTGTGAAGATGGGGCTCGCCTTGATTCCCGAAAGTAGAAAAATAGAAGGCCTCGCATTAATCCGATCGGTGGAAGAAAATATTATTCTTTCTGGCTTAAGCAAGATTTTTCCTAGTACATGGATACAGGTAAAAAAGGCCCAACAAATCAGCCAAGACTTAATTAGCCGCTTGCGTATTGCCACGCCCTCTGGCAAAAGAGCTGCGATGCTACTGAGTGGTGGAAACCAACAAAAAATTGTGATTGGTAAGTGGTTAACGACAGACTCTAAGATTTATATCTTTGATGAGCCTACGCGGGGAATTGATATCGGTGCTAAAGCTGAAATTTTTGCCCTAATTTACAAATTGGTAGAAGAGGGCGCTGCTGTCCTCATGATTAGTTCTGAGCTATCTGAGATTGTCAATGTGTGCGATAAAGCCTATGTGATGCGCGAAGGTAGAATTTCTGGCATTTTGGAAAAATCTGAACTTACTGAAGAGAATGTATTAACCCTAGGAATGACGAATGCGTGATTTAACTTTGCCACAAAATTCGACAGTAGCAAATCTAATGCAACGTATCCCTGGTGTGGCGATCATGTTGATTATTTGCATCCTGGGTTTTGCCCTTCTTAGCCCTGATTTTTTATCAATGCGCAATATTGCCAACGTGGGAGTGCAGTCAGCCATTCTGCTAATGATTTCTTTGCCAATGACACTCGTGATTATGACCGAAGGCATCGATATGTCGATTGGTGCGGTACTAACATTTTGTGGAGTAGTAGCAGCCTATGTTCTTGGTCAGACGCATAATTTACCGATAGCCATTGTAATTGCTGTTGGTGTAGGACTCGTCATTGGTCTCATGAATGGAGCCATTATTGTATATGCCAATATGCCACCTTTTGTTGTGACTTTAGGAACTTTAGGTATTTGTCAAAGCTTAGCCTTGATTCTCACCGATGGTCAAAGTCTTACTGATGTGGGAGATTCTATTGGACTGGCATATAACGGTCATTTACTCGGTATACCGTTACCTATTTATTTTGCTTTGATCAGTTATTTAGTGAGCTATGTACTCTTGTATCACACTCGTTTTGGAACTTATGTTTGCGCCATTGGTGGTAATCGTGACGCCCTAAAATTAGCAGGTGTCCGCGTTAACTTACATCATGTGGCCGTATATGCTTTTAGCGGAGTGATGGCAGGAGTTGCCTCGATACTCCTTACTGCTCGGATGAGCGCTGGCCATCCTACAGCTGCAATTGGGATGGAGTTTGATGCTATTGCCGCCGTGATTGTCGGAGGTACTTCTTTTGAAAAAGGAAATGGTTGGCTGTTTGGTACTTTTTTAGGAGTCCTAACGGTTGGTGTATTGCGCAATGGACTGAATCTCGTAGGAGTGCAATCTTCAGTTCAAGTCGCTAGTATCGGACTACTGGTATTAGTGGCACTTCTTTTAGACTCTTTGAAGAGTAAGGCGTAAATCATGAGCAACCTGATTGAAGAGTTAAAAAATTCTTCTCAACTGAAAAATTTATTTTTTCGTTTACTGGTTGTACTAATTATTTGTATCGCATTATCTTTTTTAACAGAAGCATTTTTTACCACGAATAATTTACTTAATGTACTCCGACAGGCAAGCTTATTATTTTTGTTGGCATCGGGTCTTACCCTCGTTGTATTGACTGCGGGAATTGATTTATCGGTAGGTGCGAATTTAGGTATGTCTGCTTGTTTGGCAGCGCTAGTGATGACCAATACCGGTTCAACTTTGCTTGGTTTTATGGCTGGGATTGGCTGTGGTACGTTGATTGGATTTGGTAATGGTTTATTAGTGACTGCTCTACGATTACCTTCCTTTATTGCCACCTATGGAATGCTTTGGATCTTACATGGCATTACTTATTATTTTATGGGTGGAACAACGCTGGGTGGTTTCGATAAGTCCTTTCGTTTTATTGGTACTGGTTATTTATATGGCATTCCAGTACCCATTTATATCATGACTATTTTCATCATTGCCGGTTCTATCTTCACAAAGTATTCGATCTATGGACAGCAGGTTTATGCGGTAGGTGCTAACCCCGTTTCTGCCCGTCTTTCTGGAGTACCTGTTAATCGTCGATTAATGCTTGTATACGTTCTGAGTGGACTCACTGCGGGCCTTGCAAGTTTAGTTTTTTTAGCTCGGCTGAATTCTGCTGAGGGCGATATTGGTGAGACCCTTACCTTACCAGCCATCGCCGCCGTATTGATTGGCGGAACCTCACTTTTTGGTGGGGTCGGTAGTATTTTAGGAACCTTGATTGGTGCCTTGATACTGACCCTTGTTCTAAATGGTATGAACATCCTGACGATTAACGGTAACTATCAAGCCTTAGTCACAGGTGTCATTATTATTTTGTCCGTGTTTTTAGATTTATTCTTTAGAAAGAAAAGTAATACCTAGAATCGTTTCATGATGTTGTTGTTAAACCTTAAAAATAAATATATTTAGGAGATTGTGTACAAATGAAAAATCATCACATTGTATTTGCAACTGCTTTTTCTTTAGCCTTAGCTTCGACGCAGGCGATCGCCGATGGTGAAAAAATTGCTATCTTTACTAAAAATCAGACGAATCCATACTTTCAGGCTTTTCGTCTAGGTTCAGATTCAGCTGCTAAACAAATGAATGCTTCAACGATTCATTATGTGCCAACTAAGCCAGATAGTATTCCTGAGCAATTAGGTGAGATTGATGATGTGGTGGTTAAAAAGCCAAACGGGATTGTTTTGATTCCGGTAGATTACAAAGCGATCGTTCCAGGTGTGAAGAAAATTAATGATGCAGGTATCCCCGTTGTAAACGCAACTGACCGGGCAGAGTCTGGTAATTTTGTGAACTGGGTTGGTGCCGATGACTACTCGACGGCCTTAGCCGCTGGTCAAGCATTAGTTAAAGCACTCGGTGGCAAAGGTAATGTGGTGATTATTGAAGGTGTGCGAGGCGTTATTGGTAATACTAATCGTATCAACGGCTTCAAAAAAGCGATTGAAGAAGCACCAGGCATCAAGCTACTCGCTTCTCAACCAGGTAACTATCAGCGCTTACAAGCTTTACAAGTGATGGAAAATCTCATCCAAACTTACCCAAAAATCGATGGTGTGATGGCTGCTAACGATGCGATGGCTGGAGGGGTAATAGAGGCCTTAGAAGGTTCAAATCGTAAGTCTTTAATTGTTGGTATTAATGGTAGTAAAGAAGCCGTCGAAGCAATTAAAGCAGGCAAAATGTTGGCTAGTGGTGATGCGGCGCCTTTTTTACAAGGGTGTTTTTCAACGATGTCAATTTTGAGATCAATCCGTAATATGCCTGTTCCGAAAGAAATTATTTTTCCACCGATGTTAGTCGAAAAATCAACTTTGGCGAATTACGATATTGCCCCAGAAAAGCAAACTTGCCCAGCTTGGAACACAATCGTTAAATAAATAGTAATGTTTCTAGAAAGCTTACGCAGAGTTTGCGTAGGCTTTTTTTCAATCAATAAGGAAAAGCATGACGCAACAACACTTTGATCCACAACAGATGTTTTCCATGGCCGGAAAGTCCGTTTTAATTTGTGGGGTTGGGACATTAGGCGCTGCAACAGCGTTTGGTTTAGCTAAAGGCGGCGCACGTTTAACTCTCGCCGATAATAATCCAGAAGCTTTGCAAAAGTTGGCTGATCAAATTATCGCGATGGGTGGGCAAGCTGTGATAGCCCCTTACTGGCCTGATACCGAAGAGCATGCTATGGCAATGGTTGCTAAAGCGGTAGAGAGTTATGGTGAGCTTAATGGAGTACTGATTACGAACGGTACAAATTACGTTGCTGATATTGTCGATATGCCCGTCGATGCATGGCAGAAAGTAATGGATGCAAACTTACGTGGACCTTGGCTAGCTTGTCAGGCGGTCGGTCGTCAGATGATTAAACAAGGTAAGGGTGGTAGTGTAGTTGTCTTGTCCTCGACCCGAGGTAAGTTAGGGCATCCTGCAGGATATACCGCTTATTGCACTTCTAAAGGCGCCATCGATTCTTTAGTGAAAACACTCGGTTGTGAATGGGGTAAGCACGGGATCACCATTAATGCGGTTGGTCCAACTGTATTCCGTTCGCCAGTATCCGCTTGGATGTATGCCGAAGAGGGTCCAGGTAAAGTCACGCGTGAAGGGATGCTGAGCCGGATTCCTTTGGGACGTTTGGGTGAGCCTGAGGACATTGTCGGTAGCATCTATTTCTTACTAAGTCCTGCCTCTCAATTTTGTACTGGGCAAACTTATTATGCTGATGGTGGCTATACCGCTGGGTAGTGATTCTGAGACAGAACCAATAACGAGTGAGGTATTTATGCGTGCAGCTGTGATTGGATTAGGTTGGTGGGGTAAACAGATTATTACCTATCTCAAACCGAGTGAAAAGATACAAGTGACCCATGGTGTTGATGTGCAAGTAGAGAGTCTTAGCGATTTTGCAAAGGCTAATGCTTTCATATTGGAGACCGATTTACAAGCGGTATTAAACAATCCTGACATTGATGCTGTTATTTTGGCAACCCCACACAGCATGCATGAACAACAAGCTTTGCAAATTATTGCGGCTGGTAAACAGCTCTTTTGTGAAAAACCGCTTGCCTTAACTAGCCAAGGCGCTAAACGCATTTTAGAGGCCGTGGCAAAGCAGAACTTTGTGCTGGGTATCGGCCATGAGCGACGGTTTGAGCCAGCACTCGAGGAAGTTTTACGTGCAGTGAAGGCGGGTGAGTTAGGTCAAATACTGCATGTAGAAGCGAATGTTAGTCATAATTTGTTTGCGAAGATGCAAGCAAGTAATTGGCGGGTACAAGATCAAGATGCACCTGCTGGGGCATTAACTGCTTTGGGCGTTCACTTAACGGATTTTTTTATTTCCTTAGTGGGATGTCCAACTCATGTAAGAGCAAAAACTGGACGAGTATTAAAAGATGCCGTTGGTAAAGATCAGGTGATGGTGCAGTTAGATTTTGAGCAGGGAATTACTGGTTCAGTGACATGCTTATCGACTACTCCATTTCATGGCCGTATTACCGTATTTGGTAGTTTGGGTTGGATGGAAGTGAAAGAGAATGGTAATGTGGATTGGGGCTTACCATCCGAGATGACCATTACGAATAGTGATGCGAAAAGATCGTTTAAAAGTTTCCCTGCCTCGAATGTGGTTCTTAAAAACTTTGAGTCTTGGGCGGACGCTGTCGCGGGTAAAAGTGTTTATCGCTATACAGCAGAGCAGATCTATAACAATATTCAAGTCTTAGAAGCGATTGTCTATTCTTCGAATCACAGTAGTGAGTTAGTGGCAATTCCTTAGCTTTTTTACATGGATTGAAGAGAAGTTATAAACAGATAAAAGATCGATAACCAATAAAGATTAGAGGATTTTTAATCGCTCAACTGATTTTCAACGGAAATTACCTGGATCTAGTAACTGGTATTGGAATGGGTTGTCAGTAAACGCATAGCAAGCCTTTAACTTTCCCCAGAGTTTTTGAAAGTCAGAATAGTCAAAGCCAGCAGTCCAGTTCCATGCCCGAGTCATTGATCTTACAAACGGAGTGGGGTCATTATTTTGGGACAAAGCTTTAAGAGGTAGTAAGTAATCTTCCCGATATCCAGTTGGAATAATGATACGACAAACGGATGATTGGGTTAAGTAAGCATTCATGGTGAGACGCGCTGTTCTTCCATTCCCATCCATGAAGGGATGAACCTCAGTAACGATAAACATGGCCATGAGGGCACGCGCAAATGGATCCTCAAGTAAGGCAATACGTTTGAATCCTTCTCTCAGTGTTCCTTTTACTAATTCGGGATGAACAAAGATAGTATTGCCAGCTTGATTCGCTTGCTCTTTCCATTCTCCAGGATTTTTATCAGGTCTACTCGAAAGGATTTTGTAGTTACATTGTTGTAACCATGCCAAGAAATCATCTTCATTACTTGGCGGCTGTGATCGAAATGGCTGGTCCATGATGGCTCTGAATGTCCCAAGTACATCGTGAGAATCTTCATTACGCTTAGGGATCATTTTTCCATCAAAAATAATTTCTGATGCTTCTTCCACTGTAAAGGTTGTCCCTTCAATATAGTTAGAAAAATAAGATTCAAAGAAAGCAAAATTGAGTCCACTCACGCCATTTTTAGCAGGATCAGTAATCATCGGGAAAGGTTTTCTCAAAGCGGAGAATAAGGTGTCAAATATCTCTACGCGGTCTGGATCGTAAGGTCTACCTGCAGCTCTCGCAACCGCATCTACCGCACTAAGTGCTCGAGCTTTACCAGTTTGCATTAAGGCAGAAATAATGGTGTTTAAAGTTTTAAACTGTGCCTCAAATCCTAGTTCGCTCGCGATGAATTTGGCATCGTCACGAAGTGCATTGAGTTTATGTTCCCCACGAATCGTGCACAGTTTACTTAGGTGAGACTCAACCCAACTTCGACCCATCGTCCTATTTTCTGAATATTTACCTGAGTATAAATTCTCTAAAAGTCTCCTTGCCTCAGAAGAGACAAATAGTTTTCCGTAAGGTATGTCATTCATCGAAGCAGCATGATGTTGGATAGCTGGTGCTCCAGACAAAATATTTAAAGTAAGGCC
>Ga0164297_10002188_pt1 | contig 19722 bp, 23 predicted proteins | sample GEODES058metaG_FD_113539 | JGI IMG/M metagenome (GOLD analysis project Ga0164297, IMG submission 113539) | Dystrophic lake water microbial communities from Trout Bog Lake, Wisconsin, USA - GEODES058 metaG | ecosystem: Environmental > Aquatic > Freshwater > Lake | place: USA: Trout Bog Lake... | reverse complement strand
GCAAAGCCTATGTGGGCAGGGGGGTGCTTCAACTATCGTCATGTGTCCATGTCTTGTCCTCTGCTGCTCATTGAGCGCCTCATTCGTGCAGCAACATCGTCTGCTGCCGGCTCGTAGGACACGGTCTTTGTCCTGGAAATCAACCCACAGGATGGGTCACATCCCAAGCCTAAGTAAGACAGCAAGTGCGTCATGCATGATGCTCGGGCACTGTATCCATCCTCATCTACCCCGCCAGATGAGACCCTCCGCAATCCGCTGGATGAATCTGACCCTGGCATGCTCAACAACGATGTGCGCGATGTGTAGTCGTTCTGCGTCCATGCAGACCGTCAGCGCAAATAAACACACTTCTTTTTCCCCCGACGCAGCAGGGAATGCACACACACGCACCACCTCCCCAGCCCACGAGACTTTGCGCTTCATCTTGGTGGCGGGGGTCTCCTCTTGGGCGAGTCCGAAGCCACCGGTGCGCGAACTCATACTCCGTCGCAGCACACTCCGCGTGCCCCCAGGTGTCAACTGCGGCGGGTCTCTGCGCGCAGGCACCGTGTACGTCTCCCCCGTGTATACACGGTCAGCCCCAAACTCCGACTCTGTTGTCGTCGCGTACAGCCGCTGGCCAGCGGGAAGGGGCAGTGGCGACTGGACCACTGACCCGTCGGGTCCAAACACGGTCTCCAGCTGAGGCGACTCAGCTCCGTTGTACGCCATGGCCGTCCCAGAGCCACTACTCTGGACGGCCAAGGGTCCCCCAACGCTGCCAGCAGACGGCGGGAACGCAGACGGCGGGAGTCAGCACGCGCGGTTTAGAGTCGCCAGTGTGGCGAGCGTGTCTGTGCGCGAGTCGTGGAGCGGGGTAAGCGCTCCAAGGAAGGCTTCGCAACATGCCACATCATCACCCACTTGCGCGGGCCATTCGCGGGAAATATGTGAGGCGCATGCGTGTGAACACCGGCAAGCAGCATCCAGCGCGTCAATCGTGGTGCACCCAGAGGGCCGAGAAGCAGTGTCTTCCAGGCAGTCACTCAGCCTCGCAGCGGCAAGCTCGCGCGCAATATGAAGGCACGCCACTGTGCACAGAGCGTGTGTAGCACCATGCGCGCAAGCACTGCCGCTCGTGGTCTCACTCTCGCCGCGGGCGATGCAGGTCGCAGTGGAAGGATGCTGCCATGGCGAGCTGGACAAGATATATGCGGCTATGCGCCACCTGGAGGCGAAGGAGAATATCAAGATTGACTTGCTCATCTGCTGCGGTGACTTCCAGGCACGGGCAGACAACAGAGGGAGCCCACGCACGAGGCACGAGTAAACGTTGGTGACTGACCTCCCCTCCGCAAACCTACCCCACCAGGCTGTGCGCAACGAGGACGACTTGGCGTGCATGTCTGTGCCAGACAAGTACAAGTCGATGGGCACCTTCTACAAAGTGCGAGCCGTCTGCGTTCACTCACCTCACATATGTCCTTCGTTGCTGCTCTGACGACTGCGCTGCGACAGTATTACACGGGCGAGGCAGTCGCGCCATACCCGACCATCTTCGTGGGCGGGAACCACGAAGCAAGCAACCACCTGTGGGAGGTAAGAGAGGTCGACAGCACAGAGCTATCGCACTCGGTGCACATCGCTCACTCGCCGCCGCCTCTGTGTGCCATGCCGTAGCTTTACTACGGCGGCTGGGTGTGTCCAAATATCTTCTTTCTAGGATTCAGCGGCGTCGTCCGCTTCGGCGACCTCCGCATTGCAGGTCTATCGGGCATCTGGAAGTCTGGTGATTACCGCCGGCCGTACACTGCGGGTCCGCCGTATAACCATCCTGGTGACATTCGCAGCGCGTACCACATCCGCGAATTCGATGTCTTCAAGCTGAGCCAGCTCAGACAGCCCCTGGATGTGTTCATCAGTCACGACTGGCCTCAGGGAGTGGCAAGCTTTGGCGACATGGAGCAACTGTTCCGAGCGAAGCCGTTCCTGAGACAAGAAGTCCTCGATGGCAGTCTTGGCTCACAGCCGGGCGCGCAGCTGCTTGCGCAGCTGGCGCCAGACTACTGGTTCAGCGCACATCTCCACGTCCGCTTCCCTGCACTCATCCCCCGCTCCGGTAGCCGCGCTGGACACACGCGCTTCCTGGCGCTAGACAAGTGCTTGCCGGGGCGCAACTTTTTGCAGGTAGTAGACATCCCGGATCGAAGCGCGGGACCAATCACATGGGACGAAGAGTGGCTCGCCATCGTGAAGGCGACGCACCACGCCATGCCGGTGAGACATCACCCGCCGCCACTGCCGCGCGTGCCACCCGGCGGCGCGTCCGTTGCGGAGCCCCACATTGCGGCTGTGCGAGATGCGCTGCAGCGGGCCAGCAGCTCAGTGGTCGGGGCAACAGCCGCCTTCACGCCGACGGTGCAGGCGCATGACCCGAGACAGGCGCGGTCACGTCGGGGTGCACCGCCGTCGCATACGCCGCGCAATCCGCAGACGCTAGCGCTGCTTGATCTGTTGCAGTTGGAGTACGTGTTGGACGGGCAAGCGCACATGCTGCCACCGCCGCCGCCTTTGCCGCAGCAACCAACTGCTGCAGTGCCTAATGCGGAGGAGGTGGACTTGCCAATCGACGGGGAGGAGGACGCCACCACCGGCGGTGGTGGCGGTGCAGGCGAGCTGCTTGAGCTGCCGGACGAAGATGAGCTGGAATAGCGCAGCTACCTGCTTCAATGCCAAAAGCCTTCAATCCAAGCCTTTCCTTGATGTCGTACGGTGTGACGTGGCTCATCAAAAAACACTTCCCAGGCCTCGCAAAAGCTGGAAGCACACGAACACACTCAATAGACGGGCTAGTCCCAGTCCCAGTCCCAGTCAGGCACTGAACTGTGTGCCTTGTGAGCGCTCTCACCCGCAGCATCGACCCACAGTGTTGCCGAGTCGCTCTTGCCTCGGGGCATTGTCAACTGAATCCAGACAGAGTCATGCGTGCTGCTTGGGGCGAAGAGCAAGATAACGGCCCGCTGCTTGAAGCGACCGAGCAGAGAGACCCGAGAACGGGAGCGGTGCGTTGTTCCGCGAGGTTGTGCAAGACGCCAACAGGTGCTGACAGGGACTTTTCTTGGCAGGTGGTTCGCTCGGCGTCACCGCGCTTGCCCCGCGCAGCTGTCGCGCTTGCCGTGTTTCTGCTCATAGCGGGCGTCAGCCTCTTTGTCGCGGGCCTGGCCCTGTGGGGAAAGCACAACGGTAGCTCCACGCCCCTGCTGCTCTCCGGCGCGCTGCTCATCCTCCCCGGCGGCTATCACACGCACATAGCATGGAAAGCCTCGCGAGGCGTGCGTGGGTACAGCTTCGATGACATCCCGTCGATGTGAAGCTGAGCCGCTTGCTTTGCAGCCGCTCGAACCCCAGCGAACGGACGCAAACCTCGTACGACCTGTGATTGCGCTGTCCATGCACCTTGTAATGCTATGCCTCGTTTGATATCGGGTCCCAAGTTTGGCCACGTCGACGTCATCGACTTTGGTGAGTAACGTTCCAGTCGCTGAGCGCGCGTGCGCAGCCTCTTCTGCTCGTCGCCATGGCGGCTTTTGCAACAGAGCAGTGGGCCGGCTACGAAAACCCGGCAAACGCGGTCGAGGCGTGCCTTCCTTGCTCTGCAAGTGCAACAACAGGAGAGCTTTCACTCCGCGAGCAGGAGAACGCACACGCACACACGCGCAGTGCGACACGCACGCAGCCAGCTGATGATGGCGAGGAAGCGTCGTTCACGCTGCAGGCGACTCCGCCGCGGCAGCCGCTGCGTCGCCTTCGTCGCCTTTGCGACCGCGAGGGAATTCCTCCAGCAGTGTCCGTCACTTCCTGCACTGATACGGCCTGCGAAGCTCTCGCTGATCGCGTGTTACAAGCAGCTGAGAGTGTCGACTCGACTGCTGCGCTTGGTGGTGACCACTTGAGCACGGGAGAGCAAGAGGAGTCCTCGCCTCCAACGTGCCGTGCCCCTGAGGCCGCGCCGGCGCCGGATTCTCACGCCGGGGACGATCCAAGTGTGAACAATATGTGCGGAAAAAGCGGCAGTGCTGAAGCCCTGCGCCCGCCTTCGCCGCTGCGGTCCGAAAGCGACCGAGTTGGCGCCGAGCCAATGGCAAAGGCGCGGCGGCGGCTGCGTCGCAAGGCGTCGCTGGAGGCATCGCATGAAGATGAGCAGCCAGTATCGGAGGCGCAGAGTAGTGCATGCGCAGATGACCTCGCTGATGTCCTCGGCGCCATGCAGTTGGCCTCTGCGCCCGAGGAGGTGATGTCTACTGAGCAGCCTGCGCCCGTGCCACCTCCGGCCCCGCCGCCAGCTGTATCTGTTCGTCCGATACAGAAGCTGCGCAGTGTGGATGCATTGCCATCCGCTCCCGCTGCCGCCACACTCAGCTGCGCTGAAGTTGCTGCTCCGACACAAGCGATGCAGCTCACACATGGCGCCAGCGGTGCTGAATTTGCGCTCAACAGTCGCCTTGCGGGGCGGCTGTATGCGCATCAACGAGAAGGCGTTGCCTGGCTATGGGGCCGCCACACAAAAGGCTGCGGCGGAATCCTTGCAGATGACATGGTGCGTGTCCCCCACGCTTTGCATCGTTTCCACTGCGAGATGATTTATCCTTGCTTCCACCACACCATCCCAACAGGGTCTCGGGAAGACAGTCCAGGTGTCCGCTTTCCTGACGGGTGCCCTTGCAGGCGGCGCCATGCGCACTGCCCTGGTTGTTGCGCCAACCACGCTGCTTGACCAGTGGGCGGCAGAGCTACGTACCGGCGGCTTAGACAAGCAAGTTCACATCTGTAGTGCAGGCGGCTCGCGCACATCAGCCATCAACGCAGTGGTCCGTCACGGCGGTGTTCTAATCACCAGCTACGGCATGATTCTCCACCACGCCGCTGATTTTGGCGCGCGCGTGGAAAACACTGGATCGGATGATGACGCAGCTGCCGAGGATGAGCGCCAAATCTCATGGGACTGGCTCATTTGCGATGAAGGCCACAAGCTGAAGAATGCGCGCATGAAGCTCGTCGCATGCTTGCAGCGCCTGCCTGCAACGCGCCGCCTGGTGCTCACGGGCACGCCGGTTCAGAACAACTTGGCGGAGTTGTGGGCGCTGCTTAACTTCGCGGCGCCTGGCATGCTTGGCGACGCAAAGTCCTTCAGGGAGCAGTACGAGAAGCCCATTGCGCGGGGGACTTCTCGCGATGCCAGTGCCCGCGAGCGGCAAGTTGGCACCGCCACGGCGGAGGCGCTGCGTAATAAGATTGCGCCTGTGATGCTGCGGCGCGAGAAGCGCACCGTGTTCGCTCCTGCTCCGGGCATTGATTCATTCTCATCTCAGGAGAGCGTGAAAGATGATGCGGATGCGCAGTCGCAGGCGTCATCGTCATCATCAGGTTGCGGCCTGTCGTCGCGCAAGTGCGACATGATCGTGTGGCTCAAGCTGACTGCGCCCCAGCGCCGCTTGTATGCCTCCTTCCTCTCCAGCGCTGCTGTTTCGGCGGCGCTGAACAAGACACGCAGCGCGCTGGCCGCCATTACCGTGCTGAAGAAGATCTGCGACCATCCCGGCCTGCTATCGGAGCGCGCGGCGGCTGACATCGCCAAAGGACAGGAGCCTCTTGTCATGGACACTGAGACGCAGCAGCAACCACCTGTCGATGATGAGGTGGAAGAAGTGACCAGCTCATGTGCTGCGATTGATCCGGAGGCGTCATGCAAGACCGCGTTCGTGGTCCACTTCGTGGATCAAGTCACAGCGCAGGGTCACCGAACACTTGTGTTCAGCCAAAGCGTGCGCATGCTTGACGGCCTCGAGGCCGCGCTTCGGGCGGCGGGACACACGCTGTGCCGCATCGATGGCCAGGTGCCTGCCGGCGAGCGCGCCCGCAGGGTGACTCGATTCCAGGAGCCAGGCGCAGCCATCCCTGTCTTCTTGCTCTCATCTGCAGTCGGCGGCTTGGGCTTGACGCTCACGGCAGCAGACCGCGTCATCATCGTGGACCCTGCCTGGAATCCTGCCGCAGACGCGCAGAGTGTGGATCGCGCGTACAGGATGGGCCAGACACGCGATGTTGCGGTGTACCGCTTGATCACTGCAGGCACTGTGGAGGAGAAGATCTACCGGAAGCAGGTCTTCAAGGCTGGCTTGTCGGCCGCAGCGAGCGGCTCTGCCCCTGGTGGAGACGTCGCCCGGTACTTCACATCAGGCGAGATGCGGGACTTGTTTGCATGCCATCCCGATGGCTTGGACACCCCAGCTACAGCTCAGGCGCTGCTTGCTCGCCACGCGCCGCCACAAGATAGCGCGCCGGATGCAATTGCGAAGGAGGTTGCGGACACAGTGCTGGCGCAGTCCTGCGTCGCAGCTGTGACAGACCACAGTGTGCTGTTCACACAGGCGGATGACACTGTCGCTGGTCCAGGAGAGCTTCATCCGCCAGTATCATCGTCATTGAGCGCGCCGAGCGTTCCGCCGGCAGCAAGCTTGACTCCCCAGCGCAAGGTGACTGGCCCACCAGCTCCCTGGCGCGGCGGGTCTCTCATCGGCACTGGTGGCGTAGTTGCCGCCACTCTGGTAACAGCGGCATCCGCCGTCATCGCCCCTCCCAGCGCAGAGGAGCTGGCGGCTGCAGCCGCGCGGCGCACTGCCGCCCGTTGTGCTGAACTGAGCCAGCAGATGCAGCGGTACTCGAAGCTGCTCCTCGATCCAGTGACCTCGCGGCTGCCTGACGGCGGCGCCAAGTTCCGCGCAAAGCTGGAGGCGCTGGAAGCGGAGCTCGCCCAGCTGACTGGTGGCACTTCGAATGCTGTGGGCAAGTGCACCTTTGCTGAGAAGGAGGCGTCACAGGATGCAGGTGGAGACGCACTCACAGCCGCGCTATCTGCACTCAGTGTGTGACACACGTATGGTATAGCTCACACAAAGATTGCTCCGGATACCTGCTGCTGGATTGTACCCTGCCTTCGTAAGTGCAGTTGCTTGCTGCGCATCCATTCTATGGATGGGGAGGGTGACGACTCGTGCGTCCTTCACCTAGACGGCCACAGAGCTTGCATCGACGGCTTGGTTGACCTCTTTCACCAAGGCCTCCTGACAGACGTTTCACTTATCACTGACGACGGGACGTCGCTGCCGTGCCATCGTGTCATCCTCGCCGCCGCTTCGCCATTCTTCCGTGCGCTCTTTGCCGGCCCCGGGAGTGCGGCCTGGCAGGATGGCGCCACACCTGAAGTGGCACTCCACGGCGTCGACGGGGCCACGCTGCGGAGCCTCGTCACTGCTGTGTACACCCGCCAACTACATGCACCTGCCACACAACTGCCGCTCTTGCTCGCAGGGGCGTCACAACTCGCTCTCGCCTCCTTGGCCTCTGCCTGCACTGAGCAGCTGCGCCAGCGCCTGTGTCCCACCTCCGCACTTGCAACTGCCTCGCTCGCCTGCGCTCTCGGCATCTCTGCGCTGGAGGAGGACGCAGACGCGTACGCGGGGCAGCACTTCGACGAGGTGCTCCTTGCTGACAGCGACGGCGTTCTTGCACTTGCCGAGGACCGCCTAGAGAGACTGCTCGGCAGTGACCGCCTGCGCGTCGACAGCGAGGCTGATGCGCTTGAAGCACTCCTCTCGTGGGCGAGTTGCCGCGTGGAGAACCTGCAACACCAGGTGGCAGTGTTCCATAACGTACCCTCAGTAGAAGACCGCCTGCGTGCACTTCCCCGCCTACTCCGCCGCGTGCGCCTCTGCTTGATGCCACCAGAGCTGCTACTCAGCCGAGCAGCGGAGCATCCAGCGTGCGTGGCATGTCCAGATGCCGCGGCCTTGCTTCAGCGTGCCGCCCTAGAGCACACCCGTCTGGGCGTGGGATATAGCGGACAGCCCCGCGATAGCACGCCGCTTCGCCTGCTCGTCGTGGGCGGCCATGACGCGGAGTGGCGGCCGCTGCGGAGTGCGGAATGGTACGACACACGCACGGATTCGTGGCAGGCGGCGCCTGCGCCGCCGCCGGTTGATGCCTGGCGATCCACCAGCGCCTTCCTGAGCGCGATTGCCGGTCGCACTGAAAGCGGGACTCGGGAGATGCTCGCTGTCGGAGGCAGCGCGTACGTGTGCACCGCCCTCAGAGCGGTTGCGCCTCCGCCAGTTGCTGGGCAACCATCAGAAGAGGACCGCATCATCGATGATGATGGAGTGGTCCACCAGCTGCCTCTCCACTGGTACGCGTGCAGACCTCCTTCTGCTCGCCAGCACGGCGCTCTCGCCTGCGTGGATGGCTTCCAGTGCGCGAGCATCGCCTTCTTGATTGGTGGCCGCGCTGGGGCTGGCGCCACGGAGCTCACCACCGTGGAGTGCTGTGAGCTGGGTGGGTGGACCCCGTGGCGCACCTGTCCGTCGCTAGCACGTCCCCGGGCCTGCGGTGCTGCGGTGGCGCTGCAGCACTGCATTTATGTTGCGGGTGGCCAATCGGGTCGCATCACCTTCGATAGCGTAGAGTGCCTGCACACCGGCCGCATGGAATGGATGGCACAGCCGTGCGCGACGCTGCTCCAGGCGCGCAAATACTTGTCGCTTGTGACGCTGCGGGGCTGCCTGTATGCCGTTGGAGGCATGCTGGCCACGAGAGCCCGACTGGCCTACGTCGAGCGTCTCGATCCCAGAGAGGGCAAGTGGCAGATGGTGGCGAGCATGCATGCGAAGAGGTCGAGCGCGAGCTGTGTGTCCGCTGCTAGCGCGCTGTGGGTAGCAGGGGGCTACGACGGCGTCTTGTACCATTCCAGTGTCGAGAAGTACGAGGACCGGATGGACACCTGGACGAAGGTCAAATCCATGGCAACTGCACGCAGTGGGGCCGCCATGGTGGCCATCTGACGCCCTCATCTGACGGATAGGGCCATCTGACGACAGCGCTATCCAACTTTAAGTGTGGACCCCTCGCGGAGTGCTCTCGTCGTCTCCATGTTCGCCCTCACCACACCATGCTTTAATGCAGCCCGTAGCTCTGCAGGCGCCGCGGCGGCGCACCTTGGCGCGACGCCGGAGCCGTGCAGCGCGTTGAGCTCAAGGGACTGCGGAGGGAGCCGCCTCCTCGTAGTCGCTCGCTGGCGCGCGCGTCGCGTGCGCGTTGCCGCCTCCACGCGCGCTGGCCCCGAAACAGAGACGGAGGGCTCGCCGTTGGACTTCCCAGAGGTGCGACCCCACGCACTTTGCGGGTGTCGGAGACGCAGAGACTGTGTTCAGGGCTGCACCGAGTCTGAGCCTCGAACGCTGACCTCGCGCGCTGGCGGCCGGTCAGCACGGGGCAAGCTTGAGCTGTGCAGTGACTCACACGCGAACACCCACATGACTCTGCTATCTCTGCTGCTTCCCTTTTGGCAGGAGTGGATGAAAGCAACGCCCAGCCGACGCCCCGACATCTTCCCCGAGTTCAAGCCGCTGAAGCCGCAGCTGCCGCAGCCCATGCCTGGCGACCCGGAAGTGCCGAACGACGAAGAAGAGGCGGACGAGAAGCGTCAGAAGGTGCGCGTTGCTGCTTGATCCGGGGGCAGAATTCCACACGTGCACTCCTTGGCGGCGAGACTCTCTCGCACGTCTCCTTGGCTGGTGCGCGCGTTGACCTGTTGCTTGAACTCACTGTTACGACACACTCTCTGCAGCCTGGGGAGCCGCCAGACAAGAAGCCAAAGGAAGATGACCCTGATGACCCAGACAAGGAGCAGCCAGACAAAGAGAAGGAGAAGCCAGAGACACCAGCTCCGGAGTGATGTGTTGGATGCTCGCCAATACCGTGTTGATGCGTGCAAAAACGACACACGAGCTGTGTCTCAGATCAGCGCTGGTCCCTTCGGCTTCGGCGGCGTCACGCCCTTCTGCACCTGCTGCTTCGCTGCCTGGGTCCCCTGCGACGCCGCTGGAACGCTACGCTTCAGCGTTTCCAGCTCTGCAGCAGTCTCGTCCAACTTTGCCTGCAGTGCTGCAACCTCAGCTGCGTGCTCGTACTTGTCTGTCAGTATCCGTACGGAGAATGCAGCGGCGCTGGTGCGAACAAGACGCAAACACACATAACAGAAGGCCGCGGCGGTGTGTCAGAGCTTCCCAGCAACTCAGGGGAAACGAGAAAGCGATGAGCGCCTGGGGCACGCACACAGCAGACAGTACCACGTATTGCTTGTTTGCACGAAGCAAGCTCCTCCATAGCGGCTGCTTGAACTCCGCCGGCGGTGTGTGCGAGTCAGCTGACGAGGAGGCCATGGCAAGCTGTTCACCACGCTCGCAAGTCCGGAAGTGGGTCACGCCATCCTAGCCCAGTACATGCGCATATGCTTCAGCTTTCGCGCGGACATGCGCTCTGCGACGCACACTCTGAGTGCGTTTTCGACCTTGTGACTTTCCGAAAGCCTCGCCATAGCGCTTCCCTTCGCTGGGGCATGGAGTCTCTACTGCAGCTGAAGCAGGCACTAGACGCGGGGTTGATCACTCAAGGAGATTACGACGCCGGGAAACACGCCTTTCTTCGTGCGCAGCAGGTGCGTGTGTGAGCAGGACACTCCTCCGCAGGTCTCACCTCTGAGACGGTGACTTTGCGCTGCGACACGTGGACAGATACGCAGCGGCTTCGAAAGTGGACTGCTAACTCAGAGTGATTACGAGTCGGTGCGCACATGTGCCTGTGATCCAACGGCGGGCTTTTTGGACTGAGTGAGTGCACGTTTGCGGGCACACAGTTGAAGAACGCGTTCCTGTCCTCCTTGGGGAACGGGGACTTGTCCGCAGCACCCGCAGCCGCGCCTGCTGCCGCTCCCGTCGCGAGACCAGGAGTGCAAGCTAGTGTTGGCCATCCCGTTGCGCCGCCGGCCCCGCGTCCTGCAGCCACGCCGGCCCCAGCAGCGCCACCTCCGCCTCCTTCAGCGCCTGCACAGCCGGCGCCGACGCCTTCGATGCCCAGAGCTCCGTCTTTCACCCGTCAAACTGCAGCCTCCTCCGCTCCGGCCGCTTCTGCGCCCGCAGACAGCGCTGACGGCGCGTGTGTTGGCGGCAAATCACTGTCGGGCATCAGCGTGACGACGCAGTGCGTGACTCTGTTCGAGCAGCTGAAGTCAAAGGGTGCTTACAAGTTCCTCACCTTCAAGATTGACCCCTCTGGCGCGAAGGTTGTGCCTGACCAGTGCGGCCCCGCGAACTCGTCATTCAGCGATTTCACGGATGCGCTGCCGGAGAGCGACTGCCGCTATGCCGTCTATGATTGCGAGTATGTCAACGCCGATGGCTGCCAATTCAAGAAGTTGATCTTCGTCCTGTGGTCGCCGGACAACTCGCAGATCAAGGCCAAGATGATGTACGCCAGCACCAAGGACTTCCTGAAGGGCCTGTTCCCGGGCATCGCCATAGAGCAGCAGGCCACCGACATCAGCGAGGTTGACGCTGAGGAGATGAGGCTAAAAATACAGGCCACGCTCACGCGCAAGTGAGCGGCGCGCTTTTGTCAATCTATTCATCACGCTCCTGTGCACACCAGCGCGCACGTCAACCCTCGGCCACCTGTAGGTAGCTCGGCGAGCTCGTCCTCGAGGGACCCACCTCACGTGCATCCCGTTCCCCTCGCGTTGCACGTATTTGCAACATGGACAGCACTGCCGCCATTGCGAGGCCTGGGGCCTCCACACCCGGCAGCGTGCTGCGACACACGCTGGGCGCCTTGACGCTGGGCAGTCCACACCATGACGACGGCAGCTGCTTCGCCTTGCCTGACGTCCTTGACGCGCCAGCCTTCACGTGCGGCGCAAGCCAGGAAGTGGGCGTCTTCTGGTGCGTTCAAGTTGTAGTGCTGGGGCGGTCGCGCCGAGCAGGGCGCCTCTGTGGGCGCACCACCACGCGCAGGCTGACCCCCCACGCGCGTCGCGGCCGCCAGCACGCCGGACTTCATCACGCCGCAGGAGGCTCAGTTCGGCATCGTAGGCGGCGTGGGACATGGGGCGGAGAAGGTGCGTCCGCGGCGCCGGTCTGCGGCGTGGCCGTTGCAGCTCTCTGACACAGAGCGTGCCGGCTGGCCGCGACAGGAGAACCGGGTGAGCAGTCCGCCCTGCGGCTTGTCTCCCGTCCGCGGCAAGCGTCCGAGGAGAGGTGCGTCCCTCTCTCGCCGCCTGAAGCTGCGGCGCGGAGCGGAGCAGTAGGCACTGGGTGCCCTCTCTCTGGCTCTCCTGCCTGCCGTTTGTGTGCTCACCCAACCGCACGCTGCCCCTCCAGACGGCTTCGACGAGGACGCCATGCCGGCTTCGCAGGGCACGGGGGACACAGGCAGGCCGCCACGGCACGGCGGCACACCCTTCGGCTTGTCCACCGTTGGAGGCCGTGGCAACGTACCGCTCGCGCCGCCCTTTGCCCAGGCTGCCGCCAAGAAGGCGCAGCTGCTGGCCTTCAAGCGGAGCATGGCGAGTCCGCCGAGTCACCGGAACATATTTCTGACGGCACCTGCGCAAGGGGAGGAGGCCAAGGAGGTGGACATAGACACTCGAGGCGTGGGTAGCGCGTGCACCTCGCGCTACCGCGCTGATTTCCACCAAGTGCGGCAGCTGGGTCAAGGCAGCTTCAGCACCGTGTTCCACGTCACAGGCCGTTTAGATGGCGGCGAGTATGCAGTGAAGCGTCTCCTCAAGGAGGTGCACGCGCCCGCTGCGCTGCGCGCCGCGTTGACAGAAGTGCAAGCTTTAGCAGCTGTTGGGCCGCATCCGTGGCTGGTGCGGTACTATACCGCGTGGATGGAGGAGCACCGGCTTCACATACAGCTCGAGTTGTGCGGCCCGTCAATGGGCTCGCTCTACGTGCAGGAACGCCGCCCGCTCGCTCCAGCAGACATCGCACGTTTGCTGGCCTGCATCGCCTCCGCGTTGACGCATCTCCACGCGGCGGGCATCGCGCACATGGACGTAAAACCAGACAACATTTTTGTGGCGCCGCCCAGTGCGAGAGGCGAGCAGCCTTTACCTGACGGCACGGGGCGTGTAGCCTACAAACTGGGTGACCTTGGCACTGCGTGCAGCTTGCGTAGCCCAGTGGAGCAGCAAGGACCTGGCAGCAGGGCAACGGTGGGGGTGACTGAGGGCGATGCCCGCTACGTGTCCGCCGAAGTGCTGAACGGATGGCACGGCGCGCTGGACAGAGCGGACGTGTTTGCGCTAGGAGCCACTGCGTATGAGCTTGCGCGTGGCGAGCCGCTGCCGAGCGAGGGAGATGCGTACACAGCCCTTCGCAATAATGACATCCCAGAGGTGCCTGCATTGTCGGCGGCGCTGATGCAGCTGCTGCGCAGATGTATGCATGCTTATCCTGTTCAACGGCCTGCCGCGGCAGCCATATGTGCGGCGATGCAGGAGGCGGGAGTGAGCTTGCAATGATGTGGACTCATAAATGCTGATTCTCGTCTGCAACAACATCCTCAACAACACATCAATAGGTCGATTCAATGCGTCTATCTGCTAGAACAACAACTTCAATCTGAGCTTGCCGAGTCGGATGCAATGCCATCAGACTCGCACTGGCGAGGCAGCCCCCAGCGACGGCGCATGGCCTCCGCAGAGCGCCATGGCGGCAGCGGCATGCCCGCACATGCGTAGGCCCGACGCATTCGCTGCTGCATCCAATCAGTGAACACGGCCAAGGCTTCTGGGCTGCCCACAAACGTTTCGGGAATCGCATCAACGAGGGAGGCGTAGTCTTCTGATGGCCTGGGCATGGTGAATGCATCCCGGATGTTGAGAGCCACGATGAGGTGCTCACCAAGCTGGTTGTCACCCCAGGGCGCAGGGGCGGCCACGCGGACGGAATCACAGCTGCCAGAAGGCGACAGCTGTCTCGTCGTCGCTTCAGCGCTGCCGCGCATGCCCGCTTCGCATGCCCGCTTCGCAGCGCCATCGTGCGGTCTGCTGCTGCATACGCGTGCGACGTAGCCCAGGTGCTGCAGGCGCTCCGCAAGTTCAGCTGGGCACAACATGGTGTTTGCAGCGGCCGCTGCGACCGCCTCGCGCAGCTTTTGCTCGTGCGCTCCGTGCGGCGTCGCTAGTGCTTTAGCAAGAATGGCAGCGCTTGCACGACGCGGGGAAACAGCGCTTCTGCTCACTCCGCCGTCCTTGGTGCCACACACCACTTCTCGCTTGCCACGACTTTCTGGGCTCGCGTCCTGCTCCAGGTTCTCGTCCATCTCAAACATGTCGTCTGGCTCAACACTGCCGCAACTGACTTCATGCAGTGGCGCCAGCAGTGAAGTCGCAACACGCGGTAAACGGCGCAGCACAGAGACGTCCATCTTCACTGCAACCTCTAACAACGACAAGCAACACTGTCCGCAAGGAGCCGCAGCCGCGGTCTCTGCGTCCAACTGTGAAGCGGCACAGCTGGCACAGCCGGCGTCCACACGTGCGCAGACCCAGACGTGGACAAGTGGACCTGCGACGGGGCAAAAAGTAACCTCGAGGCTGTGGAGCCAGAACTCACGAGTCGTCCCACGGACCGCTGAGTCAGCGCCCCCTCGCAGATGCCTTTCCCGGCAAGTTAGCGCCTCACAATGCAGGCCCTGCCGCGATCTGTGTGTTTTCATATCACAGGCTTTGGGGCGTTTGGCACAGGTGAGCAGAGGGTGCTACGGAACCCAAGCGAGCTCGTCGTACACTCTCTTCAGCGCGGCACGGTTCCTGCACCGCTGCCTGCTCACGCTCGCATCGCGTCTGCCTGCGTGCTGCCCGTCGCTGGGCGAGCGGCTGCGGCTGCAGTGGAGACGTTGCCTGAGGAGCTGTCGACGTGTGGAGTGGATACTGAGGCGGCTACTCTGCGGCTGCACCTCGGGGTGAACACAGGATCGACGTGTTACCATCTGGAGCGGTGTGCCTGGAACGAGGCTACTTTTCGGCAGTCAGACGAGGCCGGTTGGTCACCTGGAGAACTCTGTCCAGTGTCCAGTGGTCTTCCGCTGGGCGCGTGCTTTAAAACAGCAGTTCCTTGCGACGCTCTCGCCGCTGTGCTACGAGCACAAGGCTTCGCGGTGCATGTCAGCGATGACCCGGGACGGTGCGACGCCGGGGCCGCCACCTGACTGTCCCGTCCCCTGGGGGTCCCCACCTCGTTGTAGCTGACGCGCACACATGTGTGCGCATATTCAGGTTCGTGTGCAATTATACGTACTTCGCTAGCCTGCATGCCGCTGCACGCAGAAGGCAGTCAGGGGAGCAATCGTGGGATGCCCTGTTTGTGCATTTGCCGCCGCTAGAGGTCTTCCCTCACGATGAACAGCTGCGCTTCGTGTGCTGCTTGCTAGCCGAGCTGGCCACCATCTACGGGCGCGGGGATTGCATCGCCGATGACGACCAAACAGAGCTGTGATGTTGATGCGGTCACTTTATAAGCCCCTCGACTTGCCCATCCATGACCCGCCCGTGTACCCACGTATCGTGTTGACGACGCACTACCACTGCGCCTCTGCGAGCCTCGTTCAACGCGCATTCCGCATGCTGCCCTGTGGGCCGTGAGCACTGAGGGGAGACTTCAGTGCAGGAGAGCACGCAATGTGCCTGCCTCTCTTCTGGCTCACGCGCGCCGCTGGTGCTGTCGCCAGCGCCGTTCTGGGCCGGTGCGTGGCACCCGAACGCAACGCAACGCAACCCAGCACACCTTGGCATTGGACTGACAAACGCCCCGTGTCTCGTCTCTGCAGCGCGTTGTACCACTCCGGTCTAGAGGTCAGCTGCGGCGGTCAGCGAGACTATCGGCTGTGGGAAGGCGTGCCGGGGCACCCGCGTGCGTTGACGCTCCTCCATAGAGCTGCTATCACCTGCTGGGATGTGCTCGACGCGACAGGCTACCGGACCGCTTGCCACCGCCGCGAACGGTGCGCACGCGCTATTCCATCAACTGGGCGCTAGCGCCGCCTCTACACAGCGCGTCCCTACGAGTGCGCACGTGTAGGTACACATGCCCAGGCTGACAGGCGTCGCGTTCACGTTTGTCCAGGCACCGCGAGCAGTGGGTGTACGTCTTCGTGCCTCTCGCTCTCGTGCTGCCGGTCGTATTCGCCCTGCGTACATTGACCCTGACACCGGCGCTCAGCGCCGTGGTCTGCTTGTTGGCCACTGCTGCACTGGCTGCCTTTGCAGCGACTGCGAGCATGGACCCCGGCGTTGTGCCTCGGGCAGGGGCACCCGGATGTTTGCCGCCGCCGCCACCGGGTGCGCGCTGTGTGGGCGGGCCAGCTGACCCGAGTAGAGGAGGAGGAGGAGGAGGAGTCAGCACTGGGTCTGCCCTGCCGCCTCTGTCGCCGGCATCGGGGTCACCCAATGGCGGGGCTACAGCTGCGCCGGGGGGTGCAGCGCTGCAGGCCGCGTCGGCGTGGCTATCGCCCGAGCCGACTCAATCGGGGCAGGCATGTGCAGTGGGGGGCACCATCCACCGGTGGTGTCCCACATGCGAGATTTACAGACCTCCACGCGCTGGGCACTGGTGCGTGCTCCCTGTGGGACGCCGCGTCGGGCAATACTATGGTGCACGCGCTGACGTGCGATCCCCACGAATGCAGCTCTACTTGTGGACAGTGCGTCTCGAAATGGGACCACCACTGCATGTTTGTGGTGCGTTCCTGCTTGTGTATCATCCCCGCATCATAGAATCTACAAGCGCTCACCCGTACCCGGACGCGACAACAGGGGAATTGCATCGGGGAGCGCAACTTCCGCTTCTTCGTCGCTTTCTTGCTCTGCGCCGCGATGCTGCAGGCAATTGGCATGCTGCACGCCATCACTACGCTGTGGGCCATCGCGTCGCCCCTGGGCACAGGAGCGGCAGCATCGCTAAAGGGCGACCAGGCTCGACGGGCTGCTGAGGCCGCGCATGTGATGGCACAAGCGGAAGGAGGAGCTATGCTGACACGCACGCTGTCTGCATTTGCGCGTGCGGTGGCTCGTCTAGCAGTGGGGTCCGCGCGCAGGCCGGGGACTGCTGTCCTGCTGGCGTATTGCTTTGCAACGTTCGCATGGGTGGCGCCCATGGCTGCGCATTACGTGTACTTCAGCGCCATGGACATCACTGCTAGGGATGTGGCTCAGCAGCGCCGAGCGGGCGTATCGCATCCTGCGGGCCGCATGCCTGCAGACGGCCTGGCAGGCATGATGCAAAACCTGCAGCGTTGCTGGTGTGGGCCCCTGGCCCCATCCAAGGTGTGGCCCCGAAATAGCAGCAGCGGCAGTGGCAGCGGCAGTGGCAGTGCAGGGTCAGGAGGCGGAGGGACACTGGGTGGAGTTGATGCGGCAGAGCGAGGGGAGGTTGTGGGACGACCAGATTGCAGCACCCCGACTCATGGCGGAAGCAATGGGGCCGCTGCTTTCGCACTTGTGGACGAAGGCGATGACGAATGATGCATATTGATGCAAGAATGCTATTGCTCGGCGCGTGTAGCGACCACATAGAACGTCGCAGGCTTACTTGTCTCTGTCGCCGGGTGCTCCGGCGCCGCATGCCTCCCTCCGAAGCTGCACTCCGGGTCCCCGGGCCGCACTGCTTGAATCACCCTCCATCCGCGCTGCGAAAAGTACACCGCCGGGTCATCCACTGCGCTCTGGAAGCTGCGCATCGCCTCTGATTTGCTATTGTTCTGCGCCCTTCTCATGCCCGCGGTGTTCACGCAGCTCGCTACCAGTGTGGATCCCGGCGCGGACACTATGGACAGAGCGCGCAGCAGTGCGTCCACGCTCCATTGGGGGAGATAGTAGAGCAAGCCTTCCAGCAGCCACACGGTGGGCTCCGTCGCAGTATGTCCGCCATTCGTGATGTGTTTCACGCAATCCCAGGCGCGTGTGAGGTCACAGGCAACGGCGATGTAGCAAGCGCTAAGTGTCAGGCGGGGCAGGCCGCCAGGCAGATCAGACAGGAGTTGGCCCTTACAGCCAAGTACATCGGCGCGGTCCACTTCCACCAGCCGGGAGCACTTGGGGCCTCCATCTGGCGGCGAAAGACGCCACGCACGAGAGTCTAGTCCGGCGCCGAGAAGCACAACCTGGGCGCCTGGAGTCCGACGCAGAGCGGCCAGAAGGGCGTCGTCGAAGAACTTTGTGCGCACTGCTATGCGCCCGTCAAGCTTGCCACCCCGAGCTGCTACGCGGCGCAGTGCCTCTTCACCCGCGAACACTGCCGCGAAGGGGTCCACGAACAGCGCGTCTTCTCTTTCGCTCTCGGCAGCCCGGGCAGCCGCAACGAGGCGTGACGAGAAGGAGACGGCTGAGTCGAGGCCGCCCAGGCGACACTTACGTCGACGATGAGCGTATAGTACAAGGCCCAAGCCCACGCCTACAGCAAGCAACACCGTTCGCTTCCTCATAGGTATTGCGGAGGGAGACTATTCGTCGGACGCCTCTCACTCACTAGCCTGCGGTTTGTATTCCTTATTCGTGCTTCGTCTATGGTTGTGTATTCTGTGCTAGGACTTCAGCTGCGCAGGCGCAGCTTGAGGCACCAGCGAGAAGGTGGCTGGCTGCTGTGCCGCCACGGCAGTGTCTTTGGGAGGCGTGGGCGTAGCAACATGCGCTGCTGTCGGCGAAGGTGTCGTCGGCCGTGCCTGTGGCCGCGCCAGCTGTTGCTGCGGCAATCCGAGGGGGCGCCCGTCCAGCGGCATTGAAGGCCCAGCCACCACTTTTCCCGTCAGAATCGGCCCAGCCGCACCACCAGGCACAGGAAGCGCCGCGCGCTGCGGCGCTGTCCCGTGATCCCCAGCCGCGGCCATCATTGTGCGATTGGCCATCATTTGCGCGATGCGACTGGGCTGCGGCGCTCCCGGCGGTGCGTTGCGAGCCGCCCACAGTGCTCGCTGCTCCAGCATTTCCTTTTCCTTCTGCGCGGCTAAGATGCGGATGCGCTGCTCATCCTTCATGTGATCCGCCCGGTGGACTTCCTTCAGATGTGCTTGCGCAGCCCTGATCTTCTCAGCCTCCTGTCTGCGCTTCTCCGCTTCCTGCCTCTTGCGCAACTCCTCGCGCTCCTTCATGGTCGCCTTCAGCTTCTCGCGCTCCGTCGCCATGGCCTTGGAGCGCACATCAAGCTCATCAGGCAGCTCAACCGCTCCAGCCTTGGGCCCAGCCTGCTTCAAGCACTGCGCAACCTCCGCAGAGTCAATCATCTGCATCTTCCGCTTCTGACCAGCCATGCTAGCTTTGCCAACTGCTAAACCGCTGCCGCCAACACGGCTCGCAAGGCGGGTATCCTGAAACGCTGCACGGAAGCCGGGACCAGCGCCGGTGCTTGCTAATCGAGATGCTGCGGGCGGCGGCGGAGCGAGCGGAGGGACTCTCACTGGCTGCTGAGAAGCGAGCGGGGCCGTACCCGAGGGCGGCGGCATACACGCCGGCGCCGGTACGGCTGTCACTCGCGGCACAACAGCAGGCTTCGCGGGGACTGCGCTTCTGCCAGCCACCTGGTCCCTCACCGACTGCTGCGGCGGTTGGCGGACCGTGAAGTGGCTGTGTGTGTCTGCGACTAGGGGTGCGCCCAGGCGACTCTTCAGGGCATCGCTGAAGCACGCCTCCTGTGCACGTGGCCCACACGGGACAGGACATGGTAGATGTGCGCTTAGCGCCCAGTTGAGGACACAACAGACGAGCAGAGAGCCAGGTAGAAGTGTAGCGCATGACTGAGCCGAGGGCAGCCCCACACAAGGATGAAACAACACAAAGTGCGCTCGCGCTCCCTC
>Ga0164297_10002184_pt1 | contig 19737 bp, 17 predicted proteins | sample GEODES058metaG_FD_113539 | JGI IMG/M metagenome (GOLD analysis project Ga0164297, IMG submission 113539) | Dystrophic lake water microbial communities from Trout Bog Lake, Wisconsin, USA - GEODES058 metaG | ecosystem: Environmental > Aquatic > Freshwater > Lake | place: USA: Trout Bog Lake... | reverse complement strand
GACGGCTACCCCGTGGTGCATAAGCAGGTCGACGCCCTGCTGATCGGGATGGCCGAGCGCTACGACGTCATCGTGACCGCAGCCGATGGGGTGTTCCCGCTCGTCGCGCTCGCAGAGGGGAAGAACGCCCTCGCGCGGGCACTGCTGTCCACCGGGGCCGGCAGCCCGCCCGATCCGCAGTTCCAGCCGCCCGAGCTCAACAAGGTCGTGGGCACCGTCGAGATGTTCAGCGCCACCACTGCGGCCAACCTGGGGCGTCCTGAACCCGGGCTCACCCTTCCGGTGGTGCTGGGTGGCAGCATGGCCCGGTACAGCTGGACGATCAACGGCGAACCCTACGACAAGACCCGTCCGCTCCAGGTCCACCAGGGCCAAAAGCCCACCCTCTCCTTCGACAACGGAACGCCGATGTTTCACCCGATGCATGTGCACGGGCACACATTCCAGATCATCAACCCCGACGGGAGTCCTGGTGCGCGTAAGGACACCGTGATCGTGCTGCCCAAACAGAAGATCGATGCCGTTCTGGTCGCCGACAATCCGGGCACGTGGGTCATCCACTGCCACAACCTGTATCACCAATTCGCCGGGATGGAGACCCGGCTCAACTACGTGTTCTGAGCCCCATCTGCCGTCGGCGCGCGGCGTCAGCGTGACAGCATTTTTTCGGCCGCACCGTAGGGATCGTCGTCGCCGTCCACCACCGACGCCGCCAGCCGGTCCAAACCGGGCTGTGATCGCAGCAGGGTCTGCGCGAGGGACAGGATTTGCGCCCGGGCGCGGACCAGTCGGCGGTCACGGCTGTCCGACCGGTGATGCGCGTCGATAGCGGCCACCAGATCGTCGACACCCTCGCCGCGGGCGGCGACGAGACTGACGATGGGGGCACCGGTTTCGGCCCGCAAATCGCGGACAGTCTGTTCGGCGCCTTCGCGGTCGGCCTTGTTCACCACGACGATGTCGGCGACTTCGAGCACGCCGGCCTTGGCGGCCTGGACCGCGTCGCCCGCGCCGGGATTGAGGATGACGATGGTCGGATCGGCGACGGCGGCGATCTCGATCTCCGACTGCCCCACGCCGACGGTCTCCAGCAGGACCACCCCGTAGCCGAGGGCGCCCAGCAGGCGGATCGCCGCGGGAACGGCCGCGGCCAGGCCCCCCAGATGACCACGGGTTGCCACCGATCGGATCAGCACCTCGGAATCGTTGATGTGCGCGGCCATCCGGATTCGATCGCCCAGCAGCGCACCGCCACTGAACGGCGACGACGGGTCCACCGCCAGCACGGCCACCCGGCACCCGCGCCGACGGTAGGCCGACACCAGGGCCGCGATCGTCGTCGACTTGCCGGCGCCGGGCGGCCCGGTGACGCCGATCACGCGCACCGCAACGGAATCCACGTTCGCCAGCACCTCGTCGCGCTGGTCGCCCTCGATCAGGCTGAGCAGCCGACCCACCGCTCTCGGAGATCCGCCGAGAGCGCTGGCGACCAACTCGGCGATCGTCATCTGCGCATTATGGGCGACCGCTTCAGTGAGAACAACATTCCCTAGACTTCCGGCGAGCAGGCGTGTAACCGGGGAGGTGGGCATGAGGCACCAGGACGGAACCATCGCGGTGCCCGGCGGGACGGTGTGGTTCACGCGGGTGGGCGGTGGCGCGGGCCTCCCGCTTCTGGTGGTCCACGGCGGGCCGGGTCTGCCGCACGACTACCTGCGCTCCCTGGAACGCCTGGCGGACGAGCGGGAGGTGATCTTCTGGGATCAGCTCGGCTGTGGAAACTCCCCCTGCCCCCCGGATCCGCAGCTGTGGACGCTGGAACGCTCGGTGGCCGAAATGGATGCCGTAGTCAGCGGCTTGGGTCTGGACCGCTTCCACATCTTCGGCAACTCGTGGGGCGGGATGCTGGCTCAGCAGTACGCGCTCGACGCGAACTCCGGTTTCGTCAGCCTCACGATCTCGAACAGCATCGCGTCGATCCCGGAGTTCGCGACGATGGTGTCGCGGTTGAAGGCCGCCCTGGGCCCGGCGACCCGGGACGCGATCGACCGCCACGAAGCCGCCGGCACGACCGATACCCCGGAGTATCAGGCGGCGATCCGCACCTGGAACGAGACCTACCTCTGCCGGGTTCGCCCCTGGCCGGTCGAGCTGAACGACGCCTTCTCGCGGGCTGGCAGCGAGATCTTCGCGACGATGTTCGGCCCCAGTGACTTTCACATCACCGGGACCATCCGCGACTGGGAGGTGCTCGACCGGCTGCGTGAGATCACCGTGCCGACCCTGGTGCTGGCGGGCCGTTACGACGAGTGCGTGCCCGAGCACATGCAGGAGATGCAGCGGCGCATACCGGGTTCACGCTTCCAGCTGTTCGAGTCGAGCTCGCACATGCCGTTCATCGAGGAACCCGGGGAGTTCGATCGGGTGATGCGCGACTTCCTGCGACAGCACGACTCGCCGCGCCGCTAGCGCGTTCGCGGCGCACTGAGCTTGGTGACGATCGACCGGAAGTCCTCGGTGGTGAAGGACTGGTGCTCGGCGGTCAGCGCATAGTCGAGACTGGCCAGCACGGCGCGCTCCAGGTGAATGTTGAGCACCCGCTTGGTGCTTTCCACCGCCTGCTGCGGCAGTTCCAGAATCCTTCTGGCACAGGCGACGGCCTCGGCGACGGGGTCGGCCACCACGTGATTGGCCAAGCCGATGTCGGCGGCACGCTGAGCGCTGATGCGCGCGCCTGTCAGTGCGTATTCCTTGGCCAGCAGCAGGCTGATGTGCAGCGGCCAGGTCAAGGGCCCGCCGTCGGCGGCGACCAGCCCCACCTGAACGTGCGGGTCGGCGAGGTAGGCGTCCTCGGCGATGTAGACGATGTCGCTCAGCGCCACCAGGCTGCAGCCCAGCCCGACGGCCGGGCCATTGACCGCCGCCACGACAGGAATCCGGCACCGCGCCATGCCGAGCACGATCTCGCGTCCGTCCCGGATGGTCTTGGCGCGCAGGGCGGCATCGTCGGACAGCTCCTTGAGATACGAGAAGTCCCCGCCCGCGGAGAACGCCCGACCCGCCCCGGTGATCACCGCCGCCCGCGCCGTCGGGTCATCGGTGAGACGCTGCCAGAGTCGCGCGAGCCCGACATGCAGATCGTCGTTGACCGAGTTGAGGGAGTCCGGCCGGTTCAGCGTGATGATCCGTAACGGACCATCGGCACGGACGTCGACTTCAGCAGGCATGTCGTACATGTCAGACTCCCAATCCCAGTATTCGCGCGGCGATGATGTTCTTCTGTATCTGCGAAGTGCCGCCCATGACGCTTTGCGCGCGGCTGTACAAATAGGCGCTCAGCAAGTCTGGGTCACGCGTGCCGGCGACGGCCAGGGCCGCATGACCGACCGATTGCTCGACCCAGGTCATCAGCAGTTTGTCGATCGATCCCTCGGGGCCGTGCGAGACGCCGTCGAGCTGTTCGGACAGCCGGCGCCGCACATGGTGCGTCAGCATCTCGGACTGCACTGCCGCCCAGGCCAACTCGTCGGACAGCGGGACACCCTCCGTGGCGCTGCGCGCAAAGAGGCTCCGCACGAGCTTGCCGTATCGGGCCGCGTAACCCAGCGTGGACGGTTCGCGCTCATGCCCGACCACGGTCATGGCGACCGCCCACCCGTCACCGGGCGCCCCGACCATCCGGTCCGCCGATGCGATCGCGCCGTCGAAGAAGACCTGGCCGAACTCGTTGGTGACGCCGTTGATCATGCGCAGCGGACGCTGCTGCACACCCGGTTGTTTCATCTCGAGGATGAACGCCGACAGTCCGCGATGGCGTTTCGCCCCGGTGTCGGTGCGGGCCAGCAACAGGCAATAGTCGGCGACGTCGGAGTAACTGGTCCAGATCTTGTGCCCGTTGATCACATAGGTGTCGCCGTCACGGCGGGCGGTGGTCGTCAGCGACGCCAGGTCCGACCCGGCGCCCGGCTCGCTGAACCCCTGGCACCAGCGCTCGGTGCCGTTGATGATGCCGGGCAGGAACCGCCGGCGCAGGTCCTCGCCGGCGTGCCTACCGATGCCGTACACGAGATAGCCGACGCTCGGCCGGGGCGGGGCGCCCGCGAGCGCGAGTTCCTCGTCGACGATGACGTCGTAGACCGGCGGCAGGTCCTGACCTCCGTAGTCGCGGGGAAACGACAACCCGAAGAAACCGCCCTCGTAAAGGGCTTGGTGCCATTCGGCTTGGCGCGCCCAGTAGTCGTCGCCGGAACCGGGAAAGTCTTTGGCGTGCAGCGCCAGCCACGCCCGCAGCCGGTGCCGGAAGGCGTGTTCGTCGGGTGAGTCACGAAAGTCCAAAGTCGATCTCCTTCAGCGTGACGGGCCACAATTCCGTCGACGTCAGCGCGCGGCGGAGATAGACGTGGACCATGCAGTCCCAGGTGTTTCCGATGCCGCCGTGCACCTGGATCGCGGTTTCGCACACGGTTCGGGCGGCACGCGCGCAATAGGACTTGGCGACCTGTGCCGCGCGGATGGCGTCGGCGGGATCGAGTTCGTCGACCGCCCACGCGGCATGGCGCATGATGCTCACCGAACCTTCGATCAGCGCCAGGCTTTCGGCCAGCATGTGCGCGACGGCCTGATAGGAACCGATCGCCTTGCCGTACTGCTCCCTGATTTTGGCGTAGTCACATGAGACGGCGTGGGCACCGCGGGCGACTCCGACAAGGTCGGCCGACGTGGCGACCAGCGCCAGCGCGTGCCACCGCCCGACAACCTCCGGGCTCACCTCGCCAAGTGCGACGGGGGCGCCGAGGGGGTCCGCCTCCGACCGGGTCAGGTCCGGACCCGGGTGGGCCGGGCCTACGTCCGCCGCGAGGATAGTGGTGCCCGATAGCGCGAGGGCGCGCCTGGCTCCGCGGGCGTCGATGGCGCGGCTACCGACGACGACGGTTGCTCCCCGTGCATCGGTGTCGATGTGGCGCGCGATATCGCCGGCCAGAACCGGGCCCAGGAACGGCGCGTCCAGCGCCCGACGGCCGAATTCCTCGGCGAGGATCGCTACTTCGACTCCTGAGGCGCCGTCGGCACGCAATGACCGCCAGCGGGTCGCGTCCAGCTGACCCTCCAGCCGTTGGATTCGCTCGTGGTCGTCGAGGTCTGCGACCGCCCCCGGCCCGAGGCCGTCGGCGAGCTTGGCGGCGGCGTCACGCAGTTGCCGTTGCTCAGCCGTCAGACGGGCATCCATAGTGCTCCTTGAGCTTTCGGCGAAGGACCTTGCCCGAGGGTAGCCGGGGAATGTCCGGCACGAACACGACACGGCTCAGGTGCTTGTAGGACGCCAACCTCTGATCGACCCTGGTGCTCAGTTCGGCGGCGAGCGCGTCGGTGCCGGCATGGTCGGCGCGCACCGCCACCGCGGCGACGACCGCCTCCCCGTTGATCCCGTCGGGCACCCCGAACACTGCGCAGTCGCTGACGGCCGGATGCCCCTGCAGCACCATCTCAATCTCGGCGGGCGCCACCTGGAAGCCGCGCACCTTGATCATCTCCTTGAGACGGTCGCTGATCCGCAGAAAACCCTCGGAGTCGAGGGTGCCGACGTCCCCGGTGCGGTACCAGCCGTCGCAGATCGCTTCGGCGGTCGCGGCGGCCGGTAGATAGCCCGCCATGAGCGACGCCGACCGGGCCACAATCTCCCCGGTCTCCCCCGGTTCGACCGGTCGGCCGCTGTCCAACGACACCACCCGCACCTGCAGTCCGGCTACCGGGCGTCCGACCGTGTCGAGTCGAGCCCCCGCAAGGGGATTGCAGGCGATGACGGGCAGTTCCGTGGTGCCGTAGGCGGGTACCCACCCGACGCCGGTCCGCCGGGCGACCGTCTCGGCGACGTCGGCGCTGACCGGCGTCGCTCCCCACATGATGTAGCGCAGCGACGACAGGTCGTAGGACTCAAGCCGGGGGTGCGACGCGAGGGCCAGCGCGATGGGCGCGACCGCCATCTCGACCGTGACGCGGTCGTTGTCGATGTAGTGCAGCATCTGGTCGATGTCGAATCGGCGATGCATCCTCATGGGGATGCCCGTCCGCAGCGCCGTCAGGACGTTCAGCAGACCGAGGATGTGCGAGGGGGGCGTCGCGATCTGGATCCGGTCGCTCGGCGTCAGCCGCAACGCATGCCGCCAATGCCGGACGGCCTCATCCAGTGATCCATGGGTATGCCGGACGGCCTTCGGCAGACCGGTGGTGCCGGAACTGAACACCAGGACCGCGTCCGATCCGGGCGACGCTGGCCGGAGCGAACCGGTGGTCGGCCCGCCGGGCGCGGGCGCTTCGTCGAGGTGCAGCATCGGCATGGCGGCCGCGAGGACCTGCTGGTCGCCGACGGCGAGCACGGGCTCAGCCAGTGCCAGCGCGTGGTCCACCTCGTCACGCTTCCACGCGGGGCTGATCAGGACGGCCGTCGCGCCGCAGCGCCAGATGCCGAGCAGCGCGGCGACGAACTCCGGCCGCGCGGAGGCCATGACGGCGACGCGTTGGCCCGCGGTCACACCGCTTTTCGCCAGTGTCGCGGCCCACCCGCCGGCCAACGTGTCGAGGTCAGGCAGCCGCAATCGCCGTTCCTCGAACACGAGCGCCACAGGCTCGGTCACGTCCCGCCCATCTGGAGAGGATCCTATCGCTAGATGAGAATAGTATTCTCTGCAACGAAGAACGCAAGGACGGCAGAGGGGGCTCGGTGACGGCCGCAACGGTAACCATCGTGCTGGACCGCAAGACGGTGTCGGTGCCGCAAGTCCCCGGCGAAACGTTGCTGGAGAGCGCGCGCCGGGCCGGCTTGGCGCCACCGTTCAGTTGCGAGGCAGGCAACTGCGGCACGTGCATGGCCAGGCTCATTGAGGGAACCGCGATGATGCGGTGCAACGACGCGCTCGATCCCGAAGAGGTCGCCGACGGATACATCCTGACGTGTCAGGGAGTGCCCGACACGGATTCGGTCACCGTGCTCTACGAGTAGTACTCACCGCGCGGGACTCTCACCCAGCCCGGGCGGTGGGCGGTAGCCGGGCTGGTAGCCGGATACCTGGATCGGGCTTCCGACGAGGCGGAAATCGCCTGCTGTGACCACCATGTCCGGCGTCGCGTCCAGCGCCTCGGCGAGCGTCCGGACGGCGGCCGCCGGCACGCCGAGGCCACGCAGGCGCTGTTCCCAGTTCGCGGCGGTGTCGGTCGCCAGTGCCGCGGTGACGACGGCGAGGACCTCGTCGCGGTGGTTCGCTCGTTCGGCCATCGTGTCGAAGCCGCCGATGCCCGCCTCGGCGGCGAAGGACGTCCAGAAGCCGTCGTGTGTGATGAACAGCGCCAGGTACCCGCCTGCGGTCGGAAAAAGTTGCGCAGGAACGTAGTAGGAGTGCGCGCCGTTGGGCCGGCGCTGCGGCTCGACGCCGTCGTTGAGGTATGCCGCGGCGTGGTAGTTGAGCTGCGAGAGCATGACGTCGCGCAGCGACACGTCCACCTGCCCGCCCGTGCCCGAGACGATCTTCGCCAGCAGCCCAAGTGCCGCGCACAGTCCGGTCGAGTTGTCGGCCGAGGAATAGCCGGGCAACGTCGGCGGGCCGTCCGGATCGCCCGTCATCGCCGCGATACCGGTGCCCGCCTGCACCACGTAGTCGAAGGCCGGGTCGTCACCGCCGTGCAGGCCGAAACCCGTGATCGCCACACAGACGATCCGCTCGTTATGCCGATGCAGCGCCTCATAGGTGAGGCCCAGCCGGCGGATTGCCGACGGTTTGAGGTTCGCCAGCAGCGCGTGGGATTCCGCGACGAGCTCACCCAGGCGCTGCTGTCCGGCCCGGGAGGTCAGGTCCAGGCTGATGCCGGACTTGTTGCGGTTCAGGCTGGCGAAATAGCTGGACCCGACCCCGCGGGAAATCTCGCCGCCGGGTGGCTCGATCTTGATCACCTCGGCGCCGAGGTCGGCCAGCAGCATGGTGGCATAGGGACCGGCAAGATAGCTGCCGACCTCCAGGATGCGGATGCCCGCCAGCGGCCCGCGGCCCTCAGGGGTCACCGCACGTCCCGGAATTCCTCGGCCAACGCGGCGATCATCTCGCGGGTCCGCTGTTTGGAGGCGACCAGTTCGTCGCGGTTGTCGCCGATCGGCAGCAGGCGCACCGACAGGTCGGTCACTCCCGCGTCGGCGAACGAGCGGAACCGGCGAAGAATCTGTTCCGCGTCTCCGGCGGCGCACAGGTCGCCCACATCGCGGGCGTCGCCGCGTTCGAGCAGGCGCTGGTAGTTGGGCGACACCTCGGCCTCCCCCAGGATCCGGTTGGCGCGGCCCTTCGCTTCGTCGACCTGGGACGGCGCACAGAGGCATACCGGGATGCCCGCGACGATCCGCGGCGCGCGACGTCCGGCGGCGGTGGCGGCGGCGGTGATCTTCGGCGCAATGTGGTCACCGATCGCCCGTTCATCGGCCATCCACAGCACGGTGCCGTCGGCCAGTTCGCCGGCGATCCGCAGCATCACCGGCCCTAGCGCGGCGACCAGCACCGGCATCGGCGGGTCGGCGCCGAGCACCGTCGGGTTGTGCACCGTGAACGAATCGTTCTCGACGTCAACCGGTCCCGGTCCGCCGATGGCGGCGTTGAGCACCTGCAGGTAGTCGCGGGTGTAGGCGGCGGGCTTCTCGTAGGGCAGGCCGAGCATGTCGCGGATGATCCAGTGGTGCGACGGGCCGACGCCCAGCGCGAGCCTTCCACCGGCCACCGCATGCGTCGAGAGCGCTTGGCGAGCAAGGGCAATCGGGTGCTGCGCCTGCAGGGGCACCACCGCGGTGCCGAGCTCGATGCGGGAGCTGTGCGCGGCCATGAGCGTCACCATGGTGAGGCAGTCGAAGTCGTCGGGCACCTGCGGCATCCACGCGGTGGCCATGCCCGCGTGCTCGGCCCATTCGATATCGGCGGCCAGCTTGGCCACCTTGCGGGCCATGTCGCCGCGCTCGGCGCCGATCATCACTCCGATGCGCACTATGACTCGGCTTCCGTGTCGCGCGCGGGTTCCGCGGCGCCGGTCAGCGCGCGGATGTCGCGGACGAGCACCTCGAGCGGCGTGCCGGTGGGGAACACGGCTGCGGCGCCGGCGGCTAACAGTTTGGGAACGTCGGCGTGGGGGATGGTCCCACCCACGATGACGGCGATGTCGGCGGCGTCGGCGGCGCGCAGGGCCTCGATGGTGCGCGTGGTGAGTGACACGTGGGCGCCGGACAGGATGCTCAGTCCGACGACGGCGACGTCCTCTTGGACGGCGATCGACGCGATGTCTTCGATGCGCTGGCGGATGCCGGTGTAGATGACCTCGAATCCAGCGTCGCGCAGCGTTCGGGCGACGATCTTGGCGCCGCGGTCATGGCCGTCCAGGCCGGGCTTGGCGACGAGAACCCGAACGGCCATTCAGAACACCACCGGTTGCTGGAATTCGCCCCACACCGCTTTGAGGGTGGACACCATCTCGCCGACCGTGCAGTAGGCGTTGGCGCAGTCGATCAAGGCGTGCATCAAGTTGTCGGTTCCCTCCGCCGCCCGCGATAGGGCCGCGAGGCACGATTGCGCCGCGACGGGGTCTCGCTCGGCCTTGACCGTGGCCAGCCGTTTGAGTTGCACGTCGCGACCCGCGGCGTCGAGTTCGTAGGACGCGACGTCGGGCACCGGCTCGTCGGAGGTGAACCTGTTGACACCGACCACCGGGCGCGCACCGGACTCGATGTCCTGATGTATCCGGAAGGCCTCGTCGGCGATCAGCCCCTGCAGGTACCCGTCCTCGATGGCGGCGACCATCCCGCCGTGGCGTTCGAGGTCGTCCATGATCTCGACGATGCGGGCTTCGGTCGCGTCGGTCAGCGCCTCGACGAAGTAGGAGCCGCCCAGGGGATCGGCGACGCTGGCCACTCCCGTTTCGTAGGCCAGGATCTGCTGGGTACGCAGGGCGAGGGTGGTGGACTCCTCGCTGGGCAGCGCGAACGGCTCGTCCCAGGCCGCGGTGAACATCGACTGGACGCCGCCCAGGACGGCCGCCATCGCCTCGTAGGCCACCCGGACGACGTTGTTGTGGGACTGCGGGGCATACAGCGACGCCCCGCCGCACACACAACCGAACCGGAACATCGCGGCCTTGTCCGTCGTCGCCCCGTAACGTTCCCGGACGATCGTCGCCCAACGCCGTCGCCCCGCACGATATTTGGCGACCTCTTCGAAGAAATCGCCGTGGGTGTAGAAGAAGAACGAGATCTGTGGCGCGAACTGGTCGATGGTCATCCGGCCGCGCTGCACGACGGTGTCGCAATAGGTGACGCCGTCGGCCAGGGTGAAGGCCATCTCCTGCACAGCGTTGGCCCCGGCGTCGCGAAAGTGGGCACCGGCCACGGAGATCGCATTGAACTTGGGAACCTCGGCCGCACAGAACTCGATGGTGTCGGCGATCAGCCGCAGCGACGGCTCGGGAGGCCAGATCCACGTGCCCCGCGAGGCGTACTCCTTGAGGATGTCGTTTTGGATGGTGCCGGTCAGCGTGGCCCTCGGTATGCCCTTGCGTTCGGCGGCGGCGACGTAGAACGCCAGCAGGATCGCGGCGGTGCCGTTGATCGTCATGCTGGTGCTGATCTTGTCCAGCGGGATGCCGTCGAAAAGGATCTCGGCGTCGGCCAAGGTGTCGACCGCGACGCCGACGCGGCCGACCTCCTCGCCGAACTCGGGGTCGTCGGAGTCGTATCCGCACTGCGTCGGCAGGTCCAGGGCCACCGACAGCCCGGTGCCGCCCTGGTCCAGCAGGTAGCGGTAGCGGCGGTTGGATTCCTCGGCGGTACCGAAGCCGGAGTACTGGCGGAACGTCCACAGCTTGCCGCGGTAGCCGGACGCGAAGTTGCCGCGGGTGAACGGAAACTCTCCCGGCGGTGGGGGCTCGGCCGCGAGGTCACCCGGTCCGTATACCGGCGCAAGAGGGATGCCGGATGATGTCTGGGCAGCGTTATCCATCGGTGATTACCGTACTTGCAGAAAAAGAGAAGACCAATACCGCGTGGCCCGCGGGCTCCTCTCTTCAGCGTCGTCGAACGTCACGGTCGTGCGAGGGACCGCGCAGCGTCGCCCTGACAGGTGCAATGACAAGAGATTGACTAGAGAAGGACGATCGTGACCGTTTCCCGGCCATCCGCAGCCGACCTTGACGCCGCTGCCGAGCATTTCGGCTTTCGCCTCGACGCAGCGGAACGAGAGGAATACCTGGCGGCCGTGGGGCGCGCGCTGCATTCCTATGACGTCGTCGATGAGTTGTACGCCGTCCTCGCCCACCCCACGATCCCCGACCGTGTTTACCGGGTTCCGGGACGCGACGAGAACCCACTCGGGGCCTGGTACGTCACCGCGTCGATCGCCTCCGGAGACCACGGTCCACTCGCGGGCCGCACCGTGGCGGTCAAGGACAACATCGCCGTCGCGGGCATCCCGATGATGAACGGCTCCCGCGCGGTCGAGGGATTCGTCCCCGCCCGCGACGCCACCGTCGTGGAGCGGTTGCTCGCCGCAGGGGCGACGATCGCCGGCAAAAGCGTCTGCGAGGATCTGTGCTGCTCGGGGTCGAGCTTCACCTCCGCCAGTGGGCCCGTGCGCAACCCATGGGACCCCTCCCGAGAAGCGGGCGGATCATCCAGCGGCAGCGCGGCGCTCGTGGCGGCCGGCGAGGTCGACCTCGCCCTCGGCGGCGACCAGGGCGGGTCGATCCGGATCCCGGCGGCACTGTGCGGGGTGGTCGGGTACAAGCCGACGCACGGGCTCGTGCCCTACACGGGTGCGTTCCCGATCGAGCGGACGATCGACCACCTCGGTCCGATCACGCGGACCGTTGCCGACGCCGCGTTGATGCTCACGGTGCTCGCGGGTCCCGACGGCTTGGACCCGCGCCAACCCGACGGGATCGCCGCGGTCGACTACCGGGCTGCGCTCGACCGCGATGTGGCCGGTTTACGCGTGGGCGTTCTGGTGGAGGGTTTCGGGCAACCCGGCGCGGAGCCGGGCGTGGACGCGCTGGTCCGCGCTACCGCGCAGCGGTTCACGGAGATCGGCTGCGCCGTCGCCGACGTCAGCGTCCCCTGGCACCGTCCGGCGGCCCACGTCCTCAAGGTCGTCATCACCGACGGGGTGGCCTACCAGATGCTCGACGGCAACGGCTACGGACTCGGCGTGGAGGGGCTCTACGACCCGGAACTCATGGCGCACTTCGCACGACGGCGCACCGCCACGGCCGATGACCTCGCCGCCAGCGTCAAGGAGAAGGCACTGTGCGGCCACTACGGCGTGACCGGGCTCGGCGGGGCGTCGTACGCCAAGGCACGCAACCTCGTGCCGCACGTGCGCGCCGGCTACGACGCGGCCCTTGACCGATACGACGTTCTGGTGATGCCCACCGTCCCCGGCACGGCCGGCACGCTGCCGGCGGGTCGCCCGCGGGACGTCGCGTTGCTCGACCATGCGGGCGGCAAGTCGGTCAACACCGCGCCGATGAACCTGACCGGCCATCCGGCGGTATCGGTGCCGGCCGGTCTCGTTGACGGCCTGCCCGCCGGGATCATGATCATGGGCAGACGGTTCGATGACGCCACCGTGTTGCAGCTCGCCGCCGCGCTGGAATCGCTGAGCGGGGGCTTCTCCAGCGCCCCGCGTTGAGGGCGCGACCGGACTAGCCGACCGGCACGGCCAGGATCGGCCGGTCGACCGAGGCGCCCGGACCGTCGAAGTGCCACCACTCACCCGAGTAGACGGTGAGCCCGCCGGAGCTCATCGCATCCCGCAGCAGGGCCCGATTGGCCTGAGCCTGCGCGCTGACCCCCTCGGTCGCGAACGCCGTCGCCCGCGCGGTGAAGTCGTCGAAGTCGGTGCCCATGTCGGCCAGGCAGAGGCCGTCCACGCGCCGCTCAGGCGGGCACTGCGCGGCAACGCCTGCGACGGTCACGTCGACCGATCGCCCGGCTTCGTGGCTGCGCGCATACTGACCCGGTCGGGCCACCCAGGCCGGGTTCGGCACCACGGTGAACATCTGGACCTGAACGTCGTGCGGCCGGTAACAGTCCCAGAACACCATCTGCAGCCCCGCCGAGCGCAGCGACGACGCGGCCGCCGCCAGGCCCGGAGCCATGGACTGGTGCACGAGACACCGGGCGTTCGTCGGATACAACTGCATGTGGGTGAAGTTGTTGGTCGTCGCGTAGCGCAGGTCGATCACTGCGTCGGGAACGACCGTGCGGATGTCGGTGAATCCGGCCGCGCGGGCGGCATCGCCGACGGGAGGCACGTTGGGGGCTGCCGGCGCGATCGCGGCGCGCGAGGCTTCGAATATCACGGCGGCGGCCGCGGCCGCGATGGTCCGCCACATCCGGTTCACCCGAGCATTATCGGGCCCGCTGCATGGCCGGTGCGAGCAGAACTGCCCGTTACGGCTAGCCACAACGCTGGTGTAGGGTGCCTGTGTGCCGCGTCACAGCTCCAGGGTTGCCGCATGAATTTCCGTGCCCGCCCCCCGGCGGAATCGCGATAGGCTACCCACCGGTAACCTCACGAACGGCACGACAAGATCCGAACGGCACTACAAGAACTGCACTACCAGGACTGCACTACAAGAACAGCACCAGAGGACGAGGAGAACCTTGATGAGCGTTGAACGCGACACCGCAGATCGCGACGTGGCCGGGAAGCTGGATTGGCTTCGCGAATCGGTGAAAACCCAATCGCCCGGGGCCGCCGACTCAACGTGGGCCTGGATCGAAGAGCTGTCCAAGCGGTCCAAGACCGATGCCACCGCCGCCGACTCCGAACTCAACGAGCTCTTCCGGCTCGGGAACACGCCCACTGATCTGGACGGGCCCACCGAGGGCATTCTGGTGATGACCACCACCAACCCCACCTTCGACGCCGCGGTGCGCGCCATCACCGCGCTGTGGATGCCCTGGCAGGGGAAGCGCTTCGACAGCGAGGCGGCGACCGGCGACAACCGCCTGACCCGCAGCACCGGCGTGGTGAGCAAGCTGCTGTGGCCGCTGTACTCGATGCGCGACGCCGCTGAGGGCAAGCTGGCCTTCGACTTCAAGACCTTCGTCGACCCCGGCAAGGAAGACCCGGACGTCCAGGTGCTGGTGATCGACTACGCCGACATCGAGGACAACCCCAAGTTGATCATCCGCAAGATCCGCGACGAGCTCGTCGAGCTGGTGCCGGGTGTTTACCTGGGCAAGATTCTGTTCAACACCGGTTCGGGCTACACCAAGCTGGGTTACTTCGCACTGCGCACGCCGCGCTGACACGCGCGTCCCGCGAAGTCCTCTAACACGCAGACAGGAGTCCATGAATGAGCGACAAGCAGTGGTACGAACACCCGTCCCTGATCATGCAGATCCACGCGCTCGCGAAACTGCGCGACGAGCTGCGCGAGGAGAACCTCGTCGAGGGCGAAGGCATCCGTCCCACGACCGACCTCGGTGAGCCCACCGAGGAGGCCAAGCAGTTCAGGACCGCCGACGGCACGTTCAACGACCTGGAAGACCCGTGGATGGGGGCGCAGGGCACCGGCTTCGGCCGCAACGTCCCGCTGAAAATGACGGTCACCCACACCAAGAAGCTGCTCGACCCGGACCCGCGCCTGATCAGCCGCAAACTCATGGCCCGCGACTCGTTCAAGCCGGCCGGGATCATCAACACCATCGCCGCGGCGTGGATCCAGTTCGAGAACCACAACTGGTTCTTCCACGGCAACGGCGAACCCGACAAGGTCATCGACATCCCGCTGCGCCCGGGTGACGACTTCCCGCGCGACCCGATGCAGATCCGGCGAACCATCCCGATGGACGGCCGCGAGATCGTCGACGGTCAGCCCGCGCCGGTCTTCGCCAACCACGAAACCCACTGGTGGGACGGCTCCCAGATCTACGGCAGCGGCAAGGAGAAGCAGTCCGAGGTCCGCACCTTCACCGACGGCAAGGTCAAAGTCTCCGACGACGGCCGGCTGCCCGAGAGCATGCACACCAAGGGCATCGACCTGACCGGGTTCGAGGAGAACTACTGGTCCGGAGTCGGGATCCTGCACACCGTGTTCGCCCGGGAGCACAACGCGGTCTGCGACGCGCTGAAGAAGGCCTACCCGAGCTTCGACGACCAGCGTCTCTTCGGGACCGCCGCGCTCGTGGTGTCGGCGCTGATCGCCAAGATCCACACCGTGGAGTGGACGACGTGCGTCCTGCGTCACCCCGCGTTGCAGATCGGGATGAACGCCAACTGGTACGGCGCGCTCGGCGAGACGTTCAAGGACAAGATCGGTCGCGTCGGCGACAGCGAGGTCCTGTCGGGCATCGTCGGCTCCCCGATCGATCACCACTCCACGCCGTTCTCGCTCACCGAGGAGTTCGTCTCGGTCTACCGGCTGCACCCGCTGATCCCGGACGACTGGAACTTCTTCTCGCTGGAGTCCGGCGAGCACCTCACGAACAAGACCTTCACCGACATCCAGGGCCGCTACACCCGCGACTTCATGCACAGCATGCAGGTGAGCGACCTGTGGTACTCGATGGGCATGGCGAGCGCGGGCGCGATCTGCCTGCACAACTACCCGAACGCGCTGCGGAAGCTGGAGCGCATTGACGGGCAGGTCACCGACCTGGCCACGCTCGACATCGTCCGCGACCGTGAGCGTGGCCTGCCGCGGTACAACGACTTCCGCGAGGCGATGCACATGCCGCGCCGGAAGCGGATCGAGGACATCACGCCCAACAAGCAATGGGCCGCCGAGATCAACGAGGTCTACAACGGCGACGTCGACGCTGTGGACCTCCAGGTCGGCATGCAAGCCGAGCAGCCGCCGAAGGGCTTCGGCTTCTCCGACACGGCATTTCGGGTCTTCATTTTGATGGCCTCGCGCCGGCTCAAGAGCGACCGATTCTTCACCACCGACTTCCGCCCCGAGGTGTACACCCAGGTCGGCTTCGACTGGGTGAACAACAACGGCATCAAGGACGTCATCCTGCGCCACTACCCGGAGCTGCAGCCGGTCATCGGCGACGTCGAGCGGGTGTTCGCGCCGTGGCCGAAGCTGGGTGCGCCGGCCCCGGGCAAGCCGAACCGGATCGTCCAACTGGCCGATACCGTCCGCGCCTACGCACCCTGGGCGTAACCACCGTGGCCGATGACTTTCCGCACGCGTCCGCACTGGAAGGCATCCGGTTCACGGCACAGATCGGCGCGCCCAACATCATCCTCGGGCTGTTCAACAAGCGCGAGCTGCCCGCCAGGGTGGCGTCGAGGGTGGGCGCCGACTATCTGGGCTACCGGTTGGTTGAGGGTCTGGTCCAGGCGCATGGACCGGGGCCGTTCTACGTCCGCGTCGCCAAGGACGAGGCGCTGCTGGTCCACCATCCCGACGACCTGAGGTTCGTACTGGGTGGATCCCCGGATCCGTTCGCCTCCGACCCGGAGCCGAAACTCAAGGGGATGTCGGCTTTTCAGCCCGACGCCCTGACGATCTCGCGCGGCGACGTGTGGGAGCAGCGTCGGCAGTTCGCCGACGCTGTGCTCGAGCCCGGCAATTCGCTGCACAGCCTGGCGTCGTCGTTCGTGACGGTGGCCGCCGACACCGCCGGCGAGCTCGCCCGGAATCCGATCGACTGGGAGACCATCGACGCCGCCTTCCAGCGGATGACCCGGCGCGTGGTGTTCGGCGACCACGCCGCCGATGACACCCGGCTGATGGAGTTACTCGGCGAGCTGATGTCGCAGGGCAACAAGATGCCCGGCGAGCCGGGGCCGCAGTATCCGGAGTTCATCGGCATGATCGAGGGCCACCTCGCGAAGGCCGAACCGGGCAGCCTGGCGGCGGAGATCGCCAAAACGCCCACGCCGCCCGGCGGCGCGGCGGGCCAGGTGGTGCACTGGCTGTTCGCGATGGGCGACACGCTCGCGGCCAACACGCTGCGGGCGCTGGCGGCCCTGGCCAGCCACCCGGAGCAGCGCGCCGAGGTCCGCAGCGAGATGGCGGGCGCCAAGATCACCACCCCGAAAGGCGTTGGTTCGCTGAAATACCTGGCCGGATGCCTCCTCGAGGCCATGCGGTTGTGGCCGACGACCGGGCTGTTCGCCCGGGTCGCCACGCGCGACATCGAGTTCCCCAGCGGCGCGGTGCTGCCGGAGGGCACGCAGGTGATGATCTACAACGTGTTCAACCACCGCAACCGCGACCGCATCCCCTATGCGGACCGCTTCTCGCCCGGCGAGTGGGTGACGGGGACCGCCAGTGAGGACTGGACGTTCAACTTCATGAGCCACGGCCCGCAGATCTGCCCCGGTTACGGCCTGTCGGTGTTCCTCGGGCAGGCGGTGATCGCGCACCTCCTCGACGCCGGGGAGTTGTCGCTCAGCGGGGTGCGGCTCGACCCGGGCAGGCCGCTGCCGCACAGCCTCGACCTGTACGGGTTCTCCGTCAGCGTCGGTTAGGGATAACCGCATTCGGAGAAGGGGTACGAACGAGGAATGACCGCTACAGCTGCGCACCTGGAACTGGCACTAGACGGGCGCTGGCGGCACACCAAGGTCATGATCCGGGAGAAACTCCAACAGGAGATCTTCCGACCCCATTACACCCCCACCAAGGCGGAGGCCCGCAAACTCGTCAACGAGCAGCTGAAGATCGTCGCTCTCGCCGGGCACGCGGAGGACGGCTTCGGCAAGGGCAGCGGCGGGACCGGGGACGTCGGCGCGGCGGTCACCAAGATCGAGATGGCAGCCCTGTCCGACCTGTCGATGATGGTCAAGGCCGGGGTGCTGTGGGGCCTGTTCGGAGGGGCGGTCCAGAACCTGGGCACCGAACGACACCACGAGGTGTACGTACGTCCGCTGATCACCCTGGACCTGCTCGGCTGCTTCGCGATGACCGAGACCGGCCACGGCAGCGATGTGCAGAAGCTGGAGACAACCGCCACCTACGACCCGGACACCGAGGAGTTCGTCATCCACTCCCCGACCCCGACGTCCCGGAAGGACTACATCGGCGGTGCGGCCGAGAGCGCCACGGTCGCCGCCGTCTTCGCCCAGTTGATCACCCAGGGCAAGAACCACGGAGTGCACTGCATCGTGGTGCCGATCCGGAATGACGAGGGCATCGTCCTGCCCGGGGTCACCATCACCGACTGCGACTACAAGGGCGGCCTGATCGGCGTCGACAACGGACGCATCATGTTCAACCACGTCCGGGTCCCTCGCGAGAACCTGCTGAACCGATTCGCCGACGTCGCCCCCGATGGAACCTACAGTTCGCCGATCGACAACCCCAACCGGCGGTTCTTCACCATGCTCGGCACCCTCGTTCGCGGCCGGGTCACAGTCGCCGGCAGCGCCGCCGCAGCCGCCCGCGTTGCCCTCGACATCGCGGTCCGGTACGCCCTGCAGCGCAGGCAATTCGGCGCTCCCGGCGAGGACCGCGAGGTTCCCATCATGGACTACCTCGTCCACCAGCGGCGGCTGCTACCGCACCTCGCGCACTCCTACGCGCTGCAGTTCGCCCAGAACGAGTTGGTGTCCCAGCTGCACGACCAGGACACCGCCGAGGTCCGCGACCTAGAGGAGCAGCGCGAACTGGAGACGCGCGCGGCCGGCATCAAGGCGATCGCCACCTGGCACGCCAGCGCCGCGATCCAGGAGGCCCGCGAGGCCTGCGGCGGCGCCGGCTATCTCACCGAGAACAGGCTGGTCAAACTGCGCGCCGACGCCGACGTGTTCACCACCTTCGAGGGCGACAATTGGGTGCTGCTGCAACTGGTAGCCAAACACCTGCTCACCGACTACAACGACGACATCAAGGGCATGAGCGCCTTCGAGTGGGTGAGCTTTGCCGCTAACTACGCGGGCGACAGGGTAACCAAGCGTTCCGCGGCACGGACGGTCTTTCAGCGGATCATCGACAGCGGCCAGGACACCGAGGAGATCGGCAGCCTGTTCAACCGGGGCACCCAAGCCCAAATGTTCTCCGACCGCGAGCGCTACCTGCTGACCACGCTGGCAAGGCGGCTGCGGACCAGGTCCAAGACGATGTCCGCCTTCGAAGCCTTCAACTCGGTGCAGGATCACGTGATGCACACGGCGCGCGCCCACGTCGACCGCACCGTGCTCGAGGCGTTCATCGCCGGCATTCACTCGTGCGAGGACCGGGAGGCGAGGGAAATCCTCGAATTGGTCTGCGACCTGTACGCGCTCACCGTCATCGACAACGACAAGGCCTGGTTCATGGAGCACCGGGTCCTGTCCACCGAGCGGGCGAAAGCGGTGACCGCCGCGATCAACGAGCGCTGCCGGAACCTGCGACCGCACGTCGAGACGCTGGTCGATGCGTTCGCGATCCCCGAGCAAGTCCGCTACGCCGAGATGTTGCACCCCGAACACATCCCCGCGGCCGGGTCGTGAGCGAGCGGTGAACATCGCCGAGGAGATCATCGACTGGCTCGGCGCCGAGCGACTCAACGTCGAGGACCACTGGTCCTACCCGCTGCCGATCGGATTCACCTGGTGGCCGGACCAGTACGCGCAGACCGTCGAATTCGTGGGCGAGGAAATCGGGCCGAACGGCGAGACCGGATACCTGGTGTGTGTGCGCACCGAACTGTTGCGCGACCTCGACCTCACCGAGCGGGCGCTGGCGGAGATCAACGCCCTGCCGATGCGGTGCGCCGCGATG
>Ga0164297_10002182_pt1 | contig 19748 bp, 18 predicted proteins | sample GEODES058metaG_FD_113539 | JGI IMG/M metagenome (GOLD analysis project Ga0164297, IMG submission 113539) | Dystrophic lake water microbial communities from Trout Bog Lake, Wisconsin, USA - GEODES058 metaG | ecosystem: Environmental > Aquatic > Freshwater > Lake | place: USA: Trout Bog Lake... | reverse complement strand
TCCAGGAATTGGTAAATCAACCCTACTCTTGCAGGCGATGGATGCCATTCAAAGAGGATCTGGCAATACGCTTTATGTGACGGGCGAGGAGTCAGGCTCCCAGGTTGCTATGCGTGCACGTCGTCTGGGTTTAGACCAAAGTGGGGTGAGCGTTTTGGCAGAAACGCAGTTGGAAAAAATCATCGCAACCCTAGAGGCGCGTGCACCGCGCATCGCTGTCATTGACTCCATTCAGACCGTATATTCTGAACAGCTCAGTAGCGCACCGGGCTCTGTTTCTCAAGTCAGAGAGTGTGCTGCTCATCTCACGCGGCTCGCAAAAACCAGTGGAATATCCATTGTGTTGGTGGGACACGTAACCAAAGAGGGCGCATTGGCAGGTCCAAGGGTGTTGGAGCACATGGTGGACACAGTTTTATATTTTGAGGGGGAAACGCACTCCAGCTTTAGGTTGGTTCGTGCCATTAAAAATAGATTCGGTGCGGTCAATGAAATTGGTGTCTTTGCGATGACGGAGCGCGGATTAAAGGGCGTCAGCAATCCGAGTGCGATATTTTTAAGTCAACACGCTGAGCCTGTAGCTGGCAGTTGTGTGATGGTGACGTTAGAGGGCTCTAGGCCGCTACTGGTCGAGATACAAGCATTGGTGGATCACTCTGGTCCTAGTCCAAGACGCCTAAGCGTTGGACTCGACAGAGACCGCTTGGCTATGTTGCTTGCGGTTTTGCATAGACATGCTGGAGTGGCATGTATGGACCAAGATGTATTTGTGAATGCCGTGGGCGGCGTGAGGATTTCTGAGCCCGCAGCGGATCTTGCTGTTTTATTGGCCATTCAAAGTAGTCTAAGGGGGAGACCCTTGCCAAAAGGATTTATTGCTTTTGGTGAGATTGGCTTAGCCGGCGAGGTGCGCCCCGCTCCGAGGGGGCAGGAAAGGCTAAAGGAGGCAGCAAAACTTGGATTCACGGTGGCACTCATACCCAAAGCAAACGCTCCCAAAAAACCCATTGAGGGCTTAACCGTTCACGCGGTCGAGCGGGTGGACGAGGCTATTAACTGGGTGCGAGAGGCGGGTTAACGAAGCACTTGAATTGAAAATACAATTGTGCTTTCCCTCCGCCATCTCCGCATGCGCTCAAATACCACTATAAATACAAATAAAGGTCCCGTGTTGCAATCCCTTATTCTTGGTCGCGAGAAATACCTATATCCCGCTCTTGCCATTGCGCTGCTTGTTTTTGCCTATCAGTCCTACGCATGGATGGGCGTGGCGTTTTTAGTCTCAGGGGCTGTGACCTGGGCACTCCTTCATTACTCAAGGATGCTGCAGGCATTTAAGAAGGCCGCAGGTCGCCCTATCGGGTACGTCCCAAGTGCTGTGATGCTGAATGCGAAGCTCAAAAAGGGACAGAGTTTGCTGCATGTTATTGCGCTCACCAAGAGTTTGGGGGAGATGCAGCCCGTCCCAAACGAGGCGCAGAATAAGGGCGTAATCCGGGAGGTCTTTGTTTGGCGTGACGAGTCTGAGTCAAGTGTTCTGTGTACCTTTGAAAACGGCAAATTGAGCGCTTTTGAGTTGACCAGGCCGTTGCAGGACTAGGCTCTTGTTGGCGCTTGATCATTTGTGCCGATCTAGACCAGCAAGAAGAACGGTAAAATGATTGGCTATATTTGAAATGTTTAACTTACAGTTGGGCGACACGCCCGAAAGGAAATAATAATGAATCCAATGCCCCCATCAATGGCAGACCGAGACGGCAAAATCTGGATGGATGGCCAATTGGTGGACTGGAGAGATGCAAAGATCCATGTATTGACCCACACCCTTCATTACGGGTGCGGAGTATTTGAAGGAATACGCGCTTACCCGACGTCTAAGGGGACTGCAATTTTTAGATTGCAAGATCATACGGACCGCTTATTTAACAGTGCAAAGATTCTTCGAATGAATATCCCGTTTACCAAAGATGCGGTGAATGAGGCGAATAAACAGGTCATCCGTGAGAACAAACTAGAGAGTGGTTATATAAGACCCCTATCTTGGATTGGGTCCCAAAAGCTGGGCGTCTCCCCCAAAGGAAACACAATCCATCTGATGGTTGCCGCTTGGGCATGGGGCGCTTACTTGGGTGAGGAGGGAATGGAGATGGGTATTAGAGTGAAGACCTCTAGTTACACACGTCACCATGTCAACATCACCATGACTCAGGCCAAAGCGGTGAGCAACTACACCAACTCAATTTTGGCCAATATGGAGGTAACGGACGACGGATACGACGAGGCGTTGCTATTAGACACATCTGGTTTCGTGTCTGAGGGAGCGGGCGAGAACGTCTTTGTGATCAAAGGCGGCGTAATTTACACACCTGACTTATCGGCTGGTGCGTTAAACGGCATTACGCGCAATACGATCCTACACATCGCTGCAGATCTTGGAATTGAGGTTGTTCAAAAGAGGATTACCCGTGATGAGATGTACATTGCTGATGAGGCGTTCTTCACGGGCACCGCTGCAGAGGTAACCCCTATCAGAGAATTAGACAGAGTCGCAATTGGGGCTGGAAAACGTGGTCCATTGACTCAGAAAATTCAAGCCGCATTCTTTGATATCGTGAATGGACGCAACGATAAATACTCACATTGGCTGACATTAGTCTAAGGATCGATAAATGAGCAAAGCTATTGTTGTTGAGTCTGGTGATTTAAATGGACATGGTGGTGTTTACTGCCCCAACCCCAAAGCGGATATGAAGCTTTGGAACTCTCATCCCAAAGTTTACTTAGATGTTGCTAAAACCGGCGAAGCAAAGTGCCCTTACTGTGGCACCGAGTACAAATTAAAACTCGGTGAGACTGAGCAACTTGGCAAGCATCACTAAAAGGGTATTGATCATTGCCCCTCAGTGGATTGGGGATGCAGTGATGACAGAGCCTTTGGTCAATGATTGGGCACAAAGTGGATTTGAGGTCAGCGTTGCTGCACTCCCCCATATTGCACCCGTTTTTAGGGCTATGCAAGGTGTAGAGCACGTGGTGGAGTGGAGTTTTGAGCGCAAAAAACTAGAGCTCAATAAACGCCTTCAGACTGCGAGGCATTTACGGGGTCATTTTGAGGTGTGCGTGGTATGCCCCAACTCTTTTAAGACGGCCCTGATTCCTTGGTTTGCAAGAATTCCTGAGCGAGTGGGTTATGTGGGAGAGTTGAGACGCTGGTTATTAACCAAGGCGCTACCCAACCCTTACCGTAACCACAGGGGATCGATGGTGGGCTTTTATAAAGCTCTAGGCCCCCCGCATGCTGCACCTACTTTGGTGAGAGCAAATAAAAAGTCCACTGACGAGCGTGCGCTGGATGTGCCTCACTTGCATGTTGATGAGGCTTTGATACAAAAGGCAATGTCTTTGCATCATTTAATCCGCGGGGAGTACACCGTAATTGCACCAGGCGCAGAGTACGGTCCCGCCAAGCGTTGGCCCACTGAATACTTCTCAGAGCTTGCGCGTAGCGTTTGCGAGACTGGTGGTACTGTCGTTATCCTTGGCGGCAGCGCAGACAGGGGGGTTGCTGAGCAAATCAAAAATTACAGCGAGGACACAGCTCAAGAGTTGACAGGGAAAATAAAAAACCTGGCCGGCGAGACCCTGCTATCTGAAGCTATCGCGCTGATTGCTGGTGCAAAGTGTATTGTGTCCAATGACTCTGGGTTGATGCATATTGGAGCAGCACTGCGGGTTCCTCAAGTCGCCATTTTTGGTTCCTCAAGTCCTTTGCATACTCCCCCACTCAGCGCACAAGCAAAAGTCCTTTGGCTGTCATTGCCCTGTGCGCCGTGCTTTAAGCGTATTTGTCCGCTGGGACATACCAACTGTTTAAAGGGAATAACGGTTGGACAAGTACAAGAGGCTTTACAGAATTGTTTGACGCTTTAGTGTAGTTTTCAGTTAACTGTGTACAGAGAGGGTACGAACAAATAATATCCCTTCTTCCTAAAGCCTTGCGAGTCAATTTGCTTTTTTAAGGTTGGGTAGTCTAACTATGAAAGCGCTCCCGCCGCCGTCCCTGTCTTCGTAGTGAACAGAACCACCATGTCTTTCGCAGATGGTTTTAACCAGTGCCAAACCTAGGCCAGCTCCAGAGCTTTGTGATGCAAGAGTGCGTTCGCGTTGATCTTTTATTTTTTCTTGGTTAGTGTGTTTGGATCTGTAAAAAGGCTCAAAAATCTTAGCTTGTTCGTCCTTAGCGACGCCTGGTCCGCGGTCTAAAACAGCTAGTTTTATGAAAGCATTGGGCGAATTTGACTCCAACCCAATTTGAACGGTGGTGAGAGTAGGATTGGGTTCGTGTTTGAGTCTTGCACTTGAAAAAGTGTTCAACTCAACTAAATCAATGGATGAGGCGTGTTTTTCTGCGTTATCCAGTAAATTCCTGATGACGCGTCGAAGCAGTTGTGGGTTTCCAAGCGTTAAATAGCTTTGAGGGTTAGGACCGAGGTCGAGCTCAGCGTATTTGTGAGAGCACTCCTCGCTTGCCAATCCGGTCAGGTCTACGATCTCCAACTCACCCAAATGCGATTGGGGCGCGTCGAGTCGACTTGCGGTTAGTATTTCATCTACGAGTTGATCAAGTTCAATGATGCTTCGAGTCATCTCCAGTTTTAAATGCGATGGTGCCGACTCACCCATCAGTTCAAGTGCCATACGAATCCGTGCAAGGGGGGTGCGCAGTTCGTGAGAGGCGTTGGCGAGCAAAGACTTATGAGAGTTGACGAGGACCTCAATTTGATCGGCTGAGGAGTTAAATTGCTCTGCAAGATAGGCTATTTCATCATGACCCTGCACTTGAACACGCGCGCTTAGATTGCCTTCTCCCCACTTGGCGACACTATTTTTTAAGTTCTCAAGTCTGCGCGTTAGTCTGCGAATAACAGGGTAGGCAGCAAAAGAGACACTAACGCCTACTAATATGAGTAGCCAAAGCCAACCATACCTTTGACGAGACCAAAAAGGACGGGCAGATTTGTGGGGCAGGTAAATATGGAGCCAAGCACCGTCGATCGTTTGAACCAAAAACTCAGAACCCGGACCATATAGACCGTGTTGTACGGGCGGCTCGGGAGCCTGGGATGGTTGTGATGGTTGCGTGGACTGCGCTGTTTCATCGTCACTAGATGAGCCATCGGAGGCCAATTGATTTTTTTTACGAATAAAGCCGTGAGCAATTACAGCGCCTTCGTTGTTACGGATCGTAATCTCACGGGGCAAAGGTTCATAGGTCGCTCTATTGATCCAGCCCAGTAAAACGGTGAGCACTGCGATTGTTAATATGAGGGTGAGCCACAGGCGAAAGTAAAGTTTCTTGCCCAGAGCTTTAAAAATAGTATTCATCAATCTTGTTGTTTAGCGAATACGTATCCTACTCCCCTTACGGTTAGGATGCGTTTTGGATTTTTTATATCACTTTCGATACTCAGGCGAATTCTGCCAATGTGCACGTCTATGGACCTGTCAAAAGCGTCTAGTTCTCGTCCTCGAACGGACTCCATGATTTGGTCGCGACTCAGAACTCGACCTGCGCGCTCAGCAAGCACTAGTAACAAATCAAATTGATAGGAGGTAAGGTCACATATTTTTCCAGATACAGAAACGGTACGTGAATTTTTGTCAATTTCTAGAGAGCCAAATTTATGAACTTCTTTATCACTCTCGCCTTCTTGTTCAGAGGGATTACGGTGGCGGCGCAGGACTGCGCGGATGCGGGCTAACAATTCTCTAGGCTCAAAGGGTTTGCCAATATAGTCATCTGCTCCCAGCTCCAAGCCGACAACTCGGTCCATTGGATCGCCCTTGGCGGTTAGCATGAGAACAGGGGTTGAATTCAGTGTGCTGGGTAGGGCGCGAATTTTGCGGCAAACCTCAAGCCCATCCATGTCAGGGAGCATTAAATCAAGAATGATGAGTTGAAAGGGGCTTTGAACTTGATCTAAGAGTTGAAGACCTTGGGTCCCCGAGGGTGCGTGTGTCACGTCAAAACCAGACTGATGTAAGTATTCTGTCACCATCTGAGCTAGTCTAAAGTCATCTTCAATGATTAATAAGCGTTCCATGCATTCAATCTCTTTGCTTGTTTTGTATGAGGGTGGAGGCTTCTTGTGAAAAGCTCCAAACAAAGTATGAGGATGCCCGAGAAAGCCTTCTATGGATTGAACTGCGTGTAAAGAAACGTAAAACCAATTGACCTTACAAAATGAGCTTATAAATGTCAACGAAGTTGTGCGGGCAGGAATGACCAAATGGGCAACCCGGGGGGGCTCTTAGGAGTCCTCCAAGGAATAGGCGGCGCTGCGAGTTTGACGATCAACAATGAAAAGAAGCAATAAAACGGGGCAACCTAGGAGCGCAGTAGCGATAAAGAAATACGAAAAACCGAATTGATTCACAAAAACGCCTGAAAAACCAGCCAAAAACTTAGGTAATAAAAGCATCACAGAGCTTAGCATTGCGTATTGTGTTGCTGAGTACTTAATGTTCGTCAAGGACGAGAGGTATGCGATAAATGCGGCAGATGCAATACCACTGCTCAGGTTGTCCGCTGAAATTACACCAATTAAAGCGCGGACATCGTGTCCATGTAAGCTGAGCCATGAGAAAAGTAAATTGCTTGCAGCGCTCAAACACGCACCCCATATGAGGATACGCATGACTCCAAAACGCATGGACAATGAGCCACCAATAAAAGCGCCAAGCAGTGTCATGATGACGCCGTAGATTTTGGTGACCGTTGCGATTTCTGTTTTGGTGTAACCCATGTCAACGTAGAACGGATTGGCCATGATGCCCATGACGATATCGCTAATTCGGTAGGTTGCAATAAGAGCGAGTATGGTTAAGGCGCGCCATTTATAACGTACATAAAAGTCTGCAAAAGGCTCAATAACGGTGGCATACAACCACTCCTTGAAATGGACTGATTTCTGAAGGGGTTGCACAAGCGGCTCCCTTGAGAATAGGACCGTAAACACACCCACTAGCATGGACCCAGCCATCCAAAGGTACGCACACATCCAGCCTGAGTCGTCTTGAGTGCCAGCGCCGGCGAAAGTGTCGGAATAAAACGAAGCAAGCCACAATACGCCAGCTCCGGACCAGATCATGGCTAGCCTGTAGCCGGTTTGATAGCAAGCAGCTAATGCGGCTTGCAAATGAACTGCAGCGGATTCAATTCGATATGCGTCTAGTGCGATGTCTTGTGTTGCTGATCCAAAAGCAACGAGCAATGCAAAAAGAACGAGTTGATGCAAATTAGAATGCGGGTCTGTAATGGCCATCCCTACAAGCCCTAAACAAACTAGCCCTTGTGCAATGAGGAGCCAAGCTCGCCTGCGCCCGAGGAGGCTGCCAAGGTAGGGAATTTTTACGTTATCAACTAAGGGGGCCCAAACCCATTTAACCCCGTAAGCCAGACCAATCCAGCTTAAAAAGCCGATGGTCGCTAAATCTATACCCGCCTCCCTCAGCCTAAAACTCAGCGTTCCCAAGACGAGCATGAGTGGCAATCCCGCAGAAAATCCAAGGGTGAGCATACGAAGGCAAGGCGGGGTTAAGTAAACTCGCAACCAAGCCGGCGCCATGGGCTTGAAGGTGGAGGAAATGGATGAAACAAATTTACGCATCCCTGTATTGTCAACGATCTTCCAGCACTGCTTTTGTGCTTGGTTGTGCATAAAGCGTATAGTTGCACTCTAAGTACAGATGTATTCAAATTTGAGCAATGGAATTTGAGTGATTGAATTTAAGAGAATTTAAGGCAAATTTAAGGAAATGTAAGTAATGCGCTTTGGATGGTTGCTTCTTTTTATCTTATCGGTCCTTAACCCAGCTCATGCGCGTGAGGGTATAGAGGCGGGCCAAGAATCTGCATTTACAAAACTCATACCCGCAGACCAAGTTGAGGCTCAAGCTAGAGCGCAATATTACTTGCTCTTAAACGATGCTAAAGCGCACCGAGCTTTAGCCGCAGAGACGCATCCGTTATTTATTCGAGTCAATACGATCAGTCGTCGCTTGATACCTTTTGCGAGCGCTTGGAACCCAAGGGCTAGAAATTGGCGTTGGGAGATTAATGTGATTGGTTCCAATACAGTCAACGCCTTTTGTATGCCGGGTGGGAAAATCGCTGTTTACTCTGGACTTATTCAGCAACTGAAGCTAAGTGATGATGAACTCGCGATGGTGATTGGGCATGAAATGACACACGCAGTCCTTGAGCATGCGCGCGAGCAAATGGGTAAAAGCTTTGTAACCCAAAGCGCAGCAAGAGTGGGTGGGTTTGTTGTTGCGGGGGTATTGGGTGTTGATCCACGCATGACCGATATGGTGGCAAGAGGCGGGTCGCAGTTGCTGCTCTTAAAGTTTAGTCGGCAAGACGAAACACAGGCTGACTTGGTTGGGATGGAGATTGCTGCCCGGGCAGGTTTTGATCCGCGCGCTGCGATAAGTCTATGGCAAAAGATGTCTATGCTGGAGCAGAACACGCCAAATGCATGGTTGAGCACCCACCCAGCCAATTCGACACGAATTCAAGATTTAGAAAATAACTTAAACAAGGTCATGCCTTTTTACTTAAGGGCTTCGCACAAAGGAGCGTACTAAATTTTGTCGCCAATGTGCGCCTTACTTCTGGAAAGCGCTAACTCGCACTGACGCTGACGCTCCCGGGCTTTGATCTTTTGCTCCTCTGAGGTTTTGTCAAAGCAGTGATCACAACTGACCCCGAGCTCAAATTTGCTGGAGCGCTCGTCTGTATGGGTAATGGGCTGGCGGCAAACTCTGCACAGATGGTATTGGCCCGGTTGTAATGAGTGGTCTACTGTGACCCGTTCGTCAAACACAAAGCACTCCCCTCTCCAAAGGCTTTGTTCGCTAGGAATGGTTTCAAGGTATTTGAGGATCCCCCCTTCTAGGTGGTAAACATCATCGTAGCCAAGGCTTTTCATATAGGCTGTTGATTTCTCACAGCGAATGCCGCCTGTGCAAAACATGGCAACTTTGGGTTTGGAGCCGCTCTTATCGTTCAGTGCAGGCGCCTCTTTCACCCAGCTCGCAAGATCCGTAAACTTCTTGATCTTGGGGTCAATCGCACCTTGAAAGGTTCCCAACTCAACTTCGTAGTCGTTTCGAGTATCGATCAAAACGACATTAGGATCCTCGATAAGCGCGTTCCAATCCTCTGGTTTGACGTATGTGCCAGTGGTTACATTGGGATTTAACTCTGGGACGCCAAAGGTCACAATTTCTTTTTTCAATCGGACTTTCATCCGACGAAAGGGTTTGATGTGTGTCCAAGACTCCTTGTGTTGGAGGTCTTTGAATGCAGGATCTTCTCTTAGAAAAGCGAGTACAGCACGAATATTTGCCTCTTCACCAGAGATGGTGCTGTTGATGCCCTCGCGCGCGAGAAGAATGATACCTTTGATATTTTGAGCTTCACAAAACGCAAGAATAGGTTCCCTGCGCGCCTCAAAATCGGGAAGATCAACGAATTTATAAAAAGCCGCCGTTAGGTAAAGAGGCTTTTTTTCGGCGACAGGATGGTCCTGCGTAGTATTCATCTGAGAAGAAATGTGTAGTAGTCGCAAGCACGACGAAAGAAGTTAGGAGTATCTTCCCCCCAACAAATCAGTGTCATTTTAATTCAAGGATCCTCTAAGAATCTCCTACCGATTCATTCACTGCAGTTGATTTGACCTGAATCAAACCGTGAATAACGCTTTAACAGAGAAGGCAAATTCGCACAAATTGGATGCGTGAGTTGAGTTTCGTTTCAAACTTGCAATCTACGCACTCATTATCAAGGGTGAACCTAATGGACATCGGTTTATCAATGACGGAGACGGCGCACGCACTAACGAATGTTTTTGGGTAGTGCAAAAGTACTCAGCATCTTGTGATAATTTACAAGAGGTTGGCTAAATTTTGTCTTTGGATCGTGCTAAATTAGTGAACGTAACCAAGCTACAAGCAACACAACTCATCACAAGGAAACTGGATATGGAATTCAAAAATAAAACTGCACTTATTACAGGATCGACCAGTGGAATAGGCTTGGCAATTGCAAAGAATTTAGCGTCAAAGGGGGCCAATATCGTACTCAATGGTTTTGGGGATGCAGCAGAGATCGAGGGTATCCGCTCAGCGATCGTTAAGGACTTTGGAGTTAAATGCCATTACTCAAACGCAAACATGCTTGAGCCCGAGCAAATTCGAAAAATGGTGGGTGAGGCGGTTGAGCAGTTCGCAGGTATTGATATTTTGGTGAACAACGCAGGCATTCAACACGTAGCGCCAATAGACGAATTTCCAGAAGATAAATTTGACGCCATCATTGCGATCAATTTGGTTTCATCATTCCATACCATTAAAGCAGCACTACCGAAGATGAAAGAAAAGGGATGGGGAAGAATCATCAATATCGCGTCTGCACATGCGCTTATAGCCTCACCCTTTAAATCTGCTTATGTTGCCGCAAAACACGGTATCGCAGGGTTGACGAAAACAGTAGCCCTAGAGGTCGCCGAAAAAGGAATCACGTGCAATGCAATTTGTCCGGGTTATGTTTGGACTCCATTGGTCCAAAAGCAAATACCTGACACCATGAAGGCGCGCAACATGACTGAGGAGCAGGTCATTAGCACGGTCCTATTGGCGGCCCAGCCCACCAAGAAATTCGTGACTATGGAGGAGGTTGCTGCTATGGCCGCTTATATGGCATCCAATAGTGCTGCATCAGTTACGGGCACAATCATGCCCATAGACGGTGGATGGTCCGCGCATTAAGGGAGCGTAAGAAAGTCAACTTGCTATTGATTTAAATAGGTGATTTTTAAAAACCACTAATTTACCGGCTCTTAGATTGCAAAATCGTAATCAATGGTCAGCGGGGCATGGTCCGAGAACCTCTCCTCTTTGTAGACGCTACTGGCCTTAGCATTTTTTGCGAGCTCTTGTGTTGCTAAGTGGTAATCAAGTCGCCACCCTACATTGTTCGCCCATGCTTGTCCTCTATTGCTCCACCACGTGTAGCACTCAGCTGTCGTGTCCGGATGAAGCAGTCTGTAAACATCAGAGAGACCAACTTCCTTGATCAATTTATCCATCCACCCTCTCTCCTCAGGGAGAAAGCCGCTGTTTTTTTGATTACTGCGCCAATTCTTTAAATCTTGCTCTTTGTGTGCGATATTGATATCGCCGCACAAAATGAATTGACGAGAGTTTTTAAGAGATGCCAAGTGCGGGCCCATTGAGTCTAGAAATCTGAACTTGGCCTCTTGGCGCTCTTCGCCTGAGGAGCCGCTTGGAAAGTACGAGCTGATGATAGAGAGTTTTCTTTGGGGGGTATCAAAGCGCAGCTCTATATAGCGTCCTTCTGCATCGAACTCAGTATTGGCAAAACCAATAACTACATCGCTGGGCTCGTGTTTGGAATAGATACCGACCCCAGAGTAGCCTTTTTTCTCAGCGAAATGAAAATAGCCCTTAAGTCCACCCAGTGCGCTTAAGGAATCATCAAGATCATCTTGTTGTGCTTTGAGTTCTTGAACGCAAATACAATCAGCTTTAGATTTTCGAAGCCAAGCGTCTACGCCTTTCTTAGATGCGGAGCGAACGCCGTTGAGGTTAAGAGTAATAAGTTTGAACAAAAAGGATCCTTTGATGAAAGACAACGAACTAACGCAGGACTCACTCGCGCAACATTTCGTGCAGTTTGCCTTAGATTGTGGTGTTTTAAAGTTCGGCGAATTTAAAACCAAGGCAGGTCGACTATCCCCCTACTTCTTTAATGCCGGTCTTTTTAATGATGGTGCGAAACTTGGCAAACTCGCCCAATTTTATGCTCAGCGTATTCTAGCGAGCGGTTTAGAGTTTGACATGTTATTTGGTCCCGCGTACAAAGGAATTCCTTTGGGAGCTGCGCTCAGCGTTGAGCTGGCAAGGCTGGGTCGAAATGTGCCTTTTGCCTACAACCGCAAGGAAGCTAAAGATCACGGAGAAGGGGGCACAATTGTTGGTGCGCCTCTACAAGGGCGTGTGCTGATCGTAGATGATGTGATCAGTGCAGGCACTGCCGTTCGAGAAAGTGTGGCGCTCATCAAGGCCAGTGGCGCAACCCCTTATGCGCTAGCAATTGCGCTGGACAGGCAAGAGCGTGCAACCCACGTCCAAGACGGTGAAATTGTGGACGCGCCCCTCAGCGCAATCGATTACATCAGACAAGAAATCGGGTTAAAAGTCTGCACTGTCTCTTTGCTTGAAGATTTACTGAAGTACTTACAAAGCAGTCAGGATCCTTTACTTGCACCGCATTTACAAAGTGTAAAAAACTACCGTGATAAATACGGAGCAATTTAAACTCTCAGACTAAACCGCTTTGTCTGTTCTAAGGTTTAGGCTAGTTTTTTCTTTAATAGCTCAGTTAGCTGTTGAGGATTTGCCTGACCCTTACTGGCTTTCATCGCTTGCCCAATGAGCGCGTTGAAAGCTTTTTCTTTGCCTGCCTTGAACTGAGCAACGTTATCTGCGTTGGCTGCCAAGACCTCATCAATTAGTTTTTCAAGCGCTCCCGAGTCGTTGACTTGTTTAAGTCCTTTAGACTCTATCAACGCAGAAATCTTTGTCGAAGGATCTGTCCAAAGTGCGTCGAGAATGATTTTCCCGGAGTTGTTGGAGATCTCCCCTTTTGCAATCGTTGAGATCAGCTCTGCCAATATTTGCGCTGAAACCGGGCAGTTATCAATTTCTAGATCTGCTTCATTTAATCTGCGTGACAACTCGCCCATGATCCAATTACTGGCAAGCTTTGCTTGGCCGCATGCTGCTACTGTGGCTTCAAAGTAACTTGCCATTTGTTGGCTTTGGGTGAGCGTTGTGGCGTCATACTCGGGTAATCCGTAGGTGCTGACAAATCTTTGTGCCATGGCCCTGGGTAGCTCTGGCATGGAGCCGCGAATCTCATCTATCCACTGCGGTGCAATGACGAGTGGCGGTAGATCTGGGTCTGGAAAGTAGCGGTAATCAGCTGCGTCCTCCTTGGTGCGCATAGCTCGTGTTTCCCCGCTCTCGGGATCAAATAGGACGGTTGCTTGCTCAATTGCTTTGCCATCCTCTAACTGCTCTATTTGCCATCGAACCTCAAAGTCGATGGCTTGTTGCATGAATTTAAAGCTATTGAGGTTCTTTATTTCCCTGCGAGTTCCAAGAGGTGCGCCTGGTTTGCGAACGGAGACGTTGGCGTCGCACCTAAAGGAGCCTTCTTGCATATTGCCGTCACAGACTTGGATCCAGGTGACGATTTTGTGTAGCTCCTTTGCGTAGGCTACTGCTTCTTGACTTGAGCGCATATCCGGCTCTGTAACGATTTCTAAAAGTGGCGTGCCCGCGCGGTTTAAATCAATCCCACTCATACCTACAAAGTCTTCATGCAGTGATTTACCCGCGTCCTCTTCTAGGTGGGCGCGAACCAGCCGCACACTCTTTGGCGTGGTGCCCATAAAGAAAGACACCTCACCGCCTTGTACGACAGGGATTTCAAACTGGCTGATCTGATAGCCCTTGGGAAGATCGGGATAGAAGTAGTTTTTTCTAGCAAAGACGCTTCTATGGGCGACGTGAGAGCCCAAGGCAAGACCGAGCCTAATGGCACATTCGACTGCGCGCTTATTCATGACGGGTAAGGCACCAGGGAGTGCTAAATCAACAGCGCAAGCCTGTGAGTTAGGTTTTGCGCCAAACTGCGTAGACGCCCTTGAGAAGATCTTGCTGTGCGTCAGGAGTTGCGCATGGGTCTCAAAACCGATTACCACCTCGTAGCCCTGAACTAGCGGCGGATCATTGGGGGCGCTCGGTATAGATTTTGTGTCGGGTTTACTCATTTCAGATCTCCCGACAAAGCGGGGCTCATGGTGTGCCACTGTGTTTGAAGCTGATATTGGTGTGCAACGTTCAAGAGTTTTGACTCTTGAACATAATTTCCGATGAGTTGCATGCCGATGGGTAGCCGTTTTGCAGATTTGCTCATGCCGCACGGAACACTCATAGCAGGTAATCCTGCCAAGGAGGCTGGGAGCGTGAAAATATCGGCTAAGTAACTACTTAGGGGGTCAGCGGTTTTTTCGCCCAGACCCCAAGCAGTTGAAGGTGCAACGGGTCCCATGATCAGGTCGCAGTCTCTAAAGGCGAGTTTGAAATCTTCAGCAATCATGCGTCGTATTTTCTGAGCTTGCAGGTAATACGCGTCATAGTAGCCGTGCGATAAAACGTAGGCACCCGTCATGATGCGTTTTTTGACTTCTGCGCCAAACCCCTCCGCTCTGGATTTTTTATACATCTCCATTAAGTCGCTATATTCCTTTGCCCGATGCCCGTAGCGAACACCGTCAAAGCGACTCAGGTTTGAGCTGGCTTCTGCGGGTGCGATGATGTAGTAGACCGGAATGGAGAGTTCTGTTTTGGGGAGAGTGATGTTTACAAACTCTGCGCCTAAACCCATTAATACGGACTTTGCTTGCTCCAGTGCGGCCTTGACCTCTGCGTCTAAGCCTTCTGCGAAAAATTCTTTTGGTAGCCCAATTCGCAAGCCCTTGATGGACTGAGTTAACTGCTTTGTAAAGTCCTCTTCAGGGGCGTCCAAGGACGTGGAGTCGCGGTCAAGATCTGGACCACACATTGCGCTTAGTAAAAGTGCGCAGTCCAAGGCATCTTTGGCCATAGGACCGGCTTGGTCAAGGCTGGATGCGTAGGCGATCATTCCGTAACGGGACGCGCGACCATAGGTTGGCTTAATGCCTGTTACGCCGCAAAAACTAGCAGGTTGACGAATGGAGCCCCCAGTATCTGTGCCCGTGGCTGCTGGGGTCAGCCGTGCGCTAACCGCAGCTGCGCTGCCCCCGGACGACCCTCCCGGCACCGCATTTAAATCCCACGGGTTCAGGACGGGTCCATAAGCTGAGTTTTCGTTGGAGGAACCCATCGCGAATTCATCACAGTTGAGCTTACCCAAGGGGACACATCCTGCCTGCGCAAACTTGGTCACAACAGTTGCATCAAAAGAAGATCTGTAGCCTTCTAGCATTTTGGAGCCCGCAGTGCTTGGAAAGTCTTTGGTTACAAAGACATCTTTATGTGCAATGGGGACGCCCTCTAGCGCCCTTGCTTGGTTGGTATCAATGCGCTCTTGACTGGCCTTGGCCATTTGGAGGGTTACATCTGGGTTGTGGCTTAAAAAAGAGCCCAGTTTGTCTTTTTCAATACGGTCCAGGAAGTGACTGGCGACTTCAACTGCCCCCAAAGTTTTACTGCGAAGTGCAGAGCTGAGCTCGGCGACGCTTAAATCATGTATTTCACTCATTCGACCACCCTTGGCACTAAAAATAGGCCGTTTTCGACAGCTGGGGCGCTCAGTTGGTGAGCTTCTCTCTCATCAAATTCGCTTACCACGTCATCGCGCAGTCTGAGCTCTACCTCTTTTAGTAATTCTGCTGGATGTGCAAGCGGAATGACTCCCTCGGTACTGACGGCACTGATCTGCTCAACAATTTCAAAAAAACTGTTAATTTGGGTCAGCATGCGTGCTCCCTCCTCTGCCTTTAACTCAAGGCGAGCTAAATGCGCTATTCGGCGTATATCTTCGGGTTGTAATGCCATGATTTTGTGTTCAAAGTCTAGTCAATGGGGTCTAATCTAGGAGGGTTATGTAAAAAATTCACATTAATTCGTGTGCATCGGGTATTATCTCGCCTTTAACGTTTTACTGAGTCAATAAGCTTAATACAATAGTACTTTGCTCAAACATACACTTTTAAGGTTTGTTTGGGTCATTTTTGTCGGTTTAGAGCTGTGTTACTTAGATATTTGAGAGGTATTTAATGTTTGGTGCATTTCGTCGGTATTTTTCAACCGACTTGGCAATTGATTTAGGTACAGCCAATACGCTGATTTATGTTCGGGATAGAGGGATCGTTTTGGATGAGCCCTCCGTTGTGTCTATTCGTCACGAAGGCGGCCCCCAAGGCAAAAAAACAATTCAAGCCGTAGGGCATGAGGCTAAAGCTATGCTGGGCAAAGTTCCCGGCAACATTGAAGCAATTAGGCCAATGAAAGACGGAGTGATTGCTGATTTTACGGTGACTGAGCAAATGCTCAAGCAGTTCATCAAAATGGTTCACCCCCGCTCGCTTTTAAAACCCAGCCCAAGAATTATTATTTGCGTTCCCTGTGGCTCAACCCAGGTTGAGCGTCGTGCTATTCGTGAGTCTGCTCTAGGCGCTGGGGCTTCTGAGGTTTATTTGATTGAAGAGCCAATGGCTGCAGCCATTGGGGCTGGCTTGCCCGTTAGTGATGCAAGTGGCTCAATGGTGGTCGATATTGGAGGCGGTACAACCGAAGTTGGTGTGATCTCCTTGGGCGGCATGGTTTACAAGGGAAGCGTCAGAGTTGGTGGAGATAAATTTGATGAGGCAATCATCAACTACATCAGACGTAACTACGGTATGTTAATCGGCGAGCCCACAGCCGAGTCGATTAAAAAACAAATTGGTTCAGCATTTCCGGGCAGCGAAGTCAAAGAAATGGAAGTCAAAGGACGCAATTTGAGCGAAGGTGTTCCTCGCTCATTCACGATCTCCTCCAACGAAATTTTAGAAGCGTTGACCGATCCGTTAAACAACATCGTCTCCGCTGTTAAGAATGCCCTTGAGCAAACTCCTCCAGAATTGGGCGCCGATATTGCAGAGCGTGGAATGATGCTCACCGGTGGCGGCGCTTTGCTGAGAGATCTAGACCGTTTAATGGCTGAGGAAACTGGGTTGCCCGTTTTAGTGGCTGAAGATCCACTCACCTGTGTGGTGAGGGGCTGCGGTTTAGCTTTAGAACGCATGGAGCGTTTAGGCTCTATTTTCACAAGCGAGTGATTAACGTCCCTCCTTTTTATCAATTTTTAACGCAGCTTTGCTGCGTGTAATGAGAGCCCCTTTCGTGTCCTTTGGTACGCTAGAGTCTTCCCCTCCGCCCTTCTTTAAGCAAGGGTACTCTGCACTGACAAAGCTCGTTTTTTACGGAGCTTTGTCGCTCTTTTTAATGATGGGGGACTCGCGGTTTAACCTCTCGCAGCCACTTCGCACCGGACTCTCCTTTGTTCTCTATCCTGTCCAGTGGATTGCGATGCGTCCCAACGTTTGGTGGAATCAAATTCAGGAAATGACTCAGGACCGCGAGCTTGCCCAGGACAGTGAGCGCCAAACACACCAAAAACTATTGCAGCAGTCACTGAGAGCACTGCAGGTTGATCAACTGACTCTAGAGAATAAAGAACTTAGAAATATTTTGGGGCTCAGAGAGCGTATCCAAACCCACGGACTTAGTGCAGAGGTTTTATATGACGCTGCTGATCCGTACACACGCAAATTGATCATCGACAAGGGCGCCATTCAGGGCGTAAGTTTGAGCTCACCTGTTATGGATGAACAGGGCATCTTAGGCCAGATTACGACGGTACATCCATTGGTCAGTGAGGTGACGCTTGTAATTGACAGAGAAAACTCTATTCCTGTTTTAAACACAAGAACGGGCGCTAGAGGCGTTGCATTTGGAGAGGCTGGGGGCGCGCCCCTACTCGAGCTTCGGTACATGGCCACCAATGCGGATATTGAGGTTGGAGACGATTTAACGACAAGCGGTGTGGACGGTGTTTATCCACCAGGAATTCCGGTTGCCAAAGTTGTGCGCGTAGAGAGAAAGGCAGACTCAGTATTTGCCAGAATTCTTTGTGAACCCCAAGGCAAGGTCCAAGGGGCCCGACTTGTGATGGTGCTTGACCCGATACTGACTCAATTACCTGCCAAGCCAATCCCCGAGAAAGTTATGCCAATGCCGGGGGGGAATAAAAAATGATTATGCCTAGAGGGCAACAATTATTGTTGCCCGCCAACCCTCTTTTTGTTTTCTTCTCTCTGCTGGTTGCGCTCTTACTGGATATGGTGCAAAACATTGCTTTATTCGGAAATGCCAATTGGGCGCCAGAGATTATGGCAGTGGTGCTGGTATTTTGGGGAATCCACCAACCACTGAAAGTTGGAATTGGGACAGCATTTTTGTTTGGACTATTAACAGACGTTCATCAGTCCTCAATGCTGGGTCAGCATGCATTGGCATTCACGGCGCAGGGTTTTTTTGCAATCATGATCCATAGACGGATTTTGTGGTTCAAACTCTCCTCTCAGTCTTTGCAGGTGTTCCCCTTATTTATAGTTGGCCACTTAATTGAACTCACGCTGCGGATGAGCTCGGGCAGTCCATTTCCAGGTTGGGGCATATTCTTGTCCCCCGTCATCCAAGCTTTGATGTGGCCTTTGGTGACGGAGATCTTATTAGCCCCGCAAAAACGCTCACCCAATCCAGATAACACTCGCCCACTATGAGAACGACTGGTTTATTTTTTAGTCAGTTGCAAGGTTCGTTGCATCTGAATTATTGATTAAGAATAAAGATGAGTTTGATTCGTAACGTTGAGATGGATGTACGCCGCTTTAGGGCGCGAATCTATACGGTCACGTTGATTGTCTTATTGGCATTTTTATTCTTAATATTTAGGCTCATTTATCTTCAAATATGGAGATATCAAGACTTGAACGAGCAAGCGGAGAGTAACCGCACGGCGATTGTGCCGATCGTGCCCAATAGGGGCGTGATCATGGACCGAAACGGCATTGTGCTCGCAACCAATTACTCTGCCTATACGCTTGAGATCACGCCCTCCAAAGTTCAGCTCCCCGTTGATGAGCTCATTGACAGGCTTGCTGAGATTGTCGATATTCAAGGGCGCGATAGAAGGCGGTTTAAGAAACTGCGAGAGGAGTCCAAAAGTTTTGATTCTGTTCCCATTCGTACACGACTCAGTGATCAAGAGGTAGCTCGCTTTGCGGCTCAGCGCTTTCGGTTTCCAGGTGTAGAGATACGGGCGCGTTTATTTCGCTCATACCCTTTTAACGGCCTCGCAAGTCATGTGATCGGATACATTGGGCGTATCAATCAGTCCGAGAAGGATCAACTCGCAGAAAGCGAAGAAGCCAATTACAGAGGTACGGACTATATTGGCAAGTTAGGCGTTGAACAAAGCTATGAGGTGCAGTTGCACGGCACCACAGGCGTACACGAAATGGAGACCTCTGCTGGAGGTCGTGCAGTTAGGCGCTTGCGCAGCAGCCCCGCGACACCGGGTAATACGGTCGTTTTATCCTTGGACATAAAGCTGCAAAAAATGATTGAGGATTTGTTTGGGACGCGTCGGGGCGCGTTGGTCGCTATGGATCCTAAGACAGGAGAGATATTGGCTTTTGTGAGTAAGCCCACCTTTGATCCCAATTTGTTTGTCGAGGGCATTGATGTTGAGAACTGGAAGGCGCTGAATGACTCCTTGGATAAGCCGCTTTTGAACCGAGCGCTTAGGGGTACCTATCCACCGGGATCCACTTACAAGCCTTTTATGGCGCTTGCTGCGCTTCAAACTGGTAAACGCACCCCCACTCAGCAAATCTTTGATCCGGGCTTTTTCATGTTTGGAAATCACCGTTTTCACGATGACAAAGAGGGTGGACACGGAACAGTTGATATGTATAAATCAATAGTTGAGTCCTGCGATACCTATTACTTTATGCTGGCTCGCGATTTGGGCGTAAATGTGATTCATGACCAGATGCAGC
>Ga0164297_10002179_pt1 | contig 19756 bp, 20 predicted proteins | sample GEODES058metaG_FD_113539 | JGI IMG/M metagenome (GOLD analysis project Ga0164297, IMG submission 113539) | Dystrophic lake water microbial communities from Trout Bog Lake, Wisconsin, USA - GEODES058 metaG | ecosystem: Environmental > Aquatic > Freshwater > Lake | place: USA: Trout Bog Lake... | reverse complement strand
TTGAAAAGCCCGCTGGCATGTGATCCACTTTGGGGTAGACAACGTGCGCAGGCATGATGGACGTGAGTGAAGACCCCAACCATCCATAGGGCAACAAGTCTTCGCTGGCGATCGACTTCATGGCCCTTGCATCAACCGGCATGTCCACATGGGAGTCCAAAGTCACAAAGCCGTGTCCGGGGAAATGCTTGCCACAATTGGCCATGCCCGCTTGGAGCATGCCTTGCATGAAACTCTTGGCCAAGGCACTCACCACTTGAGGATCGCGGTGAAAAGCACGGTTACCAATCACGTGGCTGTTGCCATGATCCAAATCAAGTACGGGTGCGAAACTGAAATCGACACCACAGGCCTTGAGCTCACTGGCCATCACATAACCCATGGAGGTAGCACGGTCCATGGCTTGGAGCGCAGCATCTCCCGCATGCTTTGAACCTTTGGCGCTCATCCACGCCTGCCCCAACTCCCCCATGGGAGCCAAGTGAGTGAATCCATCGCTTTTGAAGCGCTGCACGCGACCTCCTTCATGGTCCACACAAATGAGCAAATCCTCTCTGACGCTCTTGATTTGCTTGCACAACTGCGTCAACTGCTGCCTGGAGTGCCAATTGCGCGTGAACAAAATAACGCCCCCACACAAAGGATGGCGCAAGCGCTTTTTATCCACCTTGGACAACTCCAGGCCATCGATGTCGAGCAAGACGGGGGCGTGATGAGAAAACTGTTTTTTCATGAGAACTATGGAATTAAAGAATGAATAAACTCAAAGGCTGGTTATGTCCGTGGTGGTTTGCTCCACCACCACAAAAGAGACCGCATACTCGCGCTCATCGCTGATACTCACCTTGGCACTGAGGCCTTGCGATTCAAACCACGGTTTGAGCTCGCCCAAGACCCTCACCACTGGAGCACCACTGGGAGCATTCACAACCTCACAGGTGTGCCAAGACATGGGCATCCTGAGCCCCAAACCAATGGCTTTGCTGAAAGCCTCTTTGGCACTAAAGCGTGTGGCCAAAAAAGAAACTCCACGGTGCGGCCAACGCGCTCGGCGAGACTCAAAAATTTGCATTTCTTGGGGCGTTAAAATTTTGTTTGCAAATCGCAAACCATAGCGATCAAGAGAGGCACGAATCCTGGCTATCTCGCACACATCGGTGCCGATGCCAAAAACCCTGCTCCCCCCACTCATGCCAAATCCCCACTCAAAGTGTTCGACATCTGCGAGAGATAGAGTTTGACCGCTTGCTCGTACCCCACTTCCAGTGCATCGGCCATGAAGGCGTGCCCAATGGAGAGCTCAAGCACATGGGGCACGTGAGAGAGAAAGGATTGCACGTTTTGTGCATTCAAATCATGCCCTGCATTCACTCCCAGACCCAAAGCATGAGCCTCCATGGCGCAATCAATGTAGGGACTCAACACCGATGACAAGCTCTTTCCCAAGGGGTCGGTAGCGTTTGGCGACTTGCCCTGAGCCTTGTCATCGTATTGGGGCCAAGTCCCCATCACTCGCACAAAGTCTCTTGCATATTGTTCGGTGTAGAGCTCCACCCGGTCCGCTCCAATCTCCTTGCAGTGGTGCATTTGCGAGGGATCGGGATCCATGAACAAGCTCACACGAACACCGATTTTTTTAAGCCTCTCAATGATTGGCGCCAAGACAGCCAAGTCGCGTGGGAAACTCCAACCGTGATCACTGGTGAGTTGCGATTGCGAGTCTGGCACCAAGGTCGCTTGCTCGGGCAGATACCTCTCAACCAAGGGCATCAAGTTGTGAAGCGGGTTACCTTCGATGTTGAATTCGCGCCCCACCCATTTCTCGCGCATCAAGAGGGACAAGTCCTCAACATCAGAGGCACGGATGTGGCGTTCATCGGGCCTTGGATGCACGGTGATACCGTGCGCACCCGCTCCCAAGCACAGCTCAGCCGCCCTCACCACGCTTGGCACACCCAACGCTCTTGCATTCCTCAGCAGCGCCACCTTGTTCAAATTGACCGACAAAGCAGTCTTCGGCTTGGAGTTCAAAGGGGTTGAGGTTGACGCTTGGGCTTGCATAAAAAAATCAGAATTCAGTGATGTTTAAGAAATTGAGGAGGATTGATCAAGGCTTGGGGCTTCAATTTTTTCAAGTGTTCAGGCTTTGTACATCGATCATGAACTGACGTGTTTTAAAAGGCACTCTCCCAGCATGATAGTGAATCATTTGCCTCATTTGCGACTGTAGTGCCAAACGACTCTCGTTGTCCAACTGAGCGCACCAGCGAAGGATGTGCAAGAGCTCGCTCTCGCCTTGCAATGTCTCACACAGTTGGAGCCACTGCGAGCCCAACAGGGCGTGTTGATTGGGTGGCGAACGCTCCGCATCCATCAGGGTCAGACCCGCTTCAGGATGCAAGTGATAGGCTAAATGTTGACTCAAAGCCTGAAGCCGAGAGCCCTCGTGGTCCAAGTCGGGCAGGAGCCCCAAACATTGCAGCACCATGAGCTCAAAGCTTCTGAGCAAAGGCGCAATGGCTGCATCTGCGCCACTGGACAAAATCTCAACGACTTGTCCATACAGGTCAAAAATCTCTGGATGCGGATCATCTCTGGCCAAAAGCTTCAAAATCAACTCGTTGACGTAAAAACCCGCCAAGAGAGCCTCTCCCTTGGGCAGTGGATGCCCAGCGATCCATTCGGCTTTGGAGAGGGATCTCACCTCGCTCTCACCCCGGTAGGCCAGGCTCAAACGCTGCAGAGGCATTAAAACGGATCGGAAATTGGAGTGTGGCTTTTTAGCGCCCTTGGCCAAGAGGGCCACGCGCCCAGACTTGCGGGTGAAGACTTCGAGCACCAGGCTTGACTCACTCCATGGATAGCGGTGCAGCACAAAGGCTGGCTCATCGCTGATGAAACTCTGGGCTGAACTCTTACTCGTAGCCAAAGCTGCGCACCCGCGCTTCATCATCGGCCCAACCCGATCTCACCTTCACCCAAAGCTCTAAAAAGACTTTGGCTTGCATCAAGTGTTCAAGCTCGTGACGAGCCTCGGTGCCCATGCGCTTGAGTTTTTCACCTTTCTCGCCAATCACCATGGCTTTATGGCCCTCGCGTTCGACCACAATGGTGGCTGCGATTTTGACCATTCGACTGACGGTTTTGCCAGCCTCTTCCTCAAAGCGATCGATGATCACAGTGGACGTGTAGGGCAACTCATCCCCAGTCAAGCGAAAGAGCTTTTCACGAATGATCTCACTGGCCAAAAATCGCTCCGAGCGATCGGTCAACTCATCGTTGTTGTACCACCAGGCTTGCTCGGGCAAGTGAGAGTCACACAGTTTGATCAACCTGGCCACATCTTTTGCATTTTTGGCAGACATTGGAAACAAGGCCTCAAACCCATGCTTGTCTTGCATCTCTTTGAGCCAAGGCATGAGTTCTTCTTTGTGGGCAATGTGGTCAATCTTGTTGGCCACCAAAATCACAGGGCAATTGGACTTGAGGAGCGAGAGCACTTTGGCGTCTCCTGGATAAAAATGCCCCGCTTCGAGCACAAACAAAATCAAATCCACATCGCTCACTGCACCCAAGACCGTTTTGTTCAAAGAGCGATTCAATGCATTGTTGTGATGGGTTTGGAAACCCGGTGTATCCACAAAAATGAGCTGCGTTTGCCCCTCATTGCGAATGCCCGTGATGCGGTGTCGGGTGGTTTGTGCTTTGCTGGATGTGATGCTGATTTTCTGCCCCACCAAGGCATTCATCAAGGTGGACTTACCCACATTGGGGCGTCCAACGATCGCAACCAAGCCTGCTTTTTGTGGTCCTTTGGGCTGCTCATGAACGGGCTCGTGATCGCCTACCTTTTCTTGATCCTCAGGTGAGTTCTTGATCAACTCTTGGCTCAATTGGGTCAGCCAATCCTCTGAGTGCTCTGTGCTGGCTTTGGAAGACGTAGACTTCGCACCCGCGGTTTTTTGACGCTTTGGGGGCGTTGAAGTCAAGGGTTTCATAGTTTGTTTTCTTCGATCGTTTTGAGCATTGCTTGTGCGGCCACTTGCTCGGCCGATCTTCTGGAGTTGCCAATGCCACGCTCCATCAATGAGAGCTCTGTGACCTCGCACTCAACATCAAAGGTTTGTTGATGCGCGGCGCCCAAAATCCCAATGACACGGTAAATGGGCAGCTTGTAACGCCTGGCTTGAAGCAACTCTTGGAGCTCTGTCTTTGGATCCTTGGAGGCCGCTTGCATGGTGGGGTTGATCTCAATGGGCTCGAAAAGCCTAAAGACCAAATCCTCGGCCACTTGGTAGCCGCTGTCCAAAAAGACTGCACCAATCAGGGCTTCCAATGCGTCGGCCAAAATAGAGGGACGTCTTTGTCCGCCCGACTTCATCTCACCCTCACCTAGGCGAATGAGACCTGAGAGCCCCAGATCAAGCGCCAAGCGGTGCAAGGTGTCTTGTTTGACCAAATTGGCTCTGACTCGCGAGAGGTCTCCCTCGGGCAAATCGGGAAGTGCTACAAAGAGCATTCTCGATACCGCCAAATTGAGCACAGAGTCACCCAAAAATTCGAGTCTCTCGTTGTGATTGGCACTGAAACTTCTGTGCGTGAGCGCTTGCTCAAGCAATGCACTGTTCTTGAAGCCTAACTTTAGGCGTTCAAGCAGTTCAAGGTGCAAGGGACTGAGTCGAGAGGTCATGGAGAGGGTCAATCAAATCCGCCAATGCGCTTTAAGTTCCCAAAATTCATCCAAACGTAGAATGCTCTTCCCACGATGTTGGCATCAGGCACGAAGCCCCAATAGCGCGAATCCAAAGAATTATCTCTGTTATCACCCATCATGAAATAGTGACCTGGTGGGACTTTGCAAATCACACCTTCAACCGTGTACTGACAATTCTCTTTGAAGACAAAGTCATCGGCTCCAGCAACAAAGGCAGGACGCTCGGGCTCATTCAATATTTTGTGATCCACCAAAGGACCTTGCGCGTCCTTGGGATCTCCTTGTGGCAACCACTCTTCAAATTGCTTGATGTAGCGCAAAGAGTCTTCCTCAAAGAAATCGGGCACCGACTCCTTCTTGACGGGCACACCATTGATGGCCAATTGTTTGTTCAAGTAAGAGACTTCGTCACCAGGCAGACCAATCACACGCTTGATGTAGTCTACGCTTGGGTTGAGTGGGAAGCGAAACACCATCACGTCTCCACGCTTGACGGGTGTGCCCTCGGTGATTTTGGTGTTGAGCACAGGCAGTCGAATGCCGTAGTGAAACTTGTTGACCAAAATCAAGTCGCCCACCCACAAGGTGGGGATCATCGAGCCTGATGGAATCTTAAAGGGCTCAAACAAAAAGGAGCGCAAAATGAAGACCACCACGATGACAGGAAAGAGTCCTGCAGTCCAATCCAACCACCAAGGTTGGCGAAGGATTTCAGCTTGTTTGGCTTGCAAATCAATGGGCTCTTGGGCAATGCCCATTTGGCTCAATTGATCTTGCCGAAGGGCTTCTGTCGCGGTGAGTGCAAGTGCAGCTTTTTGCCGAGCAGGTGCGAAGATCCATTTCTCCAGCACCCAGTAGATGCCTGTGACACAAGTGGCCAAGAACAGCAAAAGGGCAAAGTTACCCTCAAACATTCCTACATACCAAGCACCAATGTAGGCAGCAAAGCTTGCCAAAACAAGCGAAGTCAATATAGGCATCAATCTTCCACCTGCAAAATCGCCAAGAACGCCTCTTGTGGAACTTCCACTGCGCCAATTTGTTTCATTCTTTTCTTTCCAGCTTTTTGCTTTTCAAGCAATTTCTTCTTGCGCGTGATGTCACCACCATAACACTTGGCCAGCACATTTTTCCTGAGTGCTTTGATGGTTTCACGTGCAATGATATTAGCACCAATCGCAGCTTGAATGGCCACGTCAAACATCTGGCGCGAGATTATTTCCCTCATCTTTGCAGCGACGGCTCGCCCCCTATACTGAGACTGCGTGCGGTGCACAATGATGGACAACGCATCGACCTTTTCACCATTGAGCAAAATATCCACCTTCACCACATCGGAGGCTCTGTACTCTTTGAAGTCATAGTCCATGGATGCGTAACCCCTGGAGACAGATTTGAGTTTGTCAAAGAAGTCGAGCACGATCTCGCCCAACGGCATGTCATAGGTGAGCATGACTTGTCGGCCGTGGTAAGCCATGTTGAGCTGCACCCCACGCTTTTGATTGGCCAAGGTCATCACGGCACCCACATACTCTTGAGGCATGTACAAGTGAACCGTCACAATGGGCTCGCGAATTTCTTCAATTTTGCCTTGATCGGGCATCTTGGAGGGGTTCTCCACCATGATCAATTCGCCATCGGCCTTGAGCACTTGGTAGACCACGCTTGGAGCGGTGGTGATCAAGTCTTGATCGAACTCGCGCTCGAGCCTCTCTTGCACAATCTCCATGTGCAAAAGTCCTAAAAAGCCACAGCGAAATCCAAATCCCAAGGCCTGAGAGACCTCGGGCTCAAAGTGCAGGGATGAGTCGTTGAGCTTGAGTTTCTCCAAACTGTCTCTCAACTGATCGTATTGATTGGCCTCAGTAGGGTACAAACCTGCAAACACTTGGGGCTGAATCTCTTTGAAGCCTGGAAGCGCTTGTGTCGCTGTTGCGCTTGCGCCCCCTGAGCCCAATTTGATTTGGGTGATGGTGTCTCCCACCTTGGCTGCTTGCAGCTCCTTGATGCCCGCGATGATGTAACCCACCTCACCCGCTTTGAGAGAGGTGCGAGGCACATTGGCCGGCGTAAAGACACCCAAGTTATCGGCATTGTAGGTGGCCTCAGTGGCCATCATTTTGATGCGGTCACCTTTGTTCAAGCAGCCATCGACCACGCGAACCAACATCACCACACCCACATAACTGTCAAACCAACTGTCGACAATCATGGCTCGGAGCGGACCGTTGGGGTCCCCTTTGGGATGAGGCACACGGGCAACAATGGCTTCTAAGATTTCATCGATTCCCATGCCCGTCTTGGCAGAGCAGGGTATGGCATCCGTCGCATCAATGCCGATCACATCCTCGATTTCGTTTTTGGCGTTCTCTGGATCTGCTTGCGGCAAATCCATCTTGTTGAGCACAGGCACCACCTCAACACCCAAGTCCAATGCGGTGTAGCAATTGGCCACCGTTTGTGCCTCAACCCCTTGACTCGCATCGACCACCAAGAGTGCACCCTCACATGCGGACAAAGAGCGCGAGACTTCGTAGGAAAAATCCACGTGCCCCGGTGTATCGATCAAATTGAGGTTGTAAGAGATGCCGTCTTTTGCCTTGTACATCAGACATGCGGTCTGAGCTTTGATGGTTATCCCACGCTCTTTCTCAATGTCCATGGAATCCAAAACTTGTGCGCTCATCTCGCGCGCCTCAAGTCCACCACAACGCTGAATCAAACGATCTGCTAAGGTGGATTTGCCATGATCAATGTGAGCAATGATTGAAAAATTTCTGATGTGGTTCATCAACGGAAGGACTTAAGTGATTGAAATTAAACGCTTGGAGCATAAAAAAGGGCGCGTCAACTTGTGACGCGCCCGGAACCAACAATCTATGGCAACTGCGATAGTTGGAACTTCATTGTAGGCAAAATTGCCCAAGTCCACATCGCCCAAAATGCCTTTTACAGATCGTTGCCGGACCGCAACACGAATGTTATTCACAGTTTGTGCACAATTGTACATGAATAATTTGAGAACAACTTGTGGGTGAGCTGTGGAGTAGTGCAGTGAATGACTTCATTGTAGAGATTTAGTGGTAATTGGAGCTCACTTGGACTTCAAGCTGGATCTTGGATTTAAAAGACACAAAATTTTGTGTAATGATTAATAATTCATTTTTAAAATCTCAGTTGTCTGACATCGAATCCGAGGGGGTGTGAAAAAAAATTAAAAAAAAGATTTTTAGTCCCTTTTTTACGTCAATAACCACATGAAACACTTAGGCTTTGAGGGGTATTGAGCTCCCAAGCATTTGGGGCAATTGCCTCAAATGCTTGGTTTTGGAGCTTGACCTTAAAGAGCAGTAAATACACTCATTTGGAGAGTCGAATGATGGCGTACTGAGCCCACTCACCCCTTTTGAAGAGAATGTTAGTGGCTTTGGACTTGTCAAGACGAGCCAAGGTTTGCTCAAACTCTTTGATGGATGAGATCTCCACATTGGCCAGGGCCAAAATTACGTCTCCCTCTTTGAGTCCCGCTCTGGCTGCTGCCTCGCTGGCTTGCTCAACACGCACACCACCTTTGACTTTGAGCTCGCGCTTTTGAGCCTCGCTCAATTCGCTCAGCACCAACCCCAGACTGCTCAACGCAGAGGAGCTGGGTTTGTTTTTATTACTTGAACCTGAGCTCTCTTGCGCTTGTTTGCTCTCGTCCTCAAATTCACCCACCGTGACGGTAAGTTCCTTTTCTTGCCCGCGTCTGAAAACGGTCACCACACTCTTGGAGCCTGGCTTGATGCCGCCCACCAAGCGGGGCAAATCAACCGATTTATCGATGGCTTTGCCATCGAATTTGATGATGATGTCCCCTGGCTCAATGCCCGCTTTCTCTGAGGGGGACCCAGGCTCTACAGCGCTCACCAACGCGCCTTGAGGCTTGCTCCAACCCAATGACTCGGCAAGCTCCTTGCTCACTTGGCCAATTTGAACGCCAATTTTGCCGCGCTGCACGCGCCCCATGCTTCGCAACTGATCACTCACGCGCAATGCCTCATCAATGGGGATCGCAAAAGAGATACCCATGAAGCCGCCTGAGCGCGAATAAATCTGACTGTTGATGCCTACCACCTCACCACGCATGTTGATGAGTGGGCCGCCTGAGTTGCCTGGATTGATGGCCACATCGGTTTGAATGAAGGACAAGTAATCCCCCGTGTCTCGCTGCTTGGCGCTCACAATGCCAGCGGTCACGGTGTTCTCTAGCCCAAAGGGAGAACCAATGGCCATGACCCACTCGCCCACTCGCAACTTGCTCACATCGCCCGTGCGAACGGCGGGTAGTCCTGTTGCATTGATTTTCACAAGTGCCACATCTGTTCTCTTGTCAGAACCAATGATTTTGGCCTTGAATTCTCGCTTGTCAGTGAGCGTGACGATGACTTCATCTGCACCTTCGACGACGTGCGCATTGGTCATGATCAGTCCATCTGTACTCAATACAAAACCAGATCCAACCCCCTTGGGTTGTTCCTCCATCTCAGGCGCTTTCTGATTGGGTCGAGCACCCTTTGGTGCATTGGGCACATTGGGGGTGGCTCCGGGTGCATTGGGAAAAGGCACACCAAAGAAACGCCTAAAGAGCTCTTGCATCTCTTGATCGGGCTCGCCTTGTCCATTGGAGATGGAGGGCCGAGTGGCCACTTTCTCAAGGGTTCGAATGTTCACAACAGAAGGCCCCACCATGTCGACCAAATCCGTGAAATCAGGCAATGTACGCACAACGGGCGCAGTTGCTGCTGGACTGGGTTGTGGGGTTTGAGCTGGCGCTGAAGATTGAAGTGGGGTTGCAGCTTGTGACAAGTCCAAGGCACACAAAAGTGCCAAAGGAAGCAATCCACCAAGCACCCTTTGAGCCCGCGAAGGTCCTTGAACACACTTAGAAAAAAGCATTGATATCTCCAAAAAATCAAATGGGTTTTGGGCGCCAATGTACAAAGCTCTCAGTACACCTTTGTGCACTACAGGAGTCGAACACTTTCGCGCAGACCCTTCAGGTGAACCGGCTCACAAAGTCGCACCCCATAAATGAGGCCACAAGCTTTGAATTGCAAGGGGCCTGGTGGCAGAGCATTGGCCCAACTTAGGTAAAGTAACGTTGGTGCAATGTAAAGGGATGACAGATTACAAAAAATCAAACGCTAACCACTTGGGCGCAGTCGAACTTCAATTGCACCCACTCCAAGTGGTGAGCCACCCATCTGGGCAGTTCAAGCAAATCGCTTGAACACCAAAGTGCCGTTGGTACCACCAAAACCAAAATTGTTTTTCATGGCCACATCAATTTTCATTTTTCTGGCTGTATTGGCACAGTAGTCCAAGTCGCAGGCCTCATCGGGCTTGTGCAAATTGATGGTGGGAGGGCTCACCTGTTCGTGCAAAGCCAAAACAGTAAAGACACTCTCAATGCCACCCGCACCACCGAGCAAGTGCCCTGTCATGGATTTGGTGGAATTGACCACCACCTTTTTGGCGTGATCTCCCAAAGCAGCTTTGATCGCTTGCGTCTCGTTTGCGTCACCAAGTGGAGTGGAGGTGCCGTGAGCATTGAGATAATCAACTTGATCGACATTGATGCCTGCATTTTGCATCGCATGGTTCATGGCCCTCATGGGTCCATCCATATTGGGAGCGGTCATGTGGCCTGCGTCACCGCTCATGCCAAAACCAGCCAATTCAGCGTAAATGCGAGCACCTCTGGCCTTGGCGTGTTCGAGCTCTTCGAGCACCATCACACCAGCGCCTTCGCCCAACACAAAACCGTCACGATCAGCATCCCAAGGCCTAGAGGCCTCAGCGGGTGAATCGTTTCGAGTGGACAAAGCACGCATCGCTGCAAAGCCCCCCAAGCCCAAAGGAGAGATGGTGGACTCGGCGCCACCAGCCACCATCACATCGGCGTCGCCATACTCAATGAGTCGACCAGCCATTCCAATGCTGTGCAGGCCAGTGGTACACGCTGTGGCCATGGCCAAATTGGGGCCTTTGAAGCCGAACTGAATCGAGACATGCCCCGAGATCATGTTGATGATCGAAGCAGGTACAAAAAATGGGGAAATGCGCCTCGGACCGCGAGCAGTGAGCTCAGCGTGCATGGACTCAATCAGAGGCAAACCACCAATACCAGAACCAATCAAGCAACCAATTCGGGTTGCCAATTCATGATTCAATGTATCTTTGGTGGGAATTCCAGAGTCAACAACGGCTTGAATAGCCGCCACGATGCCAAAGTGAATGAATGCATCCATTCCCCTGGCATCTTTTGGAGAGATATAGTCATCGAGCTTGAGTCCTTTGACCTCGCCAGCGAACTGACAAGAAAAGGCAGAAGCGTCAAAGGCCTTGATGAAATCAATGCCTGACTTGCCATTGAGCAAACTCGACCATGACTCGGCGACGGTGTTACCCACTGGGCTCACACATCCAAGCCCGGTCACAACCACGCGACGTCGGGTCATGCCATTTAACTTTCTAGATTAACTTTTTTGATGAGCCAATGCGTAATCGATGGCGTTTTGTACGGTAGTGATTTTTTCCGCATCTTCATCAGGGATCTCAATGGCGAACTCGTCCTCCAAAGCCATCACCAATTCAACGGTGTCCAAAGAATCAGCGCCCAAATCGGCCACGAAGGCTTTTTCATTGGTCACTTGTGACTCTTCAACGCCGAGTTGCTCAGCAATAATTTTCTTCACACGTACTTCGATATCACTCATTTTTTACTCAGAGGTTGTAATGGAGTTTTAGATTTTACCCGAAAAGAACCACTAATCAGCACAACACAACGCGGAAGTTTTTTGTCACAATCAACGCGTTTTTTAGGCCTTTAAGTTCTACTTTCGTTGAGAAAAACATCAAAAAGTTCTGCTCACAGCTTCGTCAATGCCTGACTCAGGCCATGAACATGCCACCGTTGACATGCAATTCTTGTCCGGTGATGTAGGAGGCCTTGGGGTTGGCAAGAAAACTCACCGCATTGGCCACATCATGAACCGAGCCCAAATGACCCAATGGAATTTGCGCCAAGAGCCCCTGCGTTTGAGCCTCAGAGAGTTGCCCCGTCATATCCGTTTGAATGAATCCAGGCGCCACACAGTTGACCGTGATGGAGCGAGACCCAAGCTCACGGGCCAATGAACGCGTCATGCCAGCCACCCCCGCTTTGGCAGCGGCGTAATTCGATTGACCCGCATTGCCACTCGCACCCACCACGCTCGTGATGTTGATGATGCGCCCATAGCGCTGCTTCATCATCGGACGAATGGCCGCTTTGCTGAGTCTAAAGACTGCGCTCAAATTGGTGGCAATCACTTGCTCCCAATCTTCATCCTTCAAACGCATGGCAAGCATGTCCTTGGTGATGCCTGCGTTGTTGATCAAAACATGCAAGCCCCCGAACTCCTGGGTAACTTGATCGATCACATCCTCACAAGCCTTTTTATCGCAAACATCCAAGACAACGCCCTTGGATTTACCCAGTCCACTCAAATGTTTGTTGATTTGCTCAACGCCGCTCTCACTGGTGGCGGTCCCCACCACGGTGTAGCCCTCTTGGGCCAATGACAGCGCAATGGCAGCACCAATGCCTCTTGAGGCTCCGGAGACAAAAGCCACTTGACCTTCAATTGAAATCGTACTCATGGGTTACACCAATAAAGTTGTTTTAAGGGTTTCCAAATCACTAGGGTCCTTCAAATTGAGAGCCTGCACCTCAGCGTCGATGCGCTTGACCATGCCACTCAAGGCTTGACCTGGACCACACTCTACAAAGACAGAGCAGCCAAAGGCCTTCATGGCTTTGATGCACTCCACCCATCTCACGGGCTTGAAGGCTTGCCTGAACAATGCATCTTTGATCTCTTGCGAGGTACTGGGTGTTTGGACATCAACGTTGTTGAAGACTGGAATTTGAGGTGTTTTGAATTCTGTGGCTTCAAGTTTTTCGAGCAACCGATCGGCTGCAGGCGCCATGAGAGAGCTGTGAAAGGGAGCAGACACAGGCAAAGGCAGTGCCCGCTTGGCGCCCAAAGTCTTGACCTCAACACTTGCACGTTCCACGGCAGCTTTGTGACCTGCAATCACCGTTTGCATGGGGTCGTTGAAATTCACCGCCTCCACCACTTGCCCCATCTCTTGGCTAACTTGCTCGCAGCAAGCTTTGACCGCTTGAGCATCCAAGCCCAAAACGGCCGCCATGGCGCCCTCGCCCACCGGCACCGCATCTTGCATGGCTTGAGCTCTAAAGCGCACCAAGGGCAGCGCTTGTGAGAGCGTCAAAACACCACTGGCCACCAAAGCCGCATATTCACCCAAGGAGTGACCAGCCAAAGCCTGAGGAGACAAACCTGTCTCCTTCATCCAAACCCTAAAGAGGGCGACATCCGCTGCCAACATAACAGGTTGCGTGTTGGTGGTGAGCGCCAACGTTTCTTTGGGACCATCTTTGATGAGAGAGCCCAAATCAAACCCCAAAGCCTCATTGGCCTCACTCAGGGTGCGCACGACCTCGGGGTGCATGGCCCAGGCATCCAACATGCCCACAGACTGCGAGCCTTGCCCAGGAAAAACAAATGCAATGGACTGATGTTTCGTCAAAACGATCTCCTAATATTTAACCAGGACCGAACCCCAAGTGAAACCGCCACCGACGCCTTCGAGCAGGAGGTTTTGTCCATGTTTGATGTGACCTTGTTTCACACCCCAATCCAACGCCAAAGGGATTGAGGCCGCTGAGGTGTTGCCATGCTGTTGAAGGGTCAAAATCACTTTATCCATGGAGATCTTGAGTTTCTTTGCTGTGGAAGCAATGATGCGAACGTTGGCTTGGTGCGGGACCAACCAATCGATCTGGTCGTCACTCACGCGCGCCTTCTCCAGCACCGCTTTTGCGGTGTCTTCCAAGAGCCCGACGGCCAACTTGAAGACCGCTTGGCCATCCATCTTCAAGAGTGGATCTCCCATGATCTCACCTGCGTTCACGTGTCCAGGCACACACAAGATTCCGACATTCTTTCCATCGGCATGTATATCAGTGGCCAAAATACCTGGCTCTTGACTGGCCTCAAGGACCACTGCACCTGCTCCGTCACCAAAGAGCACACAAGTTGTGCGATCGTTAAAGTCCAACAGCCTTGAAAACACCTCAGCTCCAACGACCAAAACTTTATTGGCGGAGCCCGCGCGAATCATGGCGTCTGCCACACTCAACGCGTAAATGAAGCCCGTGCAAACCGCTTGCACATCAAAAGCGGGAAAGCCCTTGGGGCTTGTGTCACCATGCTGCGCAGCATCCCACTCGGAGAGCTTTTGTTGCAAGATGCAAGCCGTGGACGGGAACACCATATCGGGGGTGGACGTGGCAACGATGATGAGATCGATGTCCTTTGCGCGAAGCTTTGCCGCTTGCAAAGCATGAATACAAGCTTGCAAGGCCAAGTCACTCGCTTTAACGCTTGCGTCTTGCACAAAATGGCGCGCCTCAATGCCTGTTCTCTCGATGATCCACTCGCTGGAACTCTCGATACCGGTGCGCGCCAAGCGCTCCACCAAGTCTTGGTTGGTCACGCGCTGAGGGGGTAGGAAGCTACCCGTGCCTGAAATTTTTGAAAATCTTTGCATTAAAACAATCAAAGCAACGCGTCGGATTTAACCTCTTCAAGCAAGAGATTTTGCGCATGCGCAATTCGCGTTCGTACTTTTTCCAAGAGTTGATTCTGAGCAGCATCATACGCTCTGTTGAGCGCTGTCTCGAAAGCCAACGCATCAGCTGCCCCATGGCTTTTGAAAACCAAGCCTTGAAGACCCAGCAATGCAGCTCCGTTGTGTCTTCGGTGATCAACCCGGCGCTTAAAACGAGAGAGAACGGGATAGCTCACCAGAGCAGCAAATCGGGTGAAGATGCTTTGCGCAAAGCCCTCTCTGAGTAAGCTGCCCACCATCCAAGCCAATCCTTCGCTGGCCTTCAGAGCCACATTGCCCACAAATCCATCACACACCACAATGTCTGTGGTGCCTTTGAAGATGTCATTGCCCTCGACATTGCCAAAGAAGTTCAAGTCTCCCGACAAACTGGCTGCGCGAAGCAACTCAGAGGTCTTTTTAATGACCTCATTGCCTTTGATGACCTCTTCTCCAATGTTCAAAAGACCCACCGTGGGGTTGGACTTGTTTTGAAGCACAGACACCAAAGCAGATCCCATCACTGCGAATTGGAACAAATGTGCAGGCGTGCAGTCCACGTTGGCACCCAAGTCGAGCATGGTGGTAGCACCTCCAGTGACATTGGGCATTTGACCTGCAATTGCGGGTCGATCTATTCCATCTAAGGTTTTAAGGACGTAGCGCGCAATGGCCATCAATGCGCCAGTGTTACCCGCAGAGACAGCCACTTGGGCCTTTCCGTTTTTAACTTGCTCAATGCAAACGCGCATCGATGAGCCTTTTTTGCGCCTGAGAGCCGTCTCAACGGAGTCATCCATCTCGACCATCTCTGAGCATTCGATCAAAGTGGCCCGCTCGTGATGCCAATTTTTAAGAACACCGGGCAAGCCCACCAAGAGCAATTGAGCATCTGGGTGGTTAGAGAGGAATTTCTGGCAGGCCTCTAATCGGACTTTAGGCCCATGATCTCCCCCCATCAAATCGACGCACACAGTGGTCATAAGGGCCTGGCGTAATGTAGGGTGGGAATTGGGCCGAACGAGGTCGTCAAGCTCATCATGAAAGCACAAGGCCCTGTTTGCTCAGAATATTCCAAGCATAGGGCCTCAAGCATCAATTCGAAGAATTAATCTTCTGATTTGGTTTTGATCACTTTGCGACCACGGTAAAAGCCTGTGGGGCTCACGTGATGTCTCAAGTGTGTTTCACCCGTTGTGGGCTCAACAGCAATACCAGGCACGTTCAATGCATTGTGTGAACGGTGCATGCCGCGCTTGGAAGGAGATTTTTTATTTTGCTGGACGGCCATGTCAGGCTCCTAGACTAGAAAAGGGTTAAACGGCTGAACGCGAAATGCTAGGTTGGCACTCCAGCGCACTGAACCTGTGATTATAGCTCAAAGCGCAAAACTTAGCCTCTTTTAGTTTTAAGCTGGGCCAAAACTGCAAAAGGATTGGGTTTTTCTGGGTTCAAATCCGATTCAATCGCCTCACCCGAGTGTTGCGCCAATGAAACAGGGCAGCTTTCATGCATGGCCACCAAGGGCATGGCCATGATGAGCTCATCCTCAATCAACTCCATGGCGTCAAAGGATTGGCTCAAAACCAGCACATCGTCTTCGAGCTCATCATCAAGCGCCAAGGCCGCCGCCTCATCCAATGCAAAACGAAATTGGCGATGAGCCTGCAAAGCGCAAACCACTGGAGACAAGCAGCGCTGACAGGTGAGCTCTATGCTCGTTTGCGCATCCAAAGTGAGACCCAATTTGGCCACCAAGGCTTGCGGCGCAGCCGCTCTAGGAGCGCGTGGCTCTGAGCTCAATTTGGTGACCTCCAAGGCTTGCATATCGGGCTCACCCAACAAAGACCACTTCACTTGCGGCGAATTCGCTTGGGCTTGTGCGCTTTGGGTTTGCTCCAGCGCCAATCTTGGCAAATCACGCAGCTCAAACTGCCCCTCCATGGAAGTGGCATCTTGTGCAAACTGAATCAAATTCAATCGACGGGGTGGAAATTCGGTACTCAAAAGATTCAATCGATAAAGCCAGGGGCAAGGGGTTGGATGGGAGCCTCTTTGAAGCCCTATGCAAAGTGGAGCGAAATATGTTCGAGCGAAAAACTCAAACCCAAAATATTCGACACGCTATCATAGGCCCTACAACCAAGACCCTGGACGTGTTCTGCAAATTCATCGCTGTAGTCTAGCACTGCTGCTCTTGTGAGACGCGCTCATCCGTTGAAGTCGCATTCACACCCATCCATACGCTCACGCTCACACCCCGTTCATGACAAGCCCCTCTTTCACCACAACAGTTCCTCGCAGTTTGATCCTTGCATCCACCTCGCGCTATCGCCGCGAATTGATGGAGCGTCTGCAGTGGCCCTTTGAGGTCCACTCCCCTCACGTTGACGAAACACCCCACCCCCATGAAACCCCATTGGATTTGTCCATGCGTCTTGCACAATCCAAGGCGCTCGCTGTGAGCCACCAACATCCAAGCGCCTTGGTGGTGGGGTCAGACCAAGTGGCAGACCTCTTGGGAGAACCACTGGGCAAGCCGCTGACTCACGAAGTGGCAACACGTGAATTAAAGCGCATGAGCGGCCAAAAAGTACTTTTTCACACCTCTGTTTGCGTCAGTTGCGTGGAGTCAGGGTTTTTGGAAGTTCAAAGCAGCATGGTTCAAGTTCAGTTTCGCGTTTTGAGTGATGCTGAGATCGAGTCTTACTTGCTCAAAGATCAACCCTACGACTGTGCAGGCTCCTCCAAGAGCGAGTCTTTGGGTATCGCACTGGTTGAGTCCATCCAAAGCGATGACCCCACTGCTCTCATTGGACTGCCCATGATCAAAACCTTGGCTCTGCTTAGAAAGGCAGGCCTAAACGTTTTGGATCGCACTTGAATTTAGCGCATTCATGCGCCCAAGCCCCCATCAGATGGGACACCATTTTTAAACGGACAGCAGGATAAAACACATGAACACAGGGACTTTGTATTTGGTGCCCACACCCCTTGACTTTGGCACCTCCTCTGAGGTGAGCTTGAGTGCATGGCTTCCCGATGAGACCATCCATCAAGCGTCTCAAATTACCCATTGGATTTGCGAGAACGCAAAATCCACTCGGGCTTTTTTAAAGCGCGTGGGACAAGTCCACCCCTTGATCAAACCGATTCAAGAACACATCTTGGTAGAACTCGCACACGGTGTTCACAAAAAGGGTGACCACCAAGGCCACAACGAAAGTCGTGAACTCCTGGCTGCCGCACTACAAGGTCACAGCATGGGCCTCGTGAGCGAGGCGGGTATGCCAGCCATTGCTGACCCGGGCTCCTCGGTGGTGAGGGCCGCTCATCACCTGGGGGTCAAAGTGAGTCCTTTGGTAGGCCCCATCTCCCTCATGCTGGCCTTGGCAGGCAGCGGCATGAACGGTCAAAATTTCAGTTTTGTAGGCTATTTGCCCCAAGCACAAGAAGCAAAAATTGAACGCATCAAATACTTGGACCAGTGGATCAAAAAATCTGGGCAAACCCAGATATTCATCGAAACACCCTATCGAAATGCAAATTTGATGATGTCTCTCATGAGCGTCTTGCACCCACAAACCCGCTTGTGTGTTGCAAGTGGCTTGGGCTTGCCCTCACAGTGGATTGAGAGCCATTTGGTCCAAACTTGGAGAGACAAAGGCCTTCAAGCACCAAGCAACGAGCCTTGTATCTTTTTGCTAGGCAACTAAAACATTGTTTCATCCATGATGAAGGCTCTTTGCTCTTAGAGCTTAGCGTCACATTGGGGTCCTACTAGCTTGCCCTTTATGCCAATGCAATGCGCAAAGGCAATGATGTCCAAGAGTCCTCTTTGCTGGGACTCAAAACCATCAAGACAAGTGCATGCCTTTGGTGAGACTTTGAACCACCGCACCACCCAGTGCAGCACCAAAGCGCTTGGCAATGCGCTCGGCCACATTGTCTTTGCGGGTGTAGTCCACCACGTCCTCGGCCTTGACCACTTCACGCGCCACGTAGTCTAGGCTACCCAAGTGATCTGCCAATCCCATTTTGATGGCTTCCTCTCCGGTCCAAAACAAACCAGAAAACATCTCAGGCGTCTCTTTGAGCCTCTTGCCGCGTCCCTCTCTCACCACTTGGATGAACTGCTGATGAATTTGCTCGAGCATGGTGAGTGCAAAGTCTTTTTGTGTCTTCGTCATTGGGCTAAATGGATCGAGGAACCCTTTGTTCTCACCCGCAGTCAAGAGCCTTCTCTCGACCCCCACTTTATCCATGATCGATGTAAATCCAAAGCCATCCATCAACACGCCAATGCTGCCCACGATACTGGCCTTGTCAACGTAGATTTGATCGGCAGAGACGGCAATGTAGTAAGCAGCAGAGGCACTCATCTCCTCCACCACCGCATAAACAGGCTTTTTGTGCAAAGCCTTTAAGCGTCGAACCTCATCGTTGATGAGTCCAGCTTGAACTGGAGAGCCACCAGGGGAGTTGATGAGCAGCACCACAGCCTTGGCGCTATCTTCTTCAAAAGCCGCTCTCAAAGCCTCCATGACTGCATCAGCACTGGCCTCGGTATCAGAGGAGATCTCTCCCCTGATTTCAACCACAGCCGTGTGAGGTTGGTTGGTTGAAGAGGAGACACCTTCTTTGTAAAAGCTCACCACCAAGGCGGCCAAGATCAAAAAGAGCCAAGCAAAGCGAAAGAAATTCTTCCACCAGCGCTCTTTTTGTTGCTCGTTGAGTGTTGCAAAAGCCAGCTTTTCCAAGGTCTCACGCTCCCAGCCTGAGCCCGCATGAGACGCTGCAGGCGCTTCAGGCGCAGCTGAACTTGGAGCAACTGCACCAAGGTGTTCACCCTCTTTGGGGTCTTGGGATGAGGGCTGATCGTTCATGGGCTAGGGGCTCTCGCGTAAAAAAATGGCAATTAATGTAGATGAGTCTTTAATCAAGCTCGTCTGGTTTTTTGAGATTGTACTGAGTAAGCCAATAAACAGCCTCATCTTTTTCAATCACCTCAATTTTGATGAGGCCCCCTCTACATGGACCTCCCACGCAATCCCCGCTTTGAGGAGAGTAAGTCGCACCGTGGGTGGCACACATGAGCCACTGACCTTGGGCGTCAAAAAAATGATTTTCTCGGTAATCCATCTCCATGGCAATGTGGGTGCACCGATTGAGATAGGCATGAACCTCACCTTCAAATCGGATCACAAAGGCTCTGCAGGTTTGTCCAGCATAAACAACATCAAATCCCCTCGCCTGCCCTCCGTTTTCCAGCTCACCAGAGGGGCACAAGAAAACGCCTCCCTCAGGCTGAGTCGGTGC
>Ga0164297_10002178_pt1 | contig 19758 bp, 17 predicted proteins | sample GEODES058metaG_FD_113539 | JGI IMG/M metagenome (GOLD analysis project Ga0164297, IMG submission 113539) | Dystrophic lake water microbial communities from Trout Bog Lake, Wisconsin, USA - GEODES058 metaG | ecosystem: Environmental > Aquatic > Freshwater > Lake | place: USA: Trout Bog Lake... | reverse complement strand
GCTCGAGTTTGCGCATTACGACATCCACGGCACTGGCGCCATCAGTCCCGCTGATTTCGGACTCAGTTTGGTGGCCGGCGCAGGCGGACGGTACGTCGACGAACTTCTGAAACGGTGCGCCTCCCTGCCTGGTGCTGATGGGGCGCCTGCTGTTCCGCCGCCGCCACCACCATCAGCGAAGTCAAGAAAACAACCGCCATCACTCCCGCCGCCGCCTGAGCCGCATCGCCGTGCTCATCACGGCATTACACTGGAGGATTTCCGTCAGTTCCACGCGCTGAAAGACAACCTCGGCCAGCTCCGCTGCGCCGTCACCGCCTATGACGCTGCCAATGGCGCGTTGACGAAGCCGAGGTTCACAGCAGCCGTGCATCGCGTGTGTGGCATCCGGCTGTCGCAGCAAGTGGTGGACACCTTGTTTGCGGTCTTCGACGTTGATGGCGACGGGACACTCGAGCCGAGTGAGTTCCTTGACATTATGGAGCGACGTGCACGGCTGGACGCGATGCGCAGCGCAAGACATCGGGATGGACCAGGCAGCGTGGGCGATGCGTTGCGAGGACTCTGGGCAGCGTTGGTAGGCGCCAAGCACGAATGATAGATTGCGAATGCATTGCAATCAGTTGTTTGTGTTGCCTTGTTGGTCTGTTCACTGCTCTGTGCCTTGCGTTATAGGATTTTAGGGCCGGCGCCGGCGCCAGCATGCGCATGTACCGCACGAACACTCGTATGCATCTTCTTCATCCTCGATCATTTCTTCGTACATTTTCCAGTCGCAATCATCGCAGAAGCTGCCACGATTGCTATCGCACATGTCGCACCAGACTTCCTCGCACTCCAGCTGCATACATCCGTGCATCATGTCTTCTGTGACCAGTCTCTCGCACTTTTCGCAGACCTTGTTGACGTGTAGCTGCTGAGCTTTGCGAAGAATCGCACGCAGGCCTTTTATGAGAGTTTTCTTGTGCTTGAAGTAACGAGAGGAAGGGGAAGAATACTTGATTCCCATCACCTCCAACCGTCTCAGCTTGCGGCCGCCGAGAGCAGCAAGAACGCCGCTACCCGTGATAGTCATGTGGAAGCGCTCATTATTGACTTGTCCACCGGTGCTCATCATTGACACTTCCTTCAGCGAGGGACAGGCTGGCAGGCGCAGCACAATCAGGTCGTCGTCCGTCACGTGTACCGCGCCAGAAATGTTGAGATGCGTCAGCGATGACCCCGCAAGGTTGACCAGGCGCGACAGCACGTCCCCATTCATGCGCAGGGCCAGCGGGGATGGCTCCCAACAACCATGACCTTGTCGCAGAGTGCCGACGCTGATCGCGGTGTAAGCTTCCTTTGCCGCGTCGCGCCAAACGGTTGACACGCAGACGGCTGAGCACAGCGTCGCGGTGTCGCCGTCGAGCATTTTCAGGATGTGAATGACAACGCTGACAGGAAGGTTTCCAGCCATGGTAGAAGCGCGTTCAGTGGCGCCCGCCTGCCTGCTCACGACACTGGTCGATGCGCGACGGATGAGCTTGCCATTGCAGTTGGCTTGCCATGCGGGTGCCATTGTGGTCTTGGAGAGGGTCCTTGGATGAGAGCCCCTGTGCGTGACTCAGCAGCATCCAAGTCCAAAGTCTCCATCACCATGGCGTCACCACATCTTGTTCAGAAGCCGTCATGCGAGTTGCCGCGTCCAACACGGTGCATGCCTGCCGCTTTTGCTGCAAGTGCAGCAGCCTCATACTCCTACCACAAGACCCGCGTGCGATCACACCACACATCAGACTCCATTCATGGTGCATTCAAAGAAAAAACACACACGGTGCACCAGACAGACACGCACCGCTTGCGTTTTCTCGTCATGCTCAACACTCCCTGCCAGCCAGGCTGCTCTGTCAAACGCCTCTGCCGCTTCGCTGTGCTTGCTCGCCGTTTGTAGCGCTGAGTTCGGTACACACATATCATAAGATACACCGAACGTAGTGAGAACGGGTGTGGAAGTGCGCACAGAAGGTGGTTTTTCGACTGGGTGTTGTCAAGGAACTGTCCTGCATGGCCATACTGCGCCCACGCACCCGAGCCGAGACGTGCGTGTCCCTTGGACCACTGCGGCGATACCGCCACGCACTGCCGTGCGTCTTGGACCGCCTCCCAGGGTTTGCCGAGGCGCTGTCTGGCGAGCGCACGGTTGGCCAGCAGTGCTGGGTTACCAGGACTCAGGCTCAGAGCGCGGGTGTACACCATCTCCGCCGCTTGCTCTTGGCCGCGGGCCATCAAGCTGTTGCCCTGCGCTTTCAGCTCTTGGACGAGGACGGCAGTGTCTGACTCCGGCGCCTGTAGAGTGGAAGGGAAGCATCACACGTCAGTCTCTGTCTCAGGGCAGAGTGATGAACGAATCCGCGTACCGCCTCCATCGCGTGCATTTTCACATATTTACGAGCTGGGACGTGGACAACAGAGGCATTGCGGAGGGCGGTGGCGTGGGGCGTCACGCCACGGAGGCACAACAATTTTCCGCTCCTGGGAAGCACAGTTCGCCGCTGCATGTGGTCACTCTGCGCTGGCGGGCCCGCGGAGGAGGATGACGCGCCGCCAGTGGGCGCGCAGGGGCAGCATCACGGGCAAGGCGAGGATGAAGGTGGGCCTGATCAAGGGGGTGACTTCGGCAATAGCGCGTACCGCCCGGCTCGCGCTCTGGCCCGCGAGCTGATCGACGAGGCAGCTATGGAGCCGGAGCACCAGGTGGAGTTGCCGCGTGGAGTGGCGCGTTCCGCGTTCAACGTGCACAACGCGAAGATGCCTCAAGCCCCTGGTGGTGGCCCCGTCAACGCCGGCGCTCCTGGCGCGCCGCTGAGCAGTTTCACGAGCGCCACTTTCGGGCGGCGTGGGTTGGGCGCACAAGACACGGCGGAGAGTGCGGCGCAGGCGGAGGTGCTGGGCGAGGAACTGAAAAAGGAGGGGAATGCGTTGTATAACGAAGGCCAACTCGAGGCGGCGGAGCTGGTCTACACGGAGGCGCTCAAGGTGCGTCCACTGCGGGCACGGACCGCGGGCCGCACGCGAGTTGGGACGAATGCCGGCTGGCCAAAGAGCTGGGACGAGTGCAAGGAGGTGCACAGCAAGACCGGTCGGGGGCTTGATAGCACACTCGGACGTGTGGGCGGCTTGCTAGCGCGTGGACTCACTCAGCGCCGTGCTCGTGTCGCAGTATTCGCCGAAGAACCACGTGATTTACAGCAACCGGTCCATGTGCTACGGTCGCCTGGGCAAATACACGGTGCGCGCCACAACTTTCAGTGACTCACCTCCCCGCGTAGCACCCGGTTCGCCTGACTCACTCACTCTGCCAACCGTTTGTGCAGGATGCGCTTGCGGACGCGAAGACTGTTGTTGCGATGATGCCGACTTGGGCCAAAGGATTTGCCCGTCTGGCAGCTGCACACGAGGCGCTGGGCCACGACACGGAGGCGATTGCGGCGTATGAGAAGGCAAGATGGCTAGCTGGGGCACATGATAATGACCCGGCAGGCGAGGCGGAGTACGGGGCGGCCGTGCAGGCCCTGCGCGTAAGGGCGGCAGCGTCTGGTTACGGGGACGACAATGTAACGTGAGGGCGCTTCGTGAGGTCGATGCTGCCGCCGCAAAGCTCGTGTGGCTGGCTTGCGGTGAATGACATAGGCTGCGGTCCGACAGAGTATGTGGCCGGGCGCTTAGTATCTACCGTGAATCCACGAACTCCGGAATTCTAGGGTATTGGTTTTGAAACGACAATTCCAGCTGTAACTTCATGCAACATCACAAACGCGATGAGAAGCTCTCAGTTCACCGGCCTCCGCGCCCAACGCTGCTCGCCGAGCAACCAAATTGCGCCGTCTGCACTGCCGCCCTCGCCATCCCTGGCCAGGTCTTTGCTTGCATCCACCACCGCGCCCACAAGTGCCTCGAACCCGTCCTTCGGATGCGCTGTCAGCAGGGCATCGAAATCGAACCCAAACGCGGGTTTTGCCAGCAAGTCCTTCACGGCCGCTGTTGTGATCACCCTCAGGTCTTGTTCCTCATCGCTGCTTACGATCTCTGTCCGCGGCAAAGTGGATAACAGTGCTTTCCATGTGACGGCGCACGTGATACCGGTGTCTGGAAGTTGCGCGCACGCTTGGAATGTGCGCAGCGCATCTTCTGTGGTTGGTCCGAACGTCCAGTATGTGGACTCGTCCTCGTCGCAATAATACCCGTGACATGACATAAGCGTCTGCAGTAGCGCCACATCTGTGCCGCCGTCGTCACGGCGCAGCGCAGGCCACGTGCATTTCAGTGGTGCACTTGTGGTGGGCCCAGATGTGTGCGTTGCAGCACCTCCACCATCCACGTGCGAGCCCCATGGCGGCGGAGCAGCTAACGCAGCTGTCACAGCATCCGCGATATCATCTTTATCAGCAGCCGTCTCATTGTCCTCCATACCCTCTGCATTGAATCGAGCCACGAGCAGCGCATGCCATGTCGGTCCATCCACAACACCGGTATCAGGCAGCCCATGACACGCCTGGAACGTTGCCACCGCCTCCGCTGTTGCGGGCCCGAACATGAAATCAGCAACTTCATCGACTTCGCCGTCGAATGCGACGTTGTAGCTCGCAGCGTCAAGACACGCATGCAGGTACGCAACCGGCGGGATCTCGGCAGCAAGGGCGTCATCATCGATGCTGCCGACGCCAGGAGCGGGCGCCCAGCCGTTGAAGAGGGTTGGCCACAGCGGATGGATTTTTGCCACAGGTGCAGCCTCTCGCTTCACGGCCTTCTGTGTCGACTTCTTGCTGTCTGCACTATGAGCGGATGCAGCGAAGGAGCTTGACTGTGACATCGGAGCAGCGGCAGCAGCACTGTCGTCATCACGCTTAGTTGTGGGAGGCGGCGGTGGCGGAACTGACACGAAAGGCAGCTTCAACGGCTGAGTCGCACACGAGTGGTCCAACCGCTTCGTCAGTCTCTATGAACACCGGGCGGCGAGATTGCCGGCAACGCAGCACATACCTTCACATGTGTCACCTCAACCTCTTTCGACTTCCGCTCTCCATCGCCGCCCTCCTCCTCCTCCTCCTCCAGCTCCAGGGACGCAAGCAACTCGTCTAACGCAACCGTCACTCCAGTGCGTATCGCGCGCTTCAGATCGCCCTTGGTGAGCGTCACAACCTCATCGTCGTCGTTGCCTGCAACAACCTTGCGCTCCTTCTTGCCTTTCCCGTTCTTCTTCTTGGCATCACCGCCACCGCATGTGATGACGACGCCTGCGCTGGATGCGCGACGAGTGCACCGACTGCGGGTGGCTGGAGCGCAGAAAGCGTGGACGGAGCTGGAACGGGCGAAGGCAAACATTTCTGGGCGCTGGCATGGAGTCCATGCCATGGACATGGACAGACGTGACGTGGGAGAAGGGCGATTGCGTCAAAGTCAATGTAGATGCTAACACAAAGCCGATGAGCAGGCCCGCAATGCTGACCTCCAGCGCAGGCCCCATGCAGCAGCACTCACTCAAACTGTCCCCTTGCTCGCGGCAAATCACGTGAGCAGCGCCCACGTTCACGCCCTGTGCCTGGAAATGAGAGAAAACACATGCACAGCTCTGTCAGAAAGAGCACAACATACAACACACAGCAGCCGCCGAGTACTCCCTGTGCCTTCCCGCCCAGCGCGCGCTCGTGCCCGTAGGGTCGGCTGTTCGTGTATGTTTTTGCCTCCACGTGTGTGTGTTCACGTCACTGCAGGCGCCTGAGCGCGCCTCAACGAGGGCAGGCCAACGAAGTGCCGCCTGAAGCCGAGAACCGGCCACAGGCGGCGGTGCTGGCCTGCCAAAGCGCGCCCAGGCGCGCACAGCAGCTTCAAGTCACCCATCTAATTGGGTTCGTCACTCCCCACGGCTTTGCGCGTGTGCTTCGCCCGTGCAAGTGCGCGCTTGTGGCCTCAGTTGGAAAAGGTGAGTTTGTTCGCTCAGAGAGCCGGGGCCCTCGGACGGTAATTCCAGTTTTGTTCAGCCATATTCATCGTCGGTCCACCGCGTGACTGAGCTGAGTGACCCAGCACAAAGGCAGCGGGGGGCGGGCAGGCGTACCGTCGCTGCGAGGGGGCCTTCTTTTGCACAGTTGACGTGGCGGCTTCAGGCGCCCGCCCGAGGCACGTAGCTACGCTCGACATGTCGGGCTCACCTGCAGCAGTCACGGTGCGCACATCCTGCCGTGCTTGTGCGCGTTGTGACCCTCACAGTGCCTGATCGCTGGCTGCTTTCCTTTCAGTCTTCCCACGACGCACTGTTCGAGGACGCGTTCGCGAGAGCACTCGCGTCGGTCGGCAGTGACGCGGACGCTGCGGCACAGAACACAGGCCCGAACTTTGGCGCGAGAGGGAACGCAGGACAGGCTTATGTACCGCAAAGCGCAGCGTCCCCCACTGCCGCCGCCACGCGACACCACAGCAGCGCGGTGCTCGGAACTGGAGCTGGTTACAGAGCTCTTGGCTACGGGGCGTCACAGCCCGTCGGAAGTCGCTTCCAAGCCGGTTCTGGGGCACTGGGAGCGCCACCGACCGTGGTGGGCAGCGCTCAGCTCGCCCAGCTTCAAGCCCGCTGGGCGCAGCAGCAGCCCTTGCCTGGTTCCCCTGGCGCTCGTGTAGCACCTGCTCAAGGTGGTGGTGTGAGTCGCGCAGAAGACGCGGCGGGTGCAGCTTTGGGGCGAGGCAGGGGAGACCCCCGGTGGTCCGGTGCTGGAGGAACAGCACCGCAGCAGAGCGACGAGCACGACGAGTACGAGGAGGACGAGGAGGAAGAGGAGTCGGAGTTCGATGCGGAGGTGGCTGCAGCCACGGGGCACGCGCAGCGCGACCCGCGGAGGAGCCTGGCCACACGGGAGGTAGTGCACACAGGCAGCGCCTCGCTCGCGGCGCCGGAGACGTTCATGTCCACCTATTCTGCGCCAGCGATGCCGACGCAGCAGATATCAGCGGCTGCAGCTGCGTTGCTGGCGCAGTCTCGCGCGAAAGTGGCTCACAGCTTGGCTGCGGAAGGCTTGCCACCGGCCCCTGTTGTTGCGCCTGTGCCTCATAGGCAGAGCATCTCCAGAATGCCTGCCCCTCCAGTATCGCTGCCACAGCATGCTCCCCCGTCCGTGGCGTCCGTGCACCGCCGTGATTTCTACAACGCAACGCCTATGGGCAAAGCCGCCCCGCCCTCCCGCGCTGCGGTGTACACGCCTCCTCCGCAAGGATCAGCCTATGGCAGGTCTGCGGATGAGGGTTCGCCAGAGAGTGCGGAGTTCGATGCAGATGGTGCTGCCGATATGGGTGAAAACGACGAAGACACCTTCTCTGCCCTTGCGCTGGCTGTTGCACGCGCACAGCTGTCCGAAGCGGGTGGTGGCTCCCCAGACGGGGATGACGATGACCGTTGTTCCAGCGTCGCAGCGGGTAGCGCAGTGGCTGCGTCCGAGATCGACGAGTATGGGCATTATTACACCAGCCAGGCGCTGGTGGACCCTTACGGCTTGGATGACGACCTCAGCCGCGGTGTAGATGCACCACCGCGCATGCCGGCATCTGTACTGCAGGCACGCGCGCAAGAGCTGGAGCACGAGATGCGCGCTGCGGCTGCTGTGGTGGCCCAAGTCCGCCGGGGCGGTGGCGCCCTGCCTGGCTCCTCCATTTCCACGGTGCGCCTGCCGCCCTCGCTGCGCGCAATTCATGAAGCGCGCCGGCCCGGGGAAGGCAACGCCGGGAACGCCCACGAAGGCGGCATCATCGACGCCGTGCTGGGTGCTCAGAGCTCTGGCGCGCCTACATCGCCGCACGAGCTCGCCGCAAAATCCGCAGCTGCCCTGGAACGCGACGCGTTGCATGCTGCGAGCTTGGCGGAGGATCGTGCGCGACTGGCAGCTGCAACAGCACGCGATGCGGCCCGCAGGGAAGCGCTCGAAGCCGAGACGAAGTACCGGCAAGAGTTGATGTCAAAGCCACTGCCTGGCAGTGGGTTGTTCTTACACCTCGAAGCCGCGGCAGCAGCTGCGCGGAGGAACAGCGAGAAGTTGGAGCAGTTGACAGCTAAAGTGGCTGAGCGCGCAGCAGAGGTGTCTGCGGCGTTGGAGGAGAAAATCAGCGAGGTTGTGCCGGTGGATACGCTCCTGTCGTTGCTTGGGCCTGGACCGCCGCTGCCGCGCGGGAGCTTGCCGCCAGGGAGCGGGTTGAGTGCGCATGCAGAGGAGCAACACGCTGCCATTCGGCGGGCGGTGCCCGTTGGAAGCGTCGGGACAGGACAGAACGACGCAGCTGGCGGCGGAAACTTGACGCAGGAGCAAGCGATGGCCGTGGCCCGTGCGGAGGCGGCGCTGGCTGGCCTCACCGCAGGCTTCCAGGACGAGGAGGACGAGGAGGGTCTGGACAGTCTCTCACGCGCACGACGCGGCGGCGAAAGTATTCTATGATTCTTTATTTCTTATTGGACTAGATTAGATGCGACTCATCGTGAGGTTCTGTGTCATCCATCGTCGCTGCCGACGTCGATTGCTGCTGCTTGTGCGCCTGCTGCGCCGCCGCAAGCACATACAAGCTGGATGTGAACACAATATCTCGCCGCACCGCCGCTGCCGCTGCGCCAGCGAGTTCCACGAGCCGCGCATCGCCCAGGAGGCGTCCACAGGCCCCCAGCTCGCGGCAGGTCTCGTGCAACCGTGTCACGCACCGCACGATGATCCCCTCCGAGATGTGAGTCAGCGTCACAATGTGTGAGAACGGAGCGCCTCGTGCCCAGTGGTACACAGCCTCCACCAGTCCGAATTTCAACACGCTGCTCGCGTAATTGTCGCCATCCACCCCTGGAGGGAAATGCACGCCTGCAGCCGCCTGCATGCTTCCGAGTCGCCGAGCCGCTGTCCAAGCTGCTGAACACGCGTCGCCGAGTGCAGGCGGGATGACATCAAGCTGCTCTCGGAGTGTCATGGGCAGCGTGGTTATATCCGCTCTCTCTGCTGCTGTATCATCGCCAGGAGACCGCTCTTGCAGCACGAATGCGGAGAGCAGCGCGGCACATACAGCCGGCGCGAGGCCGGAATCTTGCTGCGGGACGCCGTCATCGTCAAGCATCGTTGTGGCGGCCATGATGTTGGAGAAGAGGCCGTCAAAGAGAAGTTCAGTCATGAGGAGCTCATCGCAGGTGGCGACCTCGCATGCAGCGCGTCCTTTGAGTGTGACTACTAAACTCGTACCACCACGCTCCTGCTTGGTGCCAACATCTGGTTCCAAGTACCCCAGTTGAGTCAACACCTGCACGCGGGCCACGTAATCAGGCATGCGCTCCAACGCCGCATCGCGCGCGATGCCGCCACCGGCATGCAGCACCGCGGCTAGACGGTGCTGTGCACATGCGAGTGCGACCCACTCGGGGTGAGAAGATAAAGGGGGTGGACCCACCGCCCCTGTGCCATCACTCCCACCGCTGGGCCGTGGCGCCCATGCTGACGCGACAGCTGAGATCGCGTCCGCGAGATCGGCATATGAGCTGACCAGCTGCGGGTCTCCCAGACTTAAATGAGTCACGCCATCGAGCGGTTTCAGCATTGCTGTCGGATCAGCTTGCGCTGTTGCCAGAAATTCGCAGCATGTGTCTAGTGGCACCGATGCACGCGTGTCTGTAACTGCATCGCAGATAGCTTGCGTGATGATTGCATCACCGCCGGGAGGAGCATGGCATAGACCCAGCACACGGCTTGTTGGGACCCAGGTCACGCACGCAGCTCGGCCGCGAGAGGTGGGCACGACGACTGGCAAGCCTGGGGGTAGAACACACGGTGCAGCTGTGACTGCTGAACCAGCGCTGCTGCTGCCACGTGCGCCGCCCTTCTTGCCACCAGCGCCGATTGACGCCCAGGGATCATCTTCCTCGTCTCCTTTGCGCCGCCCAGCGACCACACGCGGCGGCGCACCGCCAGGCTCGGTGACAGCCGCGATGGCGGGTGGAAGCGAAGGACTGCTGCGTGGCGGCGGACCACCCCACGGAAAGATGCACACCACGATGCCTTTGCTCGGCGTCGCCTCCAAGTTGCGAAGGATGAGCGCTGGGACGAGCACGCCCAGCGGCTGCGGAGTAACCACCCACACGAGTCGCCCTGGTTTTAGCGCAGACGCGCCGTTCCGCGACGCAATGGCCGCGGCCGCACAATCATGGCGCTCAGCAAGGTGCGCGCATCGTGCAGATAGACGTGCGTTCGTATCTGCAGCTGCCCACGCGGCTGGATCGACAGGCGCACATGCTGTCTGCGCATGCGCTGTCGCACGAGCGAGCGCCTTCTCGATTTGTTTGAGCTCGCCGCTGCGCGATGCAGCCTGTCTCTGTGCACGCCATTCCGCGAAGCTGGCGCGCAGCATGTCTTCCACTCGGAGATCCTCAATGCGGAGGACGGAGAGAATCATGCCGTACGTGAGCCGGAACTGACTGCGCAAGGGCTGCCCGCTGCCTGTGATCAGTCGCCTCAAGGGCCCCTCCTCCGGCGCTTGGTCACTGTCCAGCGACGGGACGAGCACGACAGTGCCCGTGGTGTCGACGCCTCTGCGCCCAGCGCGCCCCGCCATCTGGGTATACTCTCCAGGAGCCAGATCCCGGAAATTGTTGCCATCGTGCTTTCGGAGAGCAGAGAAGACGCAGCACCGTGCAGGTGCATTGACTCCCATGGCGAACGTCTCCGTTGCGAACAGCAGCTTGAGCGTGCCATCGCAAAACAAGACTTCTACCACCTCTTTCAGCAGGGGGAGCAAACCTGCATGGTGTACTCCCAAGCCTCGCATGAGCAAGCTGCGCACGCGCTGCAGCTGCGGCAACGCAGCGTCCCCTGCACTGAGTCGTCCGAATGCAGATGCGCAGAAGTGCTGGACGTGCGCCTTCTCGGCCGATGTCGTGAGATCCAGCACCGGCAGCAAAGAATCGCCCAAAGCATCGCAACGGCGCTTGGAGAAGCAGAACACGATGCAGGGCAGCAGTGATTCACCCTGCAGGTGGCGGAGCAAGCCAAGCCACGCGGATTTCTCGCCTGGACGGAGCTGCTGAGTGGCCAGGGCGGCAGCATCAGAGGACGACCCGCCGCCACCTTCAGCGCGCATCTGACGCTCCACGAGCGCGGATGCGCCCTGTGCGCCACCGACACCAGACGGAGGGCGATGAGAAGCACCGCCACCACCGCTGCCGCCGGCATTGCCGCCTCGACCGCCCCCACCCCGACCAGGAGCACCGCCTGAGCGCCCGCCGCCAGAAGCAGCCGCTGCTGCACCCGGTCCACTTGCTGATGTTTTAGGTTTCTTCGCCGCCGCGGCGTGTGCTGACATTGCTCGGTATCCTGAAACTGACCAGCCGGATGCATCGCACACAGGCCAGAGTTTGTGTCCGAACCAGACGCAGTGCGTGAGTGGCACTGGCCGTTTCGTGGTTCCACACACGTGGACATGCTTGCCACGGACGCGTCCCACCCAATCCGCGAAATCCGCGACGTTGGGAACAGTCGCTGACAGGCAGAGCAGGGTGACGTGTCGGGGTAGCAATATCAGCGCCTCCTCCCACACAACACCACGGTCTGCATCATTCACGTAGTGCACTTCATCGAACACCGCGAACTCGAGATCGCGGAGGCCATCTGCGCGGCGGTACAACATGCTCCGCAAAACCTCGGTCGTCATGACAAGACACCCGCCTTGCGGATTCACCGCCACGTCACCAGTCAGCAAGCCGGTATCGAAGCCAGTGGCGCAGAAATCGCGGTACTTCTGGTTGCTAATCGTCTTGATCGGGCTCGTGTACACACACTTTGTAGCCCGGGACCTGGCCAGCGCCGCAGCGTACACCGCAGCTGCTGTCTTGCCGGCGCTTGTATGTGCAGCAACAAACACATCGTGACCAGCTTCGAGATGCAGGACCGCTTGTTGTTGGAACGCATCAAGAGGGTACGGGAATTGATACGCGAGCCCTGTGGGTGAAGCGGCCAGAGAAGCGAATTGAGCCGCCCAATCTGGAGGTGGGGTCGTCACCGCCCACGAAGCTGGTTGTACTGTCGTAGATACAGCGCCGGGGCGGGGTAGCGTGCCAGAACGCAAGCGCGATAGCGGGTCATTCCCACCATCTGCCTGGTCGTCTGCTTCCAACGCAGCGAGCAGCGCGGCGAGTGACTCACCTGGCGCGTCCTCTGTCGCAGGGGATTGCTCGCTCGTCTGCTGTGTGCTGCCATTGGCAGGTGCGGATGACATCGGCGAATCAGCACCACCGCCCACATATGCCTCTTCTGCTTCCGTCTCATCGCCTCCAGCTTCCCAATCACCAGCGAAGAGGTCATCATATGTCAGCGCTTTCGCATTGCGTGCGGGGAGGCCACCCAATTGCGGCGGCGCTGGAAGTGTGCTATCCAGAGGTGGTGGAGCTCCTGCTAAAGAAGGTATTGTGGCGAGCCCAGGCGCATCACTACCGCCAGTGCAGAAGAAACCGATGTCCCGCCCCGGGGGTGCACCACTGCGCTGTTCCGGTGGCAACGCTAGCTCCTGTGTGCGGCATGATAGCAATGATGGCATAAACAATGGCAAGCTTCGGCTATGTGTTGCGATTGAGCGCACCTCTATCCAGTGCCGTACTAAATCTGGTGGCACTTGCGACGTGCCACAAACCTCCTGCTGCACCGTCGCTGGCCCGGCTGCAGAAGCACCCACACGGCCTCGGTGAACAGCCGTTGCCGTCTCCCACCCAGGCGGCGCTCCTCCGATGAGACCGCCCGTGCCTGCAAGCGCGACTGCAGCGCCGAGCTGACGAACAGCTTCTTGGAGCGGCACTTCTTGTGTGCGGAGCGGTCCGCCGCGAACAGGCGACAGCTGAGGTAGCAAGGTCGTGGAGGGGCGGCAAGGCGTGCGGCACAGCTCACGCACTGCGCGCTCGCCGTCGAATGCAACCGGGTCGACTGTGTTGTGATGGGGAGACGTGTGTCAGAGACATCATAATGCAGAAAGCGAGCAAAGCGAGCGAGCAGCTGTGTGCTAATCAGGGCACGTACGCGCGTCGGCAGCGAGCAGTGCGTGCACATGGTGCGGCTCTCGCTGTGTGGCGGTGTAGGCAAGGCGGGTTGAGCGTCATCAACGTGTGCTATACGGTAAATGTTGGTTTCCACCTCCAGGCGGTGACACACCTGCGATGGTAGTGCTAGAAGCGCGTCTAGAAGCACGTTTGCGTCGAGCGTCTCGTCGGCATCCGCCATGGCGGCGAAGCTGTGCGTTCAACGCGTTCCAGGCGAATTGCTGCAAAACAGCTTGTTTCTGGCAGAAAGCAGTGCTGCGCACTAGGTTCCGACAAGGCAGTGGCGCTGCATCGTAGACAACGCGTTCAGTAGTGATGACGGCGCCCCGGCGGGCGGGGAAGTAACCTGCGCGGTCGCAATTTTGCGACACAAAAATGCGTGCGGACAGCAAGCGCCCTCCCGCAAAGCAGCGGCTGACCATGCATGCCACTCCGTCCAGCGCCACGCCCGCGTCGCGAGCACAGTGCGTGCTCGCTACCCTCGCCTCCTCACTGCCACTTCGACACTCACCACTCCGCCAAACCGCGTGCTCGCAGACGCGAGCGCCAGCTTGCAGACCTCGTGTCCCGCGTCCGGGGCACACGCGCCCTGAACGGCGAAGCAAGCTTGCTGGAAACACCAGCCGTGACTAGCGACGGCGTCCCCTTCAGTCTCCGAGTGTACGTGCTGCCGTGAAGGCACACGTCGCGTCAACGCGAAGCACTTTTCTTTCTCTGACTTCTCCTCTCCTCTCGCCTCGCAGCTCTCTGCCACTTGGTTTTCCAGCACAAGCCCCGGAGCTGAGCGTCACGCTGACCGTGGTCCATCCTTGGGTAAACGCAACCACTCGCCGCATAGACTACAGCCTCGCCCGCCCCTGGCGGGACGGCTCCTCACTCGCTGGCCTCGTCATCGACGTCCTAGACGCGTTGCAAGCGAACGCGAAAGCACCAGCTGGACACGCAGCGGCCGTTGCTTCCTCTGCTTCGGCACACCCACACCCAGTCGCAGGCCTTATGCGCAGCTCGTCACTGGACGATGGAGACGCATGTGTTGCTGCGTTGCGGTCGATGACATCTGCGCAGCTCGCGGACTGTCTGACACAGCCGGCCACCCACTTTGTGCCTGTGTGCACCGCTGCGGCTGCGTGCTCTGAAGCCGCCGCGGTGGTGGCTTCGCTACGGGCGAGCAATGTGGAAGCAGCGCAGCTGAATTGCAGTCTGGCGCAAGAAGCAGCTGACATACGGAGCCAGAGCGCCATTGTGAGGTCCACCGACTTCGCCCCTGCGAAAGCGAGATATGATGCCGCCGCACAAGCGCAGGCGGATCTCATTGCTCGATGCTCAGTGCCTGTACTAGCCAAGCAGCTCGCGGATGCCGCGGCGCAAGATGAGTTTGAAAGTGAAGCGTTGGAAGCGGCCTTCGTCGGCGGCCAGCTGCCTGTGGAGCAGTTCGTGCGGCAGCATAAGGCGCTTCGCGTGCGCTACCACACACGCATGCTGAAAGCCGGCGCTGTTGGGGCGTGAATAAATGAATTCCACGCACTGCCAGTGGCACATCAATCACTTGCGCGCTCACAATCAGTCCCGGACTGAGGGGATAGGGGCCCTACCCCCTCCCAGCGCCGTGTCCAGGCCCGAACGTCCGCGTCTCGCCATGGCGGACGGCCACAAACGTGTCCACCCCATTCGCTTTGCACGCCGTCGCCAACTCGGTCGCAGGCTCGTCCAGCGCTTCATCAGTCAGGGACCAGGTGGCGTGGTGGATAGCCACCGATGCGTGTGCGCGCACATCCGCGTGGACGCGCACTGCTTCCTGGGGGTCCATATGGGCAGGTGAATGGAACCAGCGGGGGGCGTACGCCCCGATCGGGATGGCGGCGCACGTGAAGGGCCCGTATTTAGTACCGATGTCTGTGAAGACGGAGCAGTATCCAGAATCACCGGCGAACCAGAAGCTTGATGGCGGTGTGGATAGAGGGGCCTGCAGGCCGCGGACAGCCCAGCCACACCACAAGCTCGCGCACCGGTCCCACGGCGCGCGTTGTGTCCAATGCTGAGCAGGCGTGCACGCTACAGACACGCCGCCATGGTCATGCTCTTGCCACCAATCCAGCTCCGTAATCTTGCCAGGCGACACACCCGCAGACGTGAACCACGACTTCAAGCCCAGCGGCACAAACCAGTGGCACTTCGCGTGCTGGCTCCCACGCGCCAGCAGGCGGCGGACAGTGTGCCAACACAGGTGGTCGAAATGGCTGTGCGAAATCAAAATGAAGTCCACAGAAGGCAGGCGGGCGTCGCACACGTCAAAGGGTACCGGGACGACTCTTTTCGGCCCCGCCCATTGAACCGGCGCACATCGCTCGCCCAGCGCCGGGTCAGTCAGGAAAGAGACGCCAGCAAGCTGGACGAGGCAGCACGCGTGGCCCAGCCAGGTGACTTGCACATCCCCAGCGGCTGGTTGAGTCTGCAGCCGCGCCCAGTCTGGCGGAAGCACCGGAAACGCAGCGGCAAGCTGCTCCGCCGTCGGCTGCGGGGCGTGTGTAAGCCAGCCTTCTGGCGTGAGGCCCTGTGCGGTTGTTGGAAGGGTGAGCGTGGTGATCTGATCTCTCGCATGTCACATGGGAACGGCGGACACAGCGGGCGCACCTTCTTCCGTCGTTCTGACCACCACCTGTAGACGTCACTCAGACCCCGTTCCTGTGCACGAGAAAGAGCAGGAGATAAGAAGGAGAGCGGCGTTTCAGAGGAGAACAAAGTGAGTGTTGGACGGGTTGAAAGCATTCGGAGACGCCGCGCAAAAGCACGCGAAGGAGAGTGGAGGACGCGCCTCACGTGCCTGCCATGTTGGCCACGGACTTCTGTAGCGCGTGCCCAGGAGCGTGCGCACGTGGTGGGCGGGGAGGTTCCCTGCTCCCATATGAAAGCAGCGCCGCGCGCTGTCTGGACTGCGGATTCAAGACGACGCGACGCAGACAGCTGCGGGCGCACACCCGCGTGGGGGACGGGAGTCGCAGCCGTCTTGGCGAAGGGCCCAAAAAGGTGCCAAGCAAAATTCTGGCCTGACTGAGCTGCACGCACGACAAGACGATCGCCTGACAGCGACATGAATTCCTATGTATGTATGTCACGAACCGTCAAAGCTCGCCGCCATCTATGCCCCGCTCCACAGCAGCGGCCATGGCAGCGTCAGCCGCAACCACTGCCAACCTGCTGGACTCCAACTCCGCAAGCTCCGCCTCAGCAGCGGCACGCACCGCGGCGTCGTGCGCAGCATCAGCCGCTTTGCGTGCTGCTTGAAGCACGACATCGTCATTAGACGAGAACGCAGAAGCCCCTTGCCGGTGGCCAGCCCTTGACGCTGCAGCTGCCGCGGATGCCGCCGCTTGACTCGCGGCTGCGCGTCTCGACCGAGCCGCCGATTCAGCGGATGCCGTGGAAGACGTGGCTGCGGAGCTGCCCTCTCGGCGAGAAGAGGCCGACGCATGCCATGTGCGGAGGACTTCTAAGGGACTCTCGCTCGGCGTGCTTGCTTTGCCGCCCCGCGTGTGCTGCGGCGATGCGGCTGCGCCAGGTGCTGTCGGGCGATGTATGGACGCTGTGAGAATACAGGGCACTGTGACTTGGCCAGCCCAGGCTGTGCCGCATGCATGCGAGGAGCTGCCAGCTCGAAGCAGCGCCTTCGCCAGCGGCGCGTGCCCGTGTGCTAAAGCAAGGGCCAGTGGCGATAGGCGTAGCAAACGCACGACGCCGAACGCTGTGATCACCATTCCGTCGTCGATGGCTGCCCCGCTGTGTAGCAACGCCGCAGCACATGCGACATTGCCGCGCACAGCTGCTATTGCGAGTGGTGAGAGCGTAACCAGCGGCGCGAACGGCGGGCCTAATATGATACCCCGGTCAGGAAGTGCTCCTGCTGCCAGCAGAGCAGCCAAAGCGCCCCCATGGCCGCCAGACACAGCCGCTGCGACAGGCGATGCACTGCCTCCGAGATGGAGACGCATGCCACCCCGACATGCGCCGTCTTGAGCCACAGCTGCCACTGCAGCCAGCGCCAAGGCGCTTGTATCATCACTGCCCCCTGCACTCGCTGCCCCTCGCAGCTTCCCCCTGCGGGACGCGGCAGTGGCGGTGGACGCGGCATCTCGTGCCGCGTTGAGAATGGACCGCAGGCGAGTGACATCGCCAGATGCAGCGGCCAGAAACGTGGGACTGACTGCAGGAGCGCTGGTCCAGATCTGAGTGCTTGCTGCACGGCCAGCGAGCGCACTCCCTGCTCGGCCAGCCGCGCCAGCAGGTCCCCCGAATGTGAGCAGCGCCGCAACCGAGGCGATGAGGAGCGCGAGAAATGCGAGGCCAGCGACATCAAGCACAGCATACAGGCGGGTCACTTGCCGCTTTCGAGCAGCGGCTGCAGCCGGTGAATGCCGGCGCAAGAAACTCGCGTCACTCGTCCACGCGTCACTGCCGCTGCCACCACGAGACGAGCCGCCTCTCCGTCGCCGGGAGGCGAGCTGCTGCGACAGCGGAACTGCTTGAGCGGGTTTGATGAACAACACGCCCGGGTGCGCGCGCTCCTCTGTCAGCGCCTGAAGGAGCAGGTCGCCTGCGTCGTCGACACTCAGCTGAGCTGCTGAGCAGCCGAACGCGGCGGCAATTCGGCGCGCACACGACAGCGCGGCATGCACGTCGAAGCCCTCTGCAACAGCAAGCTGAAGCAACTCTTCCGGCGGCTCGTTGTCGTCGGGGCCGCGTGCGTCTCCTTCGAGCTCGCCTTCGCGCGCGCCGTACCGGCTGTCCACGAGTCGGCGGGGTCGCTTGATGCCAGCAGCGAGGTCGTCCTCGCCAGCTGCGCCAAAGATGAACAACCCACCCGTGGTTGCGTGCAACGCGCGTGCCGCGTCGTCCACCAGCTCCGCGCCGCTATCCAGCAAGTCTTGAAGCAAGTCAGCCGCTGTTCCACCGCCCCAGCCCTCTTCACTGTCGTCGGGACGGTCACCATTAACTGGCCGCATTTGCGCACCACCCCTCGCGTTCCGCTGCTGGCCACCACCGCCTGCGTCTACGCCGCCTACATCCCTACGTGCAGAGCCGCCACTGCGCTGCCGCTGCACCCCCTCCGACGGCTCCTGGTCCTCTTCGTCAAGGGCACCACCAGCATCCTCGTCGTCCCCGTCAACAGCTGGCCCCGCGGCGCCGTGGCCATGGGCGTCGGCGTCGTCCACCTCCTGTCCACTCCCGTCTTCTTGCTCAGGCTGGACGAGGCCGAACGGCGCGAGGCCGCGGCGGAGAACAGCCTGGGCGGCCTCGAGCGCCGCTTCTTCGAGGGCGCCGTCAAGCTCCGGGAACTGGCCTCCGTCGCCGCCGGTGCGGGCCCGGATAACGCGCGGCTGCTCGTCAGTGCCGTCCGGCCCGCCTGCGTCGGCGGAGCCGGCGTCGAAGGACATGGAGAGGGGGCTTTCGTCTCGTCCACCGTGGCGGTATGCCACGCAACAGCTCCTTCGCGCACAAAACATTTGTGTCGATGATGAACTGCGCCGCCGACGCCACCACAAGGACACATACACACACGGTGCACAGGTAGAGAGCGAACTCGCTGTACCCGTCACACGCTCTTGGTCGCTGCTCTGCTCGCTTATGCGCAAGTCGCACCCGTTGCTCGTCACGCGAGCAGCATGCTGTCACCGCAGCCGGCTTGTCTGGGCATCCGTACTGGTGTTCACCACGTTGCTGGCACTCCTTGTGACCACCACCTGGCCATCCTACAGCCCGCCTTCCCGAGCGGCTGCTCGACTGCTGCAGCCACTGCTCACAGTCAGCTGCGATGACACCGCCGCCTGTGCGTCAGTGTCCACGCGACACAGAGGCCTTGGCTATTGGCCGTGCGCACCTCCATACTCAACACTCCCAGGCTTAGCTCTTCCGCTCTGTCCTGGCGCACTGGGTGCAGAAGCTGCTGCACCACCGCCTGGGACAGCACAGCTCGCGTTCAGTCCTGACTCTTCGTTCCTTAGACAGGCGCCTGTGGTAGCTCTTGACCTTGCCCCCTGTGCGTGTGACGCCGCGACGCACGTGCCTGGCTCAACAGCGCCGCGGCACACCGTGGTCGTGTCTGCCCACAACGCAGCGCGCAGCTTGGCAGTGTGTGTCAGCAGCTTGCTGTCCAAGACGGCCGGCTTGTGGGAGCTGCTCGTCGTGTTGGATGGCTGCTCAGACGCGTCATTCGACGCGGTCCGTGTCGCGCTCACAGCGGCGCTGAGCAGCAACAGCACGAGAGGCCTCGTGCGTGCGCGTGTGATCGTACAGCCAAGCCCGGTGTGGGAGGCAAGCAGTGACAACATTGGCATGCGCCTCGCGCATCCGAATGCTACTGCCATCATCCTTGTCCAGGCGGACATGGAGCTCACAGAGCACGGGTGGAACGCACGCATGGAGGCGCCACTTGCCGTGTGGCCACAAGACATATGGGCAATCGGGGGGCGGGATGCGCACAATGTCGCGCCTGGCCGCGATGAATTTGAAGGCGGTGTCGCGTTTAACAAAACAGCCACACAACGACCTGATTTGAGCGTGCGGCTGGGCGATGCGCAGCTGGGATCTGCTGCTGGACGGACAGTGTACATCCGCGACGCCGTGAACCGAGGGCCTTTGCTGTTGAAAGCGGATGTTCTACGCTCGCTGGGCTTCCTCAACGAGCGCGACTTCCTCATCCG